>OKSK01000880.1_pt1 | contig 16229 bp, 19 predicted proteins | sample 1606301 | NCBI WGS metagenome assembly OKSK01 (sample SAMEA3879557, study PRJEB24766) | human gut metagenome | biome: human-associated habitat; feature: feces | place: USA | collected 1985/1987
AACGAATGATGAGAAGCAGATCCAGAAGAACATTTAATACAGCCGAAAAAATCAGGAACATCAGCGGAGTCTGGCTGTTTCCTACTGCACGCAGATAGGAGGAAAGCAGATTGTAAAAAATCGTAGCGATCAGGCCACCGCAGATAATCATAATATAGGTATAAGCGTCCTGAAAAATATTCTCCGGTGTGTTCATGAGATGCAGCAGCGGCCGCATGGAGATCATGCTGAAGAACGTCAGGACAACCGTGAAAAGGAGAGCCAGTAGAATGCCGTTTGCCACACTTCGCTTTACTCCGCTCGTATCCTTTGCACCGAACCGTTGCGATGTCAGAACCGTAAAGCCTGCTGTGATGCCCTGCGCAAATCCAAGCACCAGGAACATAATCGTTCCCGTAGAACCAACTGCAGCCAGTGCATCCGCTCCGACATATCGGCCAACGATAATCGTGTCTGCCATGTTGTAGAGCTGCTGGAAAATATTTCCGATAATCAGCGGCAGCGTAAACCGCAGAATGACCGGAAGCGGACTTCCCTTTGTCATGTCTTTTTCCATGAGAAAACCTCCTCGAAATGATGGTAAAATAAGTTTTATCTTCGCTTAAAACGAAAGTTATTTTATCACATTCTGAAGAGGTTGTCATACCCTTATTTTGACATTTTTTCTGCGAAATTTGACGAAGGGAAAAGTGAACGACTTGAATAGACAGTTATAAAAATTTTTCGTATGCAGACTTTATTTTTTCCGCCATTTGCTGCAGCCTTTGCGCGCGTAGACCGAAAATACGAACTGCAAGATCACCGCAGGAAAGTATAGTTGCGCCGCCGTCAATTTCCGGATCGGAGGCAAGAAATTCCCGGATTTCATCCAGAAGGGTATCTGCGTGCTCCGATCGTGAGAGAAAGAGATTTACGTCTCGAGTCCCTGCGAGTGTGAATACGCACCGATTGGAAATAAAGCATCGTTGATCTGAAGAAGATAAAAATTAAGTTCGGACATAAAAAGTCTCCTGAAAATCATAAGATACGGAATGAGCCTGCCCGCGAAAAGAGGTCGGCCCATTCTTCCGAAGGTACGGACAAAAACCGCATCAGTGATGATGGTTGTGGATGGATGCGGAAATTCGCTGGTCAAAATCGAGCTTTTTCACCTCTTTTACTGCCGTGACGCCGTGAATCTTCTGCAGCATAATAAGCATGGGCTCGTTGTAGATTGTAATAAACGTATCGTCTTTGCCCCAGAACAGCGATGCATGGCAGTTGCCGATCTCTGTTCCGTGATCGGTTGTCTTTTTATGTATTTTTTTGAAGGCCTCGTGCCATTCAATATCGACATATTCGACAGTTTTTCCGGAAAGATCAAAGTCCGGAAGTTTCCCCAAAATTTGTTCGCAAAGCATGAAAACACATCCTCCTTATCGAATTACCAGAGCTGAAGCAACATCATGACACCCGGAATCCACGCAGTGACGATGCCCTCAAAAACCTGAAGGCATGGCACAAATTTTCCGAGTTTCTTTCCGCAGATATCCTCTACGAAGGAAGTACCCCAAAGAATTGCCCAAAGACACCAGATTCCTGCCCAACGCAGATCCGGTGTAATACCAAGTGCGGCACTTCCGGTAAAGCCCTCGATGGTTCCGAAAATCACAGCATTGACGGCGACAAATGTGGAAAACCAGGCAAACGGAATCGGGCTTGCATTCAGAAACTTATTGACCGCAACAAAAAGGTACGTAAAGCAGAACAGCAGTCCCGTTCCGGCTGCATAGTAATTTCCCTGCATCAGATTTACAAAGTTGATGAAAAGGGAAAGCCCGCCGGTAAAAATATTCATTACAGCGGCCGAGCGTCCGTCCACATGATACAGGGCGCACATGCCGTTATTGATCAGTACAATTCCTACAAATAAAAGACACACTCCAAGCATAATAAAATTCTCCTCGTATGGTTTTATATGATACAGAGCCGTTTAGAACAGGCTGTAAAGCTGGGTCAGCGGCAGCTTTTCGGCCGGTCGGGAAGTGATTTCCTCTCCATCGACTGTTACTTTATACGTCTCCGGATCTACAGTAAGCTTCGGTGTGCGGTCGTTCCATACCATAGCCTTCTTGCTGATATTGCGACAGCCGTGTACCGGGACAACGTTTTTTTCCAGTCCGTAAGCATCTTTTATGCCTGCGTCAAAGGCAGCCTTAGAAACAAAGGTCAGGCAGGCTTCCTGTTTTGCTTTTCCATGAGCGGCAAACATTGGCTGGTAGCAGACCGGCTGTGTTGTCGGGATGGAAGCATTGGCATCTCCCATTTTGGAAGCAACAATCATGCCGCCTTTGATGATCATATCCGGTTTGGAACCGAAGAAAGCGGGATTCCAGAGCACGAGATCTGTCGTATGATCCTGACCGCTATCTGGCACATACTCTCAGATTTAAAGTCATATACACCAGAAGGTTTTCTTGAATCTCGTCCTGTGAAGGAAGAAAAGATTCTTTCTACTTCACAAGCGCTTAATCTTTTAAGGCAACGTGGTTATGTCATTAAAGACGAACCATTAACCGTTTCCGGATTAGTGTTGCGTTTATATTTAGTTTTTAAGCCAGCTTTTTAGGTGGTTTATTTGTCATGTCCTTTATTTCTTGGTTGCCCGCTACTTATTTGTTTCAAACTTTTTGCTGTCCCTCCTTACAGAAATCCTTTTAATTTCGCATTTTCCAGTGATGCGGCTTTCGTATCGTCGGCCGCCTGTGCGCAGGTCAGGTCATTGAGACCGAAGACACGCTTTCTGCCGCCCATCTCGGTGAGCTGAACCTCTTTTTCCTCGCCCGGCTCAAAACGGACCGAAGTTCCGGAAGGGATGTCGAGGTGATAGCCGTATGCTTTTTCCAGGTCAAAGGAGAGGCACCGGTTGACCTCAAAGAAATGAAAATGGGAGCCGACCTGAACGGGACGGTCGCCTTTGTTTGCTACCATGATAGTGACTGCCTTTTTGCCTTCATTTAATGTGATCTCGCGATCGGAAGCCATGATTTCACCGATTTTCATATGATGGTTCTTCCTTACTGAATCGGGTTATGTACAGTTACCAGTTTGGTTCCGTCCGGGAACGTCGCCTCGACTTGAACCTCACCGATCATATCGGCAACGCCGTCCATAACATCGTCTTGGGTCAGAATTTTGGTGCGAGCTGCATCAGCTTAACAACAGTTTTTCCGTCCCTGGCCAGCTCGAGAAGTTCTGAACTGATGTAGGCGAGTGCTTCCGGGTAATTCAGTTTCAGACCGCGCGCTCTCCGCTCTTTGGCAAGATTGCCGGCCATATGAAGCATTAATTTTTCCTGTTCCTTGGGATTAAGTCTCATGGTTTTCCTCCTTTTTGCACACAAAAAAGAGCAGACAATAAGGAGATCTTTTTTTTTCAGACTCCTTTGTCTGCTCTTTCGTGTTGTTTTTATACCACGCATTATAACGGGTGATTTTCCATTGATCAAGAACTTTTTGCTATTTTTTTGATTGCTTTTATCATGCAGAACAGAGGAAAAACCATATAAAACAAAGAGAAGAAGGGAAAATGCAGAAGAAAAGAAAGAAAATCTCTGAAAACAAACAGTATATAACAGTTGACAACAGTGATATACTGTTATATACTGTTTACAACAGGAGGTTGCTTATGAAGATTATAATCAATAATTCATCGATGGTACCGATCTATGAACAGATCATGGAGCAGATCAAGGCGCAGATCATCTCCGGAGAATTAAAAGAAAATGATATACTGCCGTCAGTGAGAACGATGGCAAAGGAACTGAAGATCAGTGCACTTACCGTAAAGAAGGCATATGACAATTTGGAAGCGGAGGGCATGACGGTCACGGTTCATGGAAAAGGAACTTATGTTGCAGCTTCGAATACACAGTTGATGGAAGAAGAGCGCAGAAAAGAAGTTGAGGCGGATCTGGAAGCGGCGATTCAGAAGGGAAGACGCTGCGGAATGAAAGAGGAAGAGATCCGTTCCTTATTTGAACTCATCATGGAGGATGAATAATTATGTTAGAAATCAAAGGGGTAAAGAAGAGCTACGGTGAATTTCAGTTAGACTGTTCGCTAAATGTAGAAAAAGGAAGGATCACAGGTCTGGTCGGAGAGAACGGAGCCGGTAAGAGTACCGTGTTCAAGGCAGTGCTAGGACTCATTTCTTATGATGGCGGCGAGATAAAGATTCTTGGAAAAACACCGCAAGAGTTAAGCGAGAAAGAGAGAGAACAGATGGGAGTAGTCCTGGCAGAAGCAGGGTTCAGCGGATATTTGAAAGGAAAAGATGTTGAGGCAGTTCTTGCCAAATTGTATCCAAAGTTTGAAGAAGAAAAATTTCTTCAGATGTGTGAAAGATATCAGATTCCACTGGATAAATTCTTAAAAGAGTATTCAACTGGAATGAAAGCAAAGCTGAATCTGATCATTGCATTGACGCATCAGGCAGATTTCCTGATGCTGGATGAGCCGACAGCCGGTCTTGATGTTGGAGCAAGAGAAGGGATGCTGGATATTTTGAGAACATATATGGAAGAAGAACCGGAGAGAAGTATCCTGATCAGTTCACATATATCTTCAGACTTAGAGCATCTGTGTGATGATATTTATGTGATTCATAATAGAACAGCAAGTTTTTTTTCAAGAAAAGTAACAGAAACTATTTCTGTAAGGAAAGAAGCAAAAATATATGTATTAAATTTCAAAATACATTGGTAGAGTTATATTTTATCTCTTTTATAGCGATAATAATGTAAGTTTGGTGGTGCTTTATATATTTTTTATAAAAGCAGCCTTGTAAAACAAAGATTGTTATAGAGCGAATTGTTCTGAATACATTTTTTATTTTACGCACAATACGTTAATTTAAGAGGAGGCGGATTTCCGCCTCCTCTTTTTGAAGTTTTTCCACAAATTTATATCATTATATGATAAAATAAAGCCAATAATAAGAATGTTTTATGCAAATATTGGAAAAGGAGGGTAATTAAACATGTGCAAAAATAAAGGTAAACTAATCACAATATCGGGACCGGCAGCAGCAGGTATTGGAACCGTAACTAAGGTCCTGACAACAGAGCATGAGAACTTCAAAATGGCACCAATCACAACAACAAGAGAAAGACGTGAGAGCGAAGACTCAGACAGAAAATATTATTTTATAGCGAAAGAAGAATTTGAAAAAAATATCGTAGAAGATAAATTCATCGAATATGTATTATATGCCGGAAATTATTATGGAACGAGCAAAGAATCTGTGTTTTCCATGTTGAATAGCGGAATAAATGTTATCTTGGCATTGGGATATGAAAGTGCACATAAAGTAAAAGAAGCATATCATGCTGCAATTACAGTCAACATTCTTTCTTCTTCGGGTGAAAATTTAATAGCGCAAAAACAAAATGCAGATATAGTTCTTGTTAATGAGAATCCAAAAGATACTGCAAAGCAATTGGTAAAATAAGTAGAAAATCTTTAAACAAAAAAGCCCCACCAATTTTCTGGTGAGGCTTAATTTTGTTTCAGCGCAAACGCTCAAGTATAGTGTCTGCATCGTTACAAGTAACGGTAATGTCACAAAATTCTTCATTGAGTAATTCCATATCAATGGAGGCAATTCGTCGAACCATTTCTTCCGTGTTGCAATTTTCTTTGTCTCGCATCAGAATATCTCGGATACAATCTTCTTTGCTTGCTTTTACAAACACGGCCAATGTCTTAAAACGACTTTTAACCGCCAACATGCCGTTAATATCCATGATAAGCAGCGGAATCTGGCAGGCATAAAGTACATCATGAATGTCTTTTAGCTTTGTTCCGTAACGATATCCCATATAGGAACTGGTTTCGAAAAATTTATTTTTCATCGCTTCAAATTCAGCAGGAGTGACATTATAATAGCTAGGAGACGGCTTAGTAGTATAGCAAAAGACTCGATCAATTTGAGAATAAAGACAAAGTTCGTCAGCCAACTTTTTCTTGCCAGAACCAGAGGGGCCGACAAGGACAATAACTTCCGGCTTTTCATTAGCGTCATAGTCCGCAAACTCACTCGTTCGAATTAGGTCAACCAGCGTCAGAAATTCTGCATAGGTAGATACAGAAAGCAAACCAGTCTTACCATAGTTCCACGGCTGACGGAATAGGACAGGGTAGCGAGTGTTCGCACCGTCCAAATTCTGCGGAGCATCATCCAACATCATATCAGCATTCAACAAATCCTTACGAGCACCAATCAGAATATTGGAAATTTTAATTTCCGGGAAATTTTTGACAATAACATTAATACGAACACTGGCGCACTGAGCTGGTACATTTGTCGCAATAACAACTTCAGCTTTCTTAGAAAGCTTATGAACAAATTCCTGTGCTCCAGGATAGACTGGCTGATTTTTAACAAACTTAGGGTCAGCAAAGTATTTTAAGCGTTCATCAATACCTGTATTATGTGTACCCCAACTGGTAATATCAGACATCTTGTAAGAAGTACCTTTTTCTTTGTTCAGCTTCTGAATTGCCTGTTCATTGCATCCAAACAGTACATCATCACAATCAAGAATGATCTTAAAATTTATGAATGGGTTCTTAGAAAATCTATCCAACATTATGACAGGAAAAAGGCAAAAAACAATTAATATGTCCCTGGACGATATTGTATCCATGTTACATACTTCGCCAAAAGCGTTGGAAGCGTTCGAAAAAGCATATTCCACACAAGTCTTAAACAGAACATCAGATAATTTTTTCAAAGTCAATTCCAGACAAGCTCAAAAGCTGTCAAAAAACAATCTATTTTTTATCATTGACAATATTAATGACCAAAAGAAAGAAGTACTTCCTGGCAAAGGCGATATGACGCTTGCAATTCTTATTGACCGTATTGTTTCTGAGCTTGTTGCTGAGACATCTGTTTTATACTATGACGGACATACGCTGAAAATAGAACTGAGTTCCACAAGTCCTGCTGCTATCGAAAATCCTGTTACTCTGAATGATGTTCTTTCTGTGATTCCTGCCTTACAGCCCCAACTGACCGGAACACTGATGAAAGCTGATATCCCAGATGAATCCTATAAAATTCTTCTGTGGCACTACAAACGCTATCTCGACCTTTTGGATAAAGAGAAGCTCAATCCGTCATACGGGACACAGAAAGCAAAGCGAGACGCATATAATCAATTCAGACAGGGATTAGATATTCTCGATTTAGACCCAATCACTTATGCGATTATCGGGACCAATCCAAATTCGATGGGATATTGGTTTCCTGCACTTGTTGATTCCTGTTCGGACCAGGACTTTTTCAAAATTCCGAGGACCAGGGTTGCAAAAGTTCCGCTACCAATGTTGCAACTTACTCGTCAAGATTATGCGATGCTTACACCTACGACATTGAAAATTGTAAATGACTGGGCATATCAAGCGTTTCAGCTCGATAAGAGTAAAGAATACTTTATTAAAACCGGCACATATTCTTCAAAGTTCGATTTCCGAAATGCATATGTACATAGCGCAAAAGAAGTAAAAGAGCTTGGAGAATACCTGCTTTATATCCATCATCAGGCTCTGCAGATGGCATCTCCACTTTGTCATCCATGCATCTACGGTGTGTCTACAACAAATGAATGGGTCGTAAGAGAGTTTATTCCGGACAAGGAAAATAATCCTTGTATCTATAAAGGACTCCCGCTCCATACCGAATATCGCGTTTTTGTGGATTGTGATACTGATAAAATCATTGGTATTTCTCCTTATTGGGAACCGGAAACAATGAAAAAGCGATTTGGAAATTCTCCGGATTCTAATGAGCCAGACAATAAACACGATTATGTTATTTATTCCATGCATGAAGAAAAGCTAATGAAAAGATATACAGAAAATAAGAACACTGTTCTTTCTCATGTTCAGGAAATTCTGCCTAATTTGAATTTGTCAGGACAGTGGAGTATTGATGTTATGCAAAACGGAACTGAATTCTGGATTATCGATATGGCTGTTGCTCAGAACTCAGCTTTTTACAATGATTGCACTCCGCAAAAATTGCAAAAGCCTATTCAAGAAAATTGGATTCCGGAATTGCCTACGCCATAACACAAACGGAACTGAATTCCATTCGTAAATGTATAAAATCACCCCAAGTTATTAAAACCTGGGGTGATTTGTTATGTATGAATATTTATTTGGATAATTACTTACGCGGAAGTAAAAATTCCCAGTCGGTACGACCAATAAACAAAATAGAAGAGGAGACGCCAATGCCTTTACGCTTATCTTCAAAAGAAAAGGAGACAAAAGTATGGAATCAAAAATTTATACAGTTACTAATATTAAAGACCTTCTTAATATTAGTCGCACAAAAGCTTATGAATACGTAAAAAAAGTTTATAAAGAAGGAAAGCCCTTTAAAGTTATTAAAGTTGGCGAAAATTATCGTATTCCAAAAACAAGCTTTGACAAATGGTTAAATGGAGAATGATTAAGAAACCAAATCTTTGCAAAAATATTTGTTGGTTTCTCTATTTTGCGATACAGAATGGAGGAGATTATTATAGAATCGAATAATGTATTCTTTGTAAATAACGAATGGAGATATGAAAGACGAATTGTTAATTTATCCACTTTTACTATTTCATACGAAGTCAAAAAAGGGCTTAAAACAAAAGAAGAAGCAGTACAATTCAAAGAGATAGATGATAAACAATTCCAAAAAGATTTAAAAAAAATAAAAAGAATAGCAAATGCCGAATATACGTTTAAAGAATATGTTGATTATTGGCTTAAAACAATTTTTATTCCCAATTATCAAAATTCAACGAAGGCAATCGGAATTTGGGCAACAAAAAATCTTATTCTGCCAAGCGTAGAACAAGATATTCTGCTTCCCTATGTTACAGCTGACTATATTGACAATATCATAAGAAGATGCATTCCAAACAGACCTTACGCATTTCCCGACAATATACAACGAATTACCATTTAGCTGAGAGCAATGATAATTTCGAATATTCTTATTATTCAGAAGAAAAGGAGCCAAAATCTACAAGCGCACGACTTTTAAAGATTCCAAAGTTCTTTTTTTCGGAACTTGAGAGCAAGAAGAAATACAATCAAGTAATAATTCGAAATGCAAAAAAGAGGGGAGCAAATGTTGAAGAAGAATATATTTCATTAAGTCATACGGGAACACGAAAAAAGAAAACAGCTTTGCTTGCAGCAGTAAAACGAGTTTGCAAAGAAGCATTAGTTCCAGAAATATCTGTACATACATTACGACATCAATTTGCTACTATTTTGTTGGAAAAAGAAGTCCCATTAGAACAAATCAGTCACTTGTTGGGACACAAATCCGTTACAACCACATTAAATATTTATTGTGGAATTATGGATGCAAGAGAAGGCACAAAAGATGTTATCTCTACATTTGCGCCATACGTTAACGATGGAGAATAAGCTATGGAGAAGAAAGTAATTAAACCAAATGTTTCCCCTTCTTTCTTTTATGGTCCTATCATAGCACACGAATTTCGTGGTAATGGTATATCAAAAGATAGAGACAAATATCGCATTCGGTTCAAACTGATTTTCAAATCGGGTGATACAATAGATAAGCTACTTACTGGATTTTCTTCGTTAAAGGAGGCAAACAAAGCAAAAGAATGTCTTATCACAGAATTAATAAATAAGACGTATATTCCTTTTCAGTATACTTTTTCTGAATTCTGTGATTATTGGCTTTATTACCATAAGGTCGATGAAGTCCATATTAGATACTCAACATTTGTAAATTACAAAAATTTATTATACAACCATTTAATTTCTACCCTGGGAAAGAAGAGATTGACAAATATCACGGTTCAAGATTTAGAAAAAGCGATTAAAGCAATTAAAGCAAATTCAATTCGTGATGATGCTCGAAAACGGCTCAAGGATATGTTTTCATTTGCTGTTTTACATAACTATATTAAATATAATCCAGCACTTGCTGCATACGAAAATACAAAAAAGGTAGTAATGCCAAAAAAAAATAGAAATATTGTTCCATTCACAGTTGAAGAAATTCAATTATTGCTTTATACTTGTAAGGAAAATTTTGCCGAAATGTATATGCCGCTGTTATTATCTCTCTGCATAGGAACACGTATTTCGGAGACAATTGCTATCAAGTATGCAGATATAGATTTTACAGCAGGTACCATTTATATTAGACGCCAAATAGGGCATAAACTCGTTGTTTATGATTCAGACGATATAACTGATGAGCCTGAATCAAATTTTAGCGATGTCACTACAACTACAACTAAAACGCAAAGAGGAATTCGAGCTATTCCAGTTCCAAATTGGGTGTTAGACGAAATCTTGCTTAAAAGAGCACAATATCAAAAGTTAAAGCAAGAAATTCCTGATTTTCAAGACAATGATTATATTTGTTGCCGTATAAACGGAGAATCTTACACAAGAACTTCGTTCGGACGCCAATTTCATTTCTTGCTTTGTATGTGCGGATTACCGAATATACATTGGCATGATTTGCGCCATATATATGCAAGTGTATTAAAAAATAATTCTGTAAATATGAAAGCTGTATCTGTATTTTTAGGACATAGTACACCTGATTTCACAGAAAACGTTTATGTCCATACGGAAGAAACTGCCTACGATTGTTCTATATTGCAGGAAGAATATCTGAAATATTGTTCTCGTGAAAAGCATGCGTCTAAAGTTACAATTGAATATTTGCCTATAACAGATGATGATTATCAAAAAATAGTAAATCGCTTTCAGCCATAAGGAAACAACCGAATTACGCCCATACGATTTGTGCAAAATGCATAAATGTATAATTATACAAAAGCATGGATAAATTCCGCATAATTATAAATAATTTAAGAAAATATCGGGGTTTATAAATGAATATCAATGTATATCAGATAGTATCAAAAATCAGAAAAAATATAGCTTGGGCGTAAAATTAAAAAATCAGCAAAATTTATTGAAAATTCTTCTTGCTATTTGTATTAATCTAATCAGCCAAAATAGCAAAAATTTAAAAGAGGGTTGCAAATTTAATTGCTCAATTCGCTATTAAATTTGCACAAAAAGAAAGAGGTAAAAATTGAGAAAACTAGCATTAAGTGATGAAATATTACTAGAAATCGAGAAGCCAGCCCGCTATATCGGGAATGAAATCAATTCAGTAATGAAAAACAAAAATGAGGTAGACATTCGGTTTGCGATGTGCTTCCCGGATGTCTACGAAATCGGGATGTCCCATCTCGGAATTCAGATTTTATATGATATGTTCAATAGACGCGAGGATACCTGGTGCGAGCGCATTTATTCCCCGTGGCCGGACTTAGATGCCATTATGCGAAAAGAAAATATTCCCCTCTTCGCATTAGAGTCTCAAGATAACATTAAAGATTTTGATTTTCTTGGTATTACTATACAGTATGAGATGTGCTATACTAATATACTTCAGATTTTAGATTTAAGCCAGATTCCACTTCATGCTTCCGAGCGAAGTGAAGATGACCCAATCGTGATGGGTGGCGGACCTTGTGCATATAACCCAGAACCGCTGGCAAAATTTTTTGATATTTTCTATATCGGAGAAGGGGAAACGGTATTTGATGAACTGTTAGATGAATATAAAATCTGGAAAAACTCCGGAAAGAGCAGAAAAGAATTTTTGGAAAAGGCAGCAGAAATTCCAGGGTTGTATGTTCCGGCATTTTATGATGCCGAATACAACGAGGATGGAACACTTGCAGCATTTCATCCAAATAATGAACATGCAAAAGAAACGATTGATAAACAGGTCGTTATGGATTTTAACAATGTCTGTTATCCAAAGAAACCTGTTGTGCCATTTATTAAGGCAACTCAGGATCGTGTTACACTGGAAATTCAGAGAGGCTGTATTCGGGGATGCCGTTTTTGTCAGGCAGGTATGATTTATCGTCCGACCCGTGAGAAAAACGTAGCATTTTTAAAGGAAACCGCAAAAGAAATGCTGGAAAGTACGGGGCATGAGGAAATTTCTCTTAGTTCTTTAAGCTCCAGTGATTATTCCAAGCTTCCAGAGCTAATTGACTTTTTAATTGAAGAGTGTTCCGAGCGTAATGTAAATATTTCGCTTCCATCGCTTCGTATTGACGCTTTTTCTTTGGATGTTATGAGTAAAGTACAGGATATCAAAAAGAGCAGTCTGACCTTTGCACCGGAAGCAGGAACACAGAGAATGCGTAATGTAATTAATAAAGGTCTGACTCAGGAAGATATTTTAAATGGCTCTTTTAAAGCCTTTCAGGGTGGCTGGTCTCGTGTAAAACTCTATTTTATGTTAGGACTTCCAACAGAAACGGAAGAAGATATGAAAGGAATTGCGCATCTGGCAGAAGAAGTTGCAAAAAAATATTATGAAATTCCAAAAGACCAACGTCATGGAAGATGTCAGATTGTGGTAAGTACGTCTTTCTTTGTTCCAAAACCATTTACCCCATTTCAGTGGGCTCCGATGTGTAAAAAAGAAGAATATCTTGAACGTGCTAAAATCGTAAAATCAGAAATTCGTGCCCAGTTAAATCAAAAGAGTATTAAATATAACTATCACGAAGCAGATGTTACGGTATTAGAAGGAATTTTAGCAAGAGGTGACCGTAAAGTTGCCGATGTGTTAGAACTTGCTTATAGAAAGGGTGCTCTCTTTGATGCATGGTCCGAATATTTCCGTTATGATTTATGGATGGAAGCATTTGAAGAATTAAATATTGACCCTGAATTTTATACTCTAAGACAGCGTCCGCTTGATGAACTTCTGCCATGGGACTTCATCAATGCCGGCGTAACAAAGAAATTTTTACAAAAAGAATGGAAAACAGCAATGGAAGAAACAGTAACGCCAAACTGCCGTATGAAATGTTCCGGCTGTGGTGCAGGAAAATACAAAGGAGGGGTATGCGTTGAAGGTTAGGGTAAAATTTGCAAAAGAAGGGGCTATGAAATTTATCGGTCATCTGGATATTATGCGCTATTTCCAAAAGGCAGTCAAACGTGCCAATTTAGATGTCGCATTTTCAGAAGGATTCAGTCCACATATGATTATGTCATTTGCCTCACCTCTCGGAGTTGGAATTACAAGTACCGGTGAATACTTCGATATGGAATTAAAAAGTGCAACGACTTCTTCTGATATGGTAAAACGCTTAAATGATGCAATGGCAGAAGGGATGAAGATTTTAAGCATCCGCCAGGTAGAGGATGGTAAAGCTTCCAAAGCCATGTCGCTGGTTGCAGCAGCAGATTATCGTCTGAAATTCCATGAAACTGCAAAACTTCCAGAGAACTGGAAAGAGAAATTAGAAGAATTTAAAGCACAAAAAGAAATTGTTATTTTAAAGAAAACGAAAAAAAGTGAAAAAGAATTAGATATTCGTCCATTTATTTATAAACTTTCTTTAGAAGAAAAGGATGAAATTTTTATGCAGCTTGCAGCAGGCAGCTCCAATAATACAAAACCAGAACTTGTGATGGAAGCATTTGCGGCATTTATGGAGATTCCTTATGATAATCTAAAATTTATGATTCATCGTTGTGAGCTTTATGCAGATACTGGTAGTGACGAAGCAAGAAATCTGGTTTCCTTAGAGGATTTAGGAGAAGAAATTGAGTAAATTAATTATCACTCCTATGCATGTCAAAGGAAAAGAAAAAATTGTCGCAGCACTTGATATCGGCTATAAAATCTGTCAGCTTGACCTTTATAAAAAAAAGGAAGCCTCTATTCTTGGAAATATTTATATTGGAAAAGTAAAAAATATTGCCGAAAACATTCGTGCGGCTTTTATTGAAATTGAAAATGGAACTGTATGTTATTATTCCTTAGAGGAAAAAGCAGAGCCATTCTTCGTAAATCAGAAAAAAAACAATCGAGTTTGCATTGGAGACGAACTTTTAGTACAGGTGTGCAGAGAGCCGATTCGCGGCAAACTCCCTTGCGTAACCTGTGATTTAAATCTGGCAGGGCGTTATGTTGTTTTGACTTCAAAATTTGAACCGCTTGGCTTTTCCGGAAAATTAAAAGCACAGAGAAAACAGGAATTAAGAGAACTTTTACAAGCTCATCTTCCAGAAGATGCTGGAGTCATTCTTCGCACGAATAGTATGCATGCAGAAGATACCAAAATTTTGGAAGAATTAGACCAGCTTTATGGTCAGTTAAAAGAAATTCAAAAAAAAGCAGGAATGAGAACCTGCTTTTCAAAGCTTTTTGTTTCCATGCCCTCCTACCTTCAGGTACTTCAAAATTTGTATGTGGATGAGCTGGAAGAGATTGTAACGGATGATAAAGAACTGTTTGAAACCATCCAGGTTTATTTAGAGTATTATGGAACAGAAGCAAAGAAACTGCGTTTTTATCAAGATGACTTACTGCCGCTTTGTAAAGTTTATTCGATTGAAAAAGCATTAAAAGAGGCACTTTCTGAAAAAGTCTGGTTAAAATCCGGTGGATTTCTGGTAATTCAACAGACAGAAGCTTTTGTTTCGATTGATGTAAATACCGGAAAATATATTGGAAAAAAGGAAGCGCAGGAGACTTATCGAAAAATCAATCTTGAGGCAGCAGGTGAAATTGCAAGACAGCTTCGTATGCGTAACCTTTCCGGCATGATTTTAATTGATTTTATTAATTTAAAAAGAGAAGAAGACAAAAAAGAATTAACGCATGTGCTTCAGCGTTATTTAAATGAAGACCCAGTAAAAGGAAATGTGGTAGATATTACAAAATTAAACATTGTAGAGGTAACCAGAAAGAAAATCAAGAAATCTCTTGCTGAAGAACTGGCAGAAGAATAAAAATCGAGGAAAAAACTATGAAATCCATGCTTACAACGCTTTGCTATATTGAAAAAGAAGACAGTTATCTTATGCTTCACCGCATATCCAAGAAAAATGATGTCAATAAAGAAAAATGGATAGGTGTCGGAGGACATTTTGAAAAAGATGAGAGTCCGGAGGACTGTCTGTTAAGGGAAGTAAAAGAAGAAACAGGTCTTGCTCTAACTTCTTATCATTTCCGCGGAATTGTAACATTTATATTAAAGGATAAGGGTTCTGAATTAACGGAATACATGTGCCTGTATACCGCAGATGACTATGAAGGAACACTTTGTGACTGCAATGAGGGAGTCTTAAAATGGGTCGATAAGAACGAAATCTTTAACTTAAATCTTTGGGAAGGAGACCGGATTTTTTTGAGATTATTACAGGAGAATCATCCATTTTTTTCATTAAAGCTGGTTTATGAAGGGAACTGTTTAAAAGAGGCAGTACTTGACGGAAAAAGAATTTAGAAAAAAATGTATTTTTTCAGCAAAAGATATTGACGAATTTAAAAAAGCGTGCTAAGATATTCGAGTATGCCGCACAGAGAGGTTTTAAGCACTGTGAAAAAGTCAGTCACCATATTCTGGCGAGTAATGATAATAGGAGGTGCCATATGTACGCAATTATTGCAACAGGTGGTAAACAGTACAAAGTTGCTGAAGGCGACGTAATCAGAGTTGAGAAGCTCGGAGTTGAAGCTGGTGAAACCGTTACTTTTGATTCTGTAATTGCAGTTAGCAATGACGGATTAAAGGTTGGAGAAGACGTTAAGGATGCCAGTGTTACCGCTTCTGTAGTTGAGAACGGAAAGGCTAAAAAAGTCATCGTTTACAAGTACAAGAGAAAAACTGGATATCACAAGAAAAACGGTCACAGACAGCAGTACACCAAAGTTAAAATCGAAAAGATCAACGCTTAATCAGGTGCTGTTATGATCAATATTACAGTTAGGAAGAGAAAAGGCTCTTATCTGGATTTTCTGTCCAAAGGACATGCAGGCTATGCCGAAGAGGGACAGGATATTGTATGTGCTGCCGTATCAGCCTTGATCATTACTACCGTGAATTCTCTTGAGAAATTTACGGAAGAGCAGATTGAAGCGGAAGCGGATGAGGGATATGTATCCATCCATTTTAAAACAAATCCGAATACTGAGCGTGGGAAACTGCTTATGGATTCCCTGATTCTTGGATTAACAGAAATTGAGCATAGTTATAACAATCGATATTTGACAGTAAGAGTCAAGGAGGTGTAACAACAATGATGAAGATGAACCTTCAGTTATTCGCACATAAAAAAGGAGTTGGTTCCACAAAG
>OKSK01000907.1_pt1 | contig 15839 bp, 10 predicted proteins | sample 1606301 | NCBI WGS metagenome assembly OKSK01 (sample SAMEA3879557, study PRJEB24766) | human gut metagenome | biome: human-associated habitat; feature: feces | place: USA | collected 1985/1987
AGTAGCATGCAACTACGTGCTCTATATACCTTTCAGACCATCGGCAGCAAAAAGACAGTGACAGCTAAAAGTCACAATTTATTATCAAAAAGTAATACTACAAGTCCGTTTCTCGTAGAGTTTTACCCCGTTCCTCTACCATTATCTTTGCACTCATAAACCTTGTTCTTTATGCCTGTTAATTAAGAATAAATATATTAATATTGTCTTGTAAACAAGAAAGCCTCCATATGTCGCGTTAGCTTACTTCCTCTATAAATCTGATAGATTATTTCTCGTATTAAGCACGACATATTTATTGAACCTAGGCCAGAGAGTATTTCGGGAGTTGGATCCCATTATCATGGTAGTAACCGTTCAATATCGGAGACCTTCTAAAAATAACAGCCTGATACGGAAGCAACAATCCTATGACAGGGATTATATACAAAAAGAACCGAGATGTGTTGTGATTTCAGAAGTGAGTAAGTGCTGAAAAAAGAGATAAAGGAATCGTTTATGAGATGAAAATTCATAATACTTAAGCCAAATCTTTAAAATATTGATTGTCAACGCATTAATATGGATGATTATTTGCTCGTAGAGAATCGACTCGCTTCTCTACGACGAACGCTTCGATTCTCTACGAGCAACGGAGCGTTTCTCACCGAGAAACAAGCCGGATTTCCATAAGACACGACAATCGGTATGAGCGCAAAAACAGAATCAATCGCTAATTGTAATGAAAAAGAAAGTGAAACAAGAAAATAAGACGCTTTTTCTATTGACTTTTATTAACGATACATTTTGAGAAAAGATTTAGTTTTAATAGAGTATACGAGAAAAAACAAGATTGTATTTCATTATATATAATCAACACTTCACTCCAATTTCAAACTTATACGTACCCTGATGCACCTCCCAATCATCCGGTAACACAGATGAGTATAAAGATAAAATATATTAAGTATTCAATCCAAAGCCTCTCTTAATGTTAAAGCAAGCAAATATTCGCCTTATCAATAACGGGAAAAAGCAAGATAATAGTAGTAAATTAAAACAATATTAACTTCTTAAACGCAAATAGTATGAGGAAAATAGGTTTATGCTTTCTTTTAATAAATGTGTGTTTTCTGCTGCATGCACAAGAAATGGTAACCATTGCATTCAAGGCACCAGCCAACACCCCCCAAAATGCAACAATAAATGTAGTTATTGCCAATGGCGAAGAGTTTGAAAACATCCTGGAATCATGGAGCCAAATGTACTATCGTACCGGAACGGACCTATTTGAAGTGAAAGTTCCCAAGTCTTATCTGGAAGCAAGAGCCATTGCACAAGCCGGAAGCGAGTCTAAGGTAAAAATGAAATTTATCCTTAACGGAGATTTCGATAATTACGCGCTGGAAACAACCGGAAACATGGCACCGGCTGAACTGCCTGCATATAATGACAATGTACCGACAGAGGGAGATGTAAGTAAGGAGTTTGTCAAATCAAAGCAGTTTATAGCATTGGCCGACCCGCAGATATTTTTCCATGAAAACAATTACTACTTGTATGGAACTCTTTCCGGTGGTAGGGGGCTTGAAGTATATTCCTCGCCCGACCTCGTCAGTTGGACAGGTCCGTGCGGAGTGAAAGACAACGGATTTATCATGGCTAAAGATGATGCTTACGGTACAGCCGACTATTGGGCACCTCATATTATATCCAAAGATGGGAAGATAATAATGACTTACTCGGCCAATCAGCATTTGGCCTGGGCGGAAAGCAATAGTCCACTCGGCCCGTTTGTAAATCCCACCAAAGCTCCAATGGGCGATGTGGAACGAATCGACTCGTATGTGTTCACCGATGATGACGGACAAATGTATCTGTACCACAGCCGCTTCGTCGGAGGGAATGTGACACATGTAGCCAAAATGAATCCTGATTTTACGATTCAGGAGGAAACGACGGTTGAGTGTGTGCGTCCCGACCAACCATGGGAACAGTATAGCTATGTCGTAACCGAAGGCCCCAGTGTCTTGAAGCATAATGGCAAATATTATCTGTTTTATTCTGCCAATTTATACACGGATGCGAGATATGCAGTTGGTTATGCCATAAGTGACTCTCCAATGGGGCCATGGACTAAAATGCCCGACAGCCCCATAATCAGCCTTGACAATATAAACAAGGCCCATGGCGTAGAGTACGATTTCGAGGGGACCGGTCATGGAGATTTCTTTACGGATGCGGCCGGACAGTTACAGTATTGTTTCCATGCCCACAATCCAAAGGGTGCGGACCGCTATGAGCGTATCGTACTGACAGCCAAGTGTGGTTTTCAAGCCTCGGACACAGGTGTTGATAAAATGGTGGTTGATCCGGCTTCAACTCAAGTACTCTATATGGATGAGATTAGACACCAAGTAATGACAGCATCCGACTGGAAGAAGCACGTCCCCGTTTATCTTCAGTTTACCCCTCCCGCATCTACTCCGGCCGATGCGGAAATACATGTAGGCAGTTGGAACAATGGCGGTGATTATGGCTTTGGAGACATAGATAATAAATGCATAAAGTTGCAAAAGGATGCTGACGGAAAATATCGCGTTGAAATTAATCCCGATTTCCTGAGTAGCGGTATACGTTTCGTATTGAATAGAGACGTGGATAACATTGCTCAGTGGGATAAAGGCAATGGAGTATATGATGTTGATTCATGGGATCATCATGACTACCGGATAAGCACTGATGAAAGCATCATTTACGACATAAAAAAGTTCATCAGATGGAGCAAAGATCCTACTGAACCTCAAAAAACCACCTATATCGAATTTCATGCTCCGGCGTCTACTCCGGCAGATGCAACCATACAGGTAGGAAGTTGGAAAAACGGAGGTGATTATGGATTCGGTGATATGGATAACAAATGCCTGGAATTGAAAAAAGAAAGTGAGGGTCTATACATAACGGAAGCAGATGCCGGATTTGCAGCCGAAGGTCTACGTTTTATTCTGAATCGTGACCCGGAGAATATCGCTCAATGGGATAAAGGAGACGGCACATACGACATTGATTCATGGGGTCATACTGCCATAAGCGAAAACGACAAGTATCTCTACCGGATCACAAAGTTTGTAAGATGGGCTAAAGATGACGCCACGGGTATAGAACCGGCAACCGCAGAGAAAGGATATCGGTACATAGTGTCGGATGATGCAATAACCATTTGGATGGAGAAATACGGAAAAGCTTATTTATACGATATAAAGGGCTCATTAATTACTTGTCAGGAAGGAACCACGATTAAAATAAAGGCTCCTCAAGGGGGGGACGTATTTCTTGAAAATAGTATCAGACAATGAAGTTAAAACACAGAAAATTCATCTGTTTCATTAATCTACAAGCAGGTTGAACTTATTCGACATTATTCTGATGAACACCAATTTCACCCTATATGCCCTGCCGGATCAAAAATGCTCTTAGTCATTCCGGCAGAGCATATAGGGCCATTAAAAAAACAGAAGCCATTTTAACCGGATAGGTTTTATAATGTTAAATTTATCCGGTTCATGCAGTCTTTACTATTTTTATGTATCATATTTATAATATTGTTGTGATACATACATGGATAGAACTGATTTTGTAGATTTGTGCAAAAAAGGAGATGAGCAGGCTCTAAACTCGCTCTACAATACTTATTCGGGGAAGATGATGAAGATATGCCTTCGTTATGTGCCCGACAGGCAAATTGCACAAGACCTGCTTCATGATGGTTTCATTGTTATTTTTAGTTCTATCGGCTCTTTGCGTAATCCTGAAAGGCTGGAAAGCTGGATGGGAGTCATAATGAAGAACACAGTACTCCGGTATCTCAATCAAAGTAATTCTACTTACACCGTTCCTTTATCCGAAATGTGCGAAGAAGACGAACCGGCAGACAATCCTTTAGTGACGGAGTTCATATCGTACGACCGGATGATGGAACTGGTGGAACGCTTGCCGGAAGGATACTCAAAAGTTTTCAAACTGGCAGTGCTCGAAGGATTATCCCACAAAGAAATAGGCGATCTACTGAATATAGCCCCTCATTCATCATCTTCTCAACTGCATCGCGCAAAAGCCCTGCTAAAAAAGATGATCGTCAATTACCGCTTGATTCTCATCCTGTTGTTACTGTTCTTCATTCCATTGTTCAACTTTCATGATCATTGGAAAAAACAAAACTGTCTGTCGAAATTGGTAATACGCCAAACAAAAGCAGAGAAAAAGCAGGAGACCAAACAGACAGATTCCTCGGAACAGCCTGTTCGCCACAAAGATAAATACCGGCAACTACCCGATATGGCCATTACTCCTCCGCCGGTATATACTGAGCCACTTCCATCTACCCTGCCTATAAGTGAACTTACGGCAAGCATACCTTTACCATCGTCCGATTCGAAATTACCAGACGCAACGATCTCCGGTACATATCCGATAGAAAAGATTGTACCCCACCAGCGTACCCGGAAAACCGGGAAATGGAAACTTATGTTAGCAGGATCGGTAGGCCCGCAATTAGCACAGAATCTATACAAATTGATCGCGATCCCTCATGATGATGAAGTAGGTGCAGACTTCCCCCAACAAGTAGGCACTTGGGAAGAATATTATGCTTATCTGAACACCCGTTACCAAGAGGGAACTTTAGGAGATTCGCTTACCCTGATGAAAATTGCCGAAAACAATCAGGGAAGGATTGTAGAATACCAACATCATGATTCTCCGATTACAATCGGACTTGCCATAAATAAAAAGCTAAACAGTCGTTGGAGTCTCGAAACGGGATTGCAATATACCTTTCTGAAATCGGACTTCAGTACGGGAGAAGAATACCGCATCCAGGAAATACAAAAGCTCCATTATATAGGCATTCCACTACGCGCCTCCTACCGTTGGGGACATTTCAAAAAACTTTCATTCTACTCTACGGCCGGTATACAGGTAGATATTCCTCTGAAAGGAACGCTCCACACCTTTTCGCACATGATGGACAGCGCATCAGTCAACATTGACAACCGTTCACTGAACGTACCTCTCCAATGGTCGATCAATGCAAGTGTGGGTGCGCAATATCATTTCACTCCTCACACCAGCTTTTACGTAGAGCCTACTCTCAATTATTACATTCCCGACGGAAGCGGACTACGCACCATCCGAAAAGAGCATCCGGTGACCTTCACCATCCCTGTCGGGATACGTTTTAGCTGGTAAAGAGTTGAATAAAAAAGAAAGAAATTCTCCGTAAAATCATTTGGGCATGCAGTCATTTGCCGGAAAGATTATCTTACTTATAGATAATAAAAAAGAATGAATGCGTATACCATGAAAAATAAAAAGCAAGCGAAGAATAGCATTAAAAAACTCTCGATACTGATACCTGCTTACAACGAATCTAAAACAATCGTCGGTATTTTAGAAAAGATCATACGTGTGGATTTACCCGAAACCATTAAAAAAGAAATCATCATCATCGATGATTGCTCTACCGATCACACAGACGAGAAAGTGGCACAGGTAATGAAATCGCATTCCGAGATGTACATCAAATATATCAGGCTCAAAGAAAACAGAGGAAAAGGATATGCCATACGAACCGGAATTACCAATGCCACAGGCGAGATTATCATCGTACAAGATGCCGATTTAGAATACGATCCCAATGATTATTCAATCTTATTGCAACCTATTTTATCGGGAAAGTACAAGATCGTGTACGGCTCCAGACTCTTAAACAGAAATAATAAATATTCGTATCACAGTTTCTATTGGGGCGGCAGACTGATTTCCTTGATTACAAGTCTGCTTTTCTCCTGCAAAATTACCGATGAACCTACTTGCTACAAAATGTTCGATGCATCTGTGTTGAAATCTATCCCGCTTACCTATGACCGGTTCGGATTCTGTCCCGAAATTACCGCAAAGGCACGCAGATGCGGCTACACTATAAAAGAAGTTCCGATAAATTATTATCCACGTTCCAAGCAAGAGGGGAAAAAGATTAAATGGTGTGATGGGGTTGAAGCAATCTGCATTCTATTCAAATTCCGATTCCACAACAAGTGGCAACCGATGCAATACAGAAACATGCGTAAAGCAAACACCGCTTACCAATCACGGCCTGTGACAAACAGAAGAAGGCTTCTAAAAAATGTATCCTTTTTAATCCTTGCCGCACTTTTAGTATTTTATGCATTCTCCAAACAACCCGGATATCACTGGGTGTATTTTAACTTACTCAGGGGCAATATGGAAACAATCAAAAAGTATCCCAAACTGACTTTTGAACAGAAAATGCAGATGAAACTCGGCACCAGCTATGAATATCTCTTATACCTTAAACAGGCAACACCGGAAAATGCCGTTATTCTTTATCCCGACTCAAAAGATTTCCGTGAGAAAGGCAGCCCATTCACCCAAAACATCGATAACAAAATCTACGCCACCCGTTTCCTGTATCCCCGTAAATTAATATTGGAAAGTGAACGGAAAACCGGCAAATATAAGAATGAAATAACCCATGTTGCCATCGTAAACGGAAAAGGAACGGAAAAATTGCCTTATCCGGTCGATACAAAATTTCAGCACGGCGTATTACCTCTAAAACCTCAAACCAAATAATAACATATGCTTATCTTAGGAATAATTATCCTATTCATAATAGGATTTCTCACGATCCATCTTATTTCGATCCGGTTTTCTACAAGTGAAAAAGCAGGCCTTGCCTTTCCCGTCGGACTGGGACTGGAAAACATGATGATGGCTCTGATTGATCTGTCGGGGATTCCACTAACCGCCACAAGTATATTGACAGCCGGTCTCTTTCTGATTATCATCTTATCGGTTCCGCTATATCTGCGGAAAGAAGAGCTTATGGCATACTACAAGCAACCCCTTTCTTTCAAATTATCTGATTATAATCTTATCTGGCTCTTCTTCATTGCGCTTATTGTGTATCTGGAATATATGAATTTTTCCAAATGCATCTATTTCCCGACCTACGATAGGGACAGCCTTGCCGGATTCGACACCATAGGCTATGTAATAGCACAGGAACATACATTGAAAGGATTAAGTTTATTCCAAGCAGATTATATGCCACAAATTCACAATGCAGGAAGCTATATCGTATATGCACCGATGGTCCAATTAAGCTATGCATTCGTATATCTATTGGGAGCGGAAACCTCAAAACTTATTCCGGCATTGATATACCTGTCCTTTCTGATAGCATTCTATGGCTGCATGAAACGCGTCATAAACAAGACAGGTTCCGCCATTGCCGTATTTTTCATGATGATTACCCCGGAGATGTTTGCCTTTTCATCACTGTCGGCCACGAATGTCATTCATGCCGTCAGTGCATCATTGGGAATTATTTATATAGCTATCTGGTTTAAATACAGAGAAAAAAAAGACTTATATCTCGGTGCCTTATCACTGGGGCTGAATATCTGGACCCGCACGGATGGAATCGTGTTTATTCTGGCTGCATTATTCGTTATTACGATAGATGCAATAATAAAGAAAACATGGAAAAGTCCGATACCTGTACTTTTTTCTTTCATTCCGGCTTTATTATGGATACTTTTTGAGAAACTGGCCAATTTATATGCAGAAAGCATCGCAATACTTCACCCTTATTGGGATGCGGACAAAGCCGGTATCATCTGGCAATACATGAAACTACATTTTATGAATACGACTTATTACGGTTGGACCTTTACTTTCCTATCACTATCACTCATACTGAACAGTTGGTATTTAATAAAAAAGAGAGATAATCTCCCGATACTGATGATGATCCTAATTTCGTCTGCTTTATATATGATTGCTCTCTACCAAATCGACTACAAGTGGGACAGTATCCAAAATGTTCTGGCATATTCGGCTAAACGATTCCTGTTTTGTTTTGTACCTATGGCCTGGTTTTACGCCATGTCGAACAATTGGATCAGGCAAATTTTGAAAAAACTGGAATAACCAAAACAAAGCAATATTCCGGAGATATATGAAGAAAAACATTAACGTAAAGATAACGTTACGATAACATACTATGATACAAGGCTATCCTATCTTTGCAACATCGAAAGAAACAAAAATCGAATATAAACCATAAAAACAAGAGCCATATGAAAGCTTTAGTAGTATCAGTAGTAATCGCAATGACATCCGTATTCAATGCATTCAGTAACGGAAATCTTACCCAGTTTGCTTATAACACCACTACAGACGGAGAAAAAGTAGAAAGTCAGACCGTATATACAGTGAAAAACGGAAAGTATCTCCAACAACATCTGAAGTACAACTATACCTATGACGATAAAGGAAATGTATCACAGAAAGAGGTTCTGAAATGGAATGAGATCACAAAAGTTTTCGAAAAGCAATATTGCCTGAATATTACGTACAATGCGCAGGAAACAAGCATCGAATACACCGCATGGGATAACAAAACAGGGGCATACTCCGATTCCAGAGCCAAAGCCGTGTATCAGACTACGAATGCCGGACAAGGCTTTAATTATCTGAGCTACGAATGGAACAAGAAAGAAAATAACTGGAATTTAGCAAAAGAACACGCCATCCTTTATGGAGACAACACCCTGATGGCCGACAAATAAATTCTCTCTCTATAAAAACTCTAACAAAAAATACGGCTGCGAAAGGTTTGCCCCTCGCAGCCGTATTACATATGTACCCGTTTCGTATTCTCTTATTTCGCACTTGCCAGAAGACGGACCATACCATCGTTGTTCAAATCATAAGTGCTCTTTTCCATATTCTTATCGAAAGAATTGCTCTTTGTATTCCAGAGAGCATAATTCATTTCTACGGCATCGGAATGATAGGATACGTCAAGTTTGAAATAAGGAGTCCAGCATGCTTTTACACTGTCCCACTTGGCAGCTTCCTTACAGACCACCCGGTTCTCGGAATCATAAGTATACGTGTAGCGGAGGTGGCGGAACAGATGACCGTCTTCATTACGATAGATCGTTTTAGCTACCAACTGCTCACCGTTCATCTCATCATTCTTCACATAATTGGTGGGATTACCTGCATTTGCACTCATTACACTTGCCATTACCACTGCTACCATTACCACTGCTTTGAAAAATACATTTGTCTTCATAATCGTTATTTTTTTATTGTTATTATTTCCTCTGACTATCGGCGGAGGGTTTTATCAACCGCCTTCGCTTTTATATAGTCAAGAGCTGTGCCAAAATCATAAACAACTGATTATCAGCAAATATTTATTTTAAGAATACGTTCGTTTCCGGACAGATGTCCGTACAGAAACGAACAATGGAGCTAAAATATGCCGCGTTAACGTAAAAATAACGTTGAAATAACATCCTTCTCTGCAAGCATCGTTCTGTGAAACTACATTCTGCCAAATTCACATTTACCATTATATACCAGCGAACACCCCTCTCCATGTTTAAGCCGGTACCCGCTACCACTCGGGATATAATGAGGACAGGTTTTTGCCAACTCCCAGCCTTCAGAACCATATCCGCTTTTGGGACGCCCCGTCCGTCCGTTGGCAATTCCTCCGAGAACCAGGCCGATAATAGCAAAAAAGACAAGAAACTTAAATACACTCAAAGCCGTAAGAAGAATAGCGAACGTACCCAAAGGAATGAATAGGATCACCATTAACGCAAATAGCGGATAACGCCTTAACTGCACTGCCGAGATTATTACTTGTAGCACTTGTGTTCCGAGTAAAGCGTAGATCAGCCACATATTTTCCTCATCACTCAACCCACCCGAAAATAACGCATAAACGAACATGACAAGAGCAATAACTGTGAAAAGTATAACTCCGATCGAAGTATTAAAATCACGGCTTTCGGTTTTCATTTCAGCCAATAAGCTGAAGAACAGATTAAATTCCACAAAAACCACCCCAAGCGTCACAAGGGTAAACAATATAGCTTTGAGCCATCCGACCTGCTCGGGTTCACAGAACCAAAAGCCATTTCCTAACAGGGCAATATAGACCACCTCAATCAGGAAAACAAACGTAAGTATCAGATATTTTACCGCTAATGCAAGCCTGGGAGTATTTGTCAACAGGAGAGAAAGTAAAAAATAAAGCACTATTCCGCCCAGCACCAACCACGGGAACCAAACCTCACTATCTATATGCCTGCCTATTGTTCTGGTAACCGTTTTGGTAATCTTCTCTTGTATTACACCAATTTTTTCTATCAGATCGAGCTCATAATCAGAAAGATCGACTTCATTAGCATAAGTACCGCTGCTAAAATCTTTTTGTGTCATATAATAAGTATAGTCGACCTTATCAACCCCCGTAATTTTTCCTCTGCGGTTATACTTATGCACATACTTTGTCACACCGACTTCCACCCATTGCCGGGAACGGGGCCCCATGACTTGAAAAACAACATTGGACTTCAACGTATCAGCCACTTTACTTTGTATATTCGGACGTTCCCGAAGCAGAATCTCCTTTCCTTCGATCACTTTATACTCGCACGCCGTCGCTGCTTCAAAGCTTGCCCTCTCGGCATACCGTGGCACAAAAACGGCCTCATAATCTTGAATCCCCTTATATTCATCTACTACTATCGTTTTTATAATTTCAACTTTTACCCATTTAGGATCACTGTTATCAATCATATACAGGGTATTTACAGGCCCGGAACCGACCGTATCCGTTACAGGCTGATCCATACCGGGGGGCTCACGGAGATAGACATGATCCTTTGGTAATACATCATGTCGGACATAGGGATAAGTCTGGCAATAGGCCAATACGGAAAAGTGTAAAGTAAAAACAAGAAAGAGAGCCCGCTTTAAATTTCGGTGAAGTGTCCGTGTTGTAATTTGCGAATACAAAGAGAGTGCAGCAACAACGACTGTTCCAATTGAAAAAGTCCTTACTGTTTCCATCGTTTAGCTTTTGGTTAGTATAATAAATTGATAGATAATAGTTTAATCACATTCAAATATAACAAAGATTGCGAAGAAAACAAAACATCCTGTATTTCTACGAGATTTTAAAGCATCGCATAAAACAACCCTGCACACAATCGCTCAAAGAGACTATGTACTCAAGAAAACAAAAAATTGAAAGTCCTATGGAGAAAGTACATCGTGCTGAAGACTATTTCAGAAAAGTTATTTATGACAAATTGCATTTTTATTATATTTGCAAAACTTGAACGTTTTCATGACACATGACATCCATAACCTTTAAGAAAATAAAAGTAAACGCAGAGCTATAAATGAAACCAGAGATCTATCATACACTCGACAAGTTAGGCATTGATTACACAAGCCTTGAACATTCTCCCATTATGACAATGGAGGAAGGCACGATGATAGCACAAAAGTTAAACGTTACACCATGCAAGAATCTGTTTTTGGTAAACAAACAAAAAGAATATTTTCTACTTCTACTTTCGGAGAACAAAAAATTATCAGCGAAAAGCATCGCTAAACAAATAGATAGTTCACATCTTTCTTTCGCTTCCGATGAAGACATGAAAAGACTTCTTTCCACAACACCCGGAGCTGTTAGTATTCTTGGGCTTATTTATGACAATACGAATAAAGTAAAGCTACTGATAGATAAAGAAATCATGAGAACTGACTATATAGGTTGCCACCCATGCGAAAACACTTACAGTCTAAAATTAAAAACAAAAGATATATTAGACATTTTCCTTCCTGCAATCGGTCACGCAGATTTTGAAGAAATAGATGCGGATTAAGCATTCACTTTCGATGTTTTTTTACAGAGAATTTTGCTTGCACAATAAAGAAGGAAATAATGAATTACATAGAAACAGAACGATTAATCTTACAACCATTCACAGAAAAACGTAAATAGTTTTCACGGATCATCAAATAGTATACAGTGGGAATATCCCACGTCGGATTTTAACATTGTTAATTCCCGTTTTCAACATATCGTTCCTTTCTCCACAAAACATAGGTTCTTTGTTTGCAAAGGAGCCTATTCCTGCTGACAAGAACACGCGTTTAACACAGCATTAAACACGTATTCTTACAAGCTAAGAATATCGGTTTATTTGGTTACAAAACGAACAACTAAGTCGCTGATATACAACATTTAGTATCATCTACATCTGTATTTCTGTATGGAATGCCTCTCATCGGTTCCAAAAACAGTTCCTGCCTGTACTTATCAAATTAACAACTTCAGTTGTACGTTTCTTCTAACGTCCTAATGTATACTAAGTTATTTTTTATCATTACTAAATGACGCTCTCCAACAAACAAAATGAAAATTTTTTGCCATAATATTTTTGAAGCACTCAGAAGTTTCGTATTTTAACCTTGGGATGTATTTCACTTGTATGTATATGATGGTAGGTAATCAACAAACCATAGAAAATAAAACGAAAGACTCCCAAAATTAGAGTAAAATAAACTTTTAGACAGAGGATAAGTCTCTATTTGAATATTATTTAGGCAAACAAGAGTAGCCCGTTTTGAACAAGAACGGCAACAAGGAATATTACGAAAATAATAAGATATAAGATAGATCCCATCCTACGGTAAACAACTTTCAAAAAAGTCGGGAAGTAATTGAAGACTAAAGGACTAAACGAACTGGGAAAAAGAATGTATTTCCTTCTGTCTGTCAGTTTTTTAATTTATTCTCTAATGTCAGATTATTTGTTAGTCCATAGAGTTACTTTCGTTATATAATATGGAATATTGTTTTTTCTTTTATAAATAACAATTCACATTATTGCCATTACTACCGTTAAAATACGAAAAACATTAGTCGTGATATCCCCAACAGCCCCATTATCAGCAATAGCAAAAGAACTCCACGCGAAATTCATAAACATATGCAAAAAGATGCTACACCACAGATTATACTTACACTCTATAAATATCCAGCCGAAGAGCAGACTTCCCAATCCGGTAACGAGTCCTGCCATTATAGAAGATACAATATCAGTCCCTTCGTATAAATGTCCACATCCAAAAATCACAGCAACAATTAAACCGGCAGGAATGAATCCCCATTTTGCATATCTAAAAAGCTGTCCTAACAGAAATCCTCGAAAAAAAAGCTCCTCAAAAAAAGCGCCTATAACCACTATATTGAATAACTTCATAAGAGAAATAGAATCATCCCAAGTTCCCCAAATGAGAGAATATAGGAGCATAGGCGAAACACTCAACAGAGCTAATTTCACTCCTGTAAAGAACCCTTTATCTAATCCTATTGTTTGGAGAAGTTTTTGGCACGATCCATTCAGACCCACTATCTGAATATTATCAATTTCTTTGAAAGGAGGGCAACCAATGCAGCGGCGGAATCGTTCAATGCTAAGATCAAAGCGTTTAGGGCACAGTTCAGAGGCGTAAAAGATAAGGCTTTCTTTTTATATAGACTGAAAATGTTGTATGCTTAAAAAAGAAAATCCCTCAGGTTTTTACGTTGATCCGAAGTTTTTGCTTATGGATCCTTGATCCCCAACCAATAAGTTAAGAAGAAAAGAAAAAACGGACAAACTGAATAATTCAATTTTGTCCGCTTCAGTACCCAGACCCGCATTTGAAATAATTAAAGTGGGGAAAATGTGGGTAAAAAGAAAAACGCGAAAAACGCCACAATCACACTGTATTTCAATATGTTACAATCCTATTAAATTTTAATCCAAGTTAATCGAATTGCAAAATATTTATCAGATGTGGGGAAAATGTGGGGAAAATATCTATATTTGCAGCAGAGTAAAATTCAACCTGAAAGTCTATGAAAGTAACCTTTATCATTAAAAAAGCAGCCAAGCGATATGATACAGAATCCATGGCTACAATCTATGTCCGTTTTAGAAACGGAAGGCAGTTAGACTCCGTTGCTCCTACTCAGTTAGCCATCAATCCCAATCTATGGGATGATAAAGACGAATGTGTAAAAACGAAAGCTGTCTGCAATGAAGAAATGCGTACCCATATAAATGAAGAGATACGCCAGTTGAAAACCTATATCGAGAAGGTATATCAACAAGAAAAGGAAGCAATAGACAAAGAATGGCTAAAAACAACACTTGATAAATTTTACCATCCTGAAAAATATTTTTTGCCGGAGGAAGTGGTTATCAAGCCTACCATTGGAGAACTATTCGATGAATTTCTAAACAAGCACCCTTTGTCGGAAGTACGAAAGAAAAATTTCCGGGTTGTCAAAAGAGCCTTACTGCGTTATGAACTATATGTAAGGGCTACAAAGAGAGGACAAAAGGGCTTTATCTTTGACGTGGATTTGGTAACACCTAACACGCTTCGGGATATGTGGGATTTCTTTCAGAACGAATACCAGTATTATGAACTTTACCCGAGCATTTATGAAGCCATTCCCGAAAAGAGGAGACCACAGCCCAGAAGCAAGAACACGCTGATAGACTGTTTTTCAAGAATACGCACATTCTTCCTGTGGTGCTTCGATAACAAGCGTACCACAAACAGACCTTTCGACAAATTCCCAATAGAAGAATGTACATACGGTACACCTTATTATATAACACTTGAAGAGAGAGATAGAATTTTCAATGCCGACCTTTCAGCTACCCCACAACTGGCAATACAGAGAGATATATTCATATTTCAGACACTGATAGGATGCAGAGTGAGCGACTTGTACCGAATGACCAAACTAAATGTGGTCAATGAAGCCATAGAGTATATTCCCAAGAAAACCAAAGAGGGGAATCCGGTTACGGTACGTGTTCCACTTAACGACAAAGCGAAAGAAATCCTTGAACGCTACAAAGAATATGAGGGGAAACTATTGCCGTTCATATCCGAACAAAAGTACAATGACGCCATAAAAAAGATATTCAAGTTGGCTGGAGTTGACCGCATCGTAACAATCTTAGATCCGTTGACGCACAACGAAATCAAACGACCGATTTATGAAGTGGCAAGCAGCCACTTGGCAAGACGTACTTTTATCGGCAATATCTATAAAAAAGTGAAAGACCCGAACCTTGTTTCCGCACTGTCGGGACACAAGGAGGGAAGCAAGGCTTTCAGACGATACAGGGATATTGACGAAGAAATGAAGAAAGACCTTGTAAAACTATTAGACTGATACTTGTATGGGACAACAGGAATATGACAATTTCAAAAGACTGATAAAGGAATGGCTCGACAGCCATCCGGATGAATATGCCGATTTCGTAGAAGAAATGAACGACAAGAAGTTCAAAGGGTTCTTCAATATTTTCAATACGGCTGTAAGGCTTGTTCCGAAATATAAAGAAGCAGCACGCAAGAGAATAGGCGATGATAGAAACCCTGATTTCGAGGAACTGGAAAATGTTCTTTTACAATCAGACCTTGCCGAGAAAATAGTGAATGAGTTTCATACCCCGAACAAGAGAAGCATTGTTCCTGCCATGCTTGCATGGCTCTATTACGGACGAAGCTATGAGTGCATGGTGGAACAGGGTGAGGAACTGACCAAAAGAAAGGATATTCCCACCTTATACAAATGGCTTGTTTCCGGCATGGTCAAATTCATTATCAGAAAAAGCATCGCCAATGGCATGAGAACCAAAGAGGACTGGCAAGTATTCAGGAAGCAACAGAAAGCCATTGAGGAAAACTCTCTTGTGGAATGGGCAATAGAAGAAGATGAAGACATGGACGAGGAAGAAACAGATATGTTGCAGGAAGAACAGCCAAAGACCGCAGGACGCAAAGCCGACACACGCACGTTGCCAGAACTTCTGATAGAAAGGCATGACATACTGATTGAAAGAATTGGCACACGATTGAAAACCCATGCTACGGAAACAGAT
>OKSK01000932.1_pt1 | contig 15580 bp, 8 predicted proteins | sample 1606301 | NCBI WGS metagenome assembly OKSK01 (sample SAMEA3879557, study PRJEB24766) | human gut metagenome | biome: human-associated habitat; feature: feces | place: USA | collected 1985/1987
TAATATTACCGCCGTTGTTGATAGTCAGGGGGGCCAGTTGCTTGCCAAGTTCCTTGATATATCGTTCGCAATAAGACATGAAACGCGGGTCCTTACTACGATAAGTCAAGTCCTTTTCTTTCAGGAGCCACGAAGGATAACCTCCGAAATCCCATTCCGCACACACGTATGGCCCGGGACGAAGAATGACATACAGCCCTTCTTCCTGTGCAATACGTACAAACTCGGCAATATCCGCTTGTCCGCTGAAATCAAATACTCCGGGTTGCCGTTCGTGGAAGTTCCAGAATACATAAGCAGACACGGTGTTCAACCCCATTGCATGCGCTCGGTGCAGACGGTCACGCCAATACTCGTGCGGAATACGGGGATAATGCATTTCTCCGCATATCAATTGCACATCTTTCCCGTTAATATTAAAAGTACCATTTTCTATTTTAACCTGTTCCCTGGGGGAGGAACAGGCTGAAATAAAAAATGATACAATTAAGTTAAGCATAATAAATACGTTGCTTCTACTTTTATTCATCTTTATTCAAATTATATCATAAGTATTGAATGTTCCGGGGGCTTCTTCAAATTTGGTGGTTATTTAGCCAGTCGGTGGTATCTCCATTCCCCTCCTTCGGGAAGGAGAATGGAGGATACTATCGACTATAAACTAGCAAATCATTATTTTACAAATTCACCTTACCGACAAATTTAAAGAGTAATCTGCTCCGACTTGCCCACAAGATATCTGTTTGTCCCGGCCGAAGCATTCATCAATCCGTATCAGAATGTAACTTCACCGAAAATATTCACTGCATATTTTCCTGCGTCATCATACCAATGAGTGAGTTTCTCCGTCGGAGCAAACTTGATGGCGTAAGCCGGATTGTATTTCAAATCGGCCACTTTCTCCGGCATCCAGATTCCAACTTTGTATGTCCCGCTCAATCCGGCAGCTGCACTTCCTTTTATAACATACTTCGCTACCTGATTCGGTTCTTCATTTGTAGAAGGAATCCATGTTTTAGGATCAACATACAGCTTTATTTCTTTAGCTACCTGACCGTCTTCGGAAACCAGCACAAGATATACTTCTTTCGGATTAATCACCGTAGCAAAACCGGTATTAGTTATCGTCAGATTATATTCCAAGTTTCCGTTTTTCGCCTCCACTGTCGATTCGCTTTGCAGATTCAACCGGTATCCCAAATGGTCACGTACAAATTCATAGAATGAACGGACAACCTCATTTCCTTCGGCGTCTTTAAAATAACTCTCATCAAAGAGAATGTTATTATCATTCAGCAAAGAAGGATATACTTTTACTTGTTTCCAACTCATGATATTCAAATCAAAATTCTGCGTTATATCAAAAGCCGAATAACGGTGTTCACGCAAAATACGCAATGACTTCATCGGAGTAATTAGTGCAGCCAAACCCCATTCGGTATCTTCATTATAAGGAATCTCACCACTCATATAGAAATTATTCGCTTTTACTTCCCCGGTTATTTGTTTATAATCATCCGTATTGGGAACAAAGTCATTGCCCGGCGCATGAGAATGTTCACCGGCTGTAAAGTAATCGTTCGCATATCCGATACGTCCGCGGTATTCTTCCTGCTCCAATGTCAATGCTTTCTTATGACTCGGGTAACGCATTTCTACACAATATGGAACAGGCAAAGCTCTTAACAGTGCACTGACAATTGCATTCTTCGCATCCTGATCATTTGCCAACGGCGACGTATGCCACTCTCCCCAAGCACCAATAAAACCAACTTGCACCGTAGCAATCTGACCGATATATTCATTCAACAAAGGTGTCAATTGTTCAATATGCCTAAGAATCCATTGTTTAGATTCACCGCCGGACGTATTAAGCCCCGCATGATTGTATGCAAAACGAAGAATAGCTTTATATCCCTGCGCTTTCATCAACTCAAACACCTTGCGGATATTATTCAAAGCCTCATCATCAAGATCTTTACTCACCCATTTGGTCAGATAGATATATTGCTGCACAAGAGTCAGATTATCGTCTTTCGCATCAAACTGCTCTATTTTCTTTTTATACAAATCCTCACCATATACTTCATAATCATTATATGGACTTTTCATCTCATCAGCCAGCAAATTACATTCAAGATGAAAGCCTCTATCAGGATTTCTCAACGACTCGATATGAACAATTTTACCTACAACTTCCGGAGTTTCCGGTTCATTCGTACCTTCTTCCTCTCCATACTGTCCTGCATACACATCTATCGTATCAGAACAAAAGCTACACATAATACCTAATAATAAGGTAGATAATATGGTCATAGTTTTCTTTATATTGATTAACATGATTGATCTATTTTTAATTTTCACCTGATTAATTTTCATTGAAGATAAAACGTGCAGGAGCCCCTGTTGTCCAAGGAGTCCACAATGTTGCTCCACCATCGTGAAGCATACATCCATGCTCTGTATTATCAGTCACCAACAAATAGCAATACTGTCCGGTGTGATTATTAATATTCGGTTCTACCCATTGACCGGAAGCACACAAATTAAATTTCCAGTCATTCAAATGAGTCTGTCCTTTCACTGACTCATAATAATCAGGGTCTTTCAAAACATTCCATTGACCTTCAGCTGTTCCCGCTTCGGCAAACAGGTTCTTATATTCCTGCATAGTCGGTAAGCGCCAACCCGTAGGAGCTATTTTGTCACGAATGTCATAATGATAATGAACTCCGTATGCTTTCACTCTGCCTTCTCCAAAAGATTCCGGCGTATTCTTATAATTATTTGACTCAATATCAGTTCCGTCAGGATACTTGGTCGTCCTCAAATTATCTGCCAGCCAAACCAGTGAAGTTCCGTCGCTATAAGAAATACGGGCAACCCGATAGGTTATCTTCTCATCACCGCGAACATCAATGAAACGCATCATTTCCGTCATATTTAGTACTCCGGAAGAACGTGACACCAGTTGACCGTCATCAGTCTTCACATTCCAATATATAGCGTTGGATGTCCAACGTTTAATAGAAAGTTGGTCGAGCAAGGTCTGAAGTTGCTCGTGTGTCAGAGAAGACTTACCTTTTACAATCCCTACACTTTGCTCGGCTACAGTCTGTTTCATTTCAGGATCAAGTGACAGACAGAGTGAATATGAGGTTGATTCAGGTCTTCCTTCCGTATCCCATTCAAACTGTACGGCAGTTTCCGGTTTATCTTCAGCCAAAGCAATCTCAGTCATATCCTCAGGTTGTAATAACTTGGTAGACATACGTTTCACATGAATCGTATGCACATCCGACGCAGCAGCCGTAGTATTGCCAGTCTCTTTAACAGTCCAATACAACAGCGCTTCTTGACCGGCCTTTATTCCCAACTGAGAGAAATACTGATCGGCTGCCAATACGGACAAAGTAAAAGAGGTCGATTTACCAGCGTCAATCTTCACCGGCTTTTTGAAATCTCTGGTAGCACAAAGAATCAGTTTGGCACCTTTCTCCAATGCCTTATCCCATGAGAAACTATATTCATCGATTGACAAATCATTCAAGTCAATTTTCGCTCCATCCTGAGGCGCACTCAGGTAAATATCCGACATAGGAATAATTACATTATACTTGTCCTCTTTACATCCGGCAAGTAATAAAATACCTAATAGAGTATATAATAAATGTTTCATAATACTATCCATTTTTAGTAACCGGGGTTTTGAATTATAAGACCTTGTCCTTCAGTAATCAAATGAGTAGGTAACGGAAACTTCTCATATTTATATTGCCCGTCCACCTTCGTTTCGATTTTACCAGTCGGCTGACCTGCAAATCTTGCTTTAGCAAGTGCCGCTTCTATGAATTTTCCGTGACGAATCAAATCCTGTCGACGTACACCTTCAAAATAGAACTCATGTCCACGTTCTTCCAACAATTTATCAAGGAAATCTTCCACTGAAGCGAAATCACTCAATTGATAAGCTTTCAGGCCGCCATGGGTAACACGTACTTGATTCAATAACCCGACAGCTTCCTGAGTTATGCTATTTCCATTGCGGACAATAGCTTCTGAAAGTAAAGTCAATACGTCTGCATAACGGTAGATTGGCATATCTATTTCACACAGTTCTCCTATCACCCCTTCGATTTTATACTTAACCGGAATTGCACCATAAAATAGTACACCTGTTGTACCTCCGTCACGGTCAAGAGCACGACTGTGATGCACGCCTTCCGTACCAGTATATTCACCTATAATTCTTTCCCGTCTTTTGTCTTTAGGATCAAAAGATTCATAGGCAGGCCAGGATATTTTATACCCTCCCCATGCAGTCACCGCCATTCCTGCCGGAATAGGATAGTCGGATGTTAATACATGTGCAAACCACTTCTGCTCCATCACACCAGCTTCCGCTACACAAGAGAATATTACTTCCGAATTCTTTTCTCCTGATAAAGAAAACAAAGAATGATAATCGTCTACCAGTTTATAACCGTATTCGGATTTAGTCAATTCACGTCCTATTTTCTCTGCTTCATCCCACTGTTTAGTCATCATATAGAATTTTAACAACAATGTGTTGGCCAATCCTTTTGTAAAACGTCCGTAATCCGTATCTTCATATTTATAAGGCAGTATGTCGGCCGCTTCCTTCAGGTTAGTAACAATGTATTCACGCATCGCTTCTTCAGACAAGCGGGGAATCACAATCTCAGCTTCCGGTTTCTGCAAAGTTTCCAAATCTGCAATAGGTATCGGACCATACATATCATACATCAGAAAAGCCAGAAAACCACGTCCACATTTTAATTCGGCCATATAACGGGCTTTCAATGTTTCATCCATATCCACGTTCTTGATACGTTCCATTGTCAAAGTCATGGAAGCCAGATATTGGGAATAGTCATACACGCGGCGATAATCTCCGTCGATATGCCAGTCATTAGCTTCATACGAATTATATACGGTAGTCCACCCCCATGTGTTTTCCACATAATCGGTCACCATTTCCGAAGTCGTCACATAACCTGCCGCCACCTCAAAAATCCCCCACGGAGAAAAAACGTAATAAGCACTTGAGTTGACCAACGCATTTACATCTTCAGCATTCTGCGGAAACATTCCCGGATTTATTTTATTATAAACTTCCTGTTCCAGCGTGCAAGACGATATGAGGAACAAAAGAGTTGCTATTACAGTATAAATTGTCTTTTTCATATTCATAACTTATTAGAAAGATATTGATACACCAAAATTATAAGAGGTCACATTCGGATATGCATAAGTTCCGTTATCCGTTTCAGGATCCAGCCCTGTCCAATTGGTAATCACAAACGGATTGTTCACATCTACATATACACGAAGATTATTCACGATCTTTTGGCTGATCGGTACTTTATATCCCAATGTTATACTTCCGCAACGAACGTAATAGATAGATTTTACGTAATAGTCTCCCCAACCGTTTCCCCCTCTCACGTAGGTAGGATCAGTAGCTGTCAAGTTATTACTACTGAACGCTTTCAATGCGTAAGTGGAAACGTTGATACCATTATCCATGCGTGTCCAACCTTCATAATAGCTGGCTCCCCGCTTTCTACCCGCTTCTCCGTAAAAATAGATATTCAAATCAAAATTCTTATAGCGGAATGAATTGTTCAAACCGTAGATTATTTTCGGATCACCATTCCCCATATAGACCTTATCTTCATCTCCTAACACACCATTTCCATCCCGATCTTTCAACTTCATCATTCCCGGAACCAAATCTTTCTGAGCATCTGGTGCCTTCTCTCCCGGTTGCAGGATACCGATTGCTTCATATTCCCACCATGCCCGTATCGGGTCATCTTCTTTTTCATAGGCTCTTGGCTTCCAGTTCGGATCACGTTTCAACCAACGGTCATTATAATGCGATAAAGTCAATGTGGTATCCCATTCAAAGTCTTTTGTAACAATATTCACTGTATTCAATGTGATTTCCACACCCTGGCTTTGCGTTGATCCTATATTTCCTGCAATTTTATTTACCTCATTATAAAATGGCAAGGGCTTGTTTGTCACTAACAAATCTGTTATTTTACGCTTAAAGTACTCGGCAGCCAACTTAAACCGGTTATTAAATATTCCAAAGTCTACTCCAAGATTAAATTCCGTAGTTGTTTCCCAAGTGATACTCTTGTTTCCCAAATCCGAAGCATATACTCCTGTTGACTCCGCACCTCCAATAATGGCATTTCTTCCTACCTCATAATAATCATAAATACGATAACCGACATTAGAATTACCGGTCTGTCCATAAGAAGCTCTCAATTTCAACATGGATAACCATTTAGAAGCCCCTTTCATGAAATTTTCTTCACTAATCATCCAACCTGCTGATACAGAAGGGAAATATCCCCAACGATTTTCCGGTGCAAAATTAGATGCAGCATCAGCACGTACCGTGGCTTCCAACAAATATTTTCCTTTGTAAGAATAATTAGCACGGGCAAACAAAGAAGCAATACTATTTATAGAAGCCCATGAACTGACAGAAGGCTTTTTATAATTACCCGACCCCAAACTGTTATATCCAAATCCGTCCACCAGAAAATCTGAATTTCCGGCACTGAATCCGTCATTCTTGAACTTTTGGAATGAATAACCACCAATAGCTTTCAGATTATGATCACCAAAACTTTTAGAATATTGAGCGGTCAATTCCATTAGATAAGTAGTGCTTGTCTCTTGTGAAATATCTGCCCTTCCATTCTTATTTGCCCCTTGCAAAGTTGTCTTAGGCAAATAACTGGAACGTTTCTGGAAACTGCGGTCAGCTCCCAACTGTAATTTCACTTCTAATTCTTTCAATGGTTTTACTGAAACAAATGCTGAACCGATCAACCGATCTTTTACCGTATTATCTTTTATTTCCAACAAAGAAACCGGATTCGCAACAAAAGGACGTTTCGGGTCAATAAAATAATTCCCTTCAGAATCATAAATAGGAATAGTAGGATTGGACTGAATAGCACCGGTCAACACACCTGAATATTCATTAACCTTATCTCCTAAAGGAACGTTATCATACTTATTCTGTGAGTAAGTAGCGGTTAATCCGAAAGATACATATTTACTTAATTCTTGATCCAGATTTAAACGGGCAGAAAAACGGCTGACACCATTATTCTTGACAATACCTTCTTGATCCATATAGTTGACAGAAGCCAAATAACGGGTTTTCTCCGTACCACCATTAACAGAAAGATTGTGTTGTTGCGTATATCCGTTACGCATTACCGCATCAAGCCAATCAGTACCACTTGCCAACAATATCTCATCATTATTGAAAGCCGGTTTATATTGAGTGGACGGAGTATCCGGTTTCTCCACATATCCTTCATAAATCCCCATTCCATTCAACTTCAGCCACTCCTCGTGCTGCTGCTTATTATACATATCCATATACATACGAGTATCAAGCATCTTATAATTCGAACGGGCTACCTGCACAGATCCCATACCGGAATAAGTCACTCTGGGCTTCTGACTCTTACCGCGTTTTGTTGTAATCAGAACAACTCCATGACCGGCACGTGCTCCATAAATAGCCGTAGAAGCGGCATCTTTCAAAACTGAAATTGATTCAATATCATCCGGATTCAAAGACTCCAGCACATTATCAATATTACCGGATTCATAATAGCCGTTCCCCGAACTTAAATTACCGGAAGACGATACCGGAAAACCATCAATAACAAACAAAGGGTCGTTACCTGCTCCTGTAGAAGCCTCACCACGAATACGGAATTTAGCCTCACCGCCAGGTTGCGCAGAGATCTGATTTACACGAAATCCGGCAGCCTTACCTGCCAATGCACGAGATACATTCGGAACAGTATTCATTTCTACATCACCCATATTTACCATAGAAACAGCACCTGTTAATGTCTTTTTACTCTGTGTACCATAACCTACCACTACTACTTCTTCCAATTGTTTGGAATCTTCCTGTAAAATGATTTTTAGATTTTTACCGACTTGCACCGCAACAGTCTGTGACTGATAGCCGATATAGGAAATATCCAATTGTGCTTTCGATGAAGATACGGAAAGTTTGAAGATACCGTCAATGTCTGTAATCGTTCCATTTCCCTGTACGCCTTTCTCCAATACACTAGCTCCGATTACCGGTTCACCATGAGTGTCCAGTACCGTACCCGATACTGTTACTTTCTTTTCCTGCTGTGGTGATTGCGCTTCAACAGACAATATTATTTTCTTATCCAACACCGAATACTTCACATTCGTACCGGCAAATATTTCCTTCAACACACTGAAAATATTACTTTTATCAGCAGACACAGAAACACGACGATTCAAATCTACATGTTTGTTATTGAAGAAGAAGTCAAAATCCGACTGCGCTTCAATCTCTTTCAAAATATCCTCCACACGCTGGTTGTGAACATCGATACTGATCATAGCTTTCTGAGCGTAACTATCGGCTGCATAACTTAGTCCGATAGAACATACTAAGAACAAAACTAATAGTCTCATAGATAATGGGATTTTTTTTGAGGTTAGCCAAAGCGACTTTATCACCCATAAAAATTGGATGCTAAAATAATTTTGCATAAATTTGTAATGACTTAAAGTTAATAAAAAGTTTATCTAAGCTTGTCGCCAAACAAGCATTAAAAAGATTTACTGGTTTCCATACGGGAAGATACGCCAATATCATCCCGTATGTTTTTCATTTAAGGGGGTCTGTCTTTCATACAATTACTTTTCGTTTTAAGGTAAATCAATTAATATATTTCTATCTTACTCTTTTCATCTTTTATATTCGGAGAATCAAGATACCGCCAACGAATCTGGGAGGAAAGTTGGAAATACTCTAAGATACGTTCCAGACGTTGATTCGTGAATGTTCCTGTAAACGAGTCTCCTTTCAAGCGGTCATTCTTAATTATAAATTCTACATTATATCGTTTCTCCAACATTCGTAAGCCTTCTTCCAAAGGAGTGTTCCTGAATATAATTTTTCCTTCTTTCCATGCTGTTTCCGATTCACCGGAAGTGGCATAAAGCTGCACTTTACAATCTCTCGAATCATAAACAAGTTTTTGTCCCGGATCCATTAATACCTTTTTCGACACATTATCCTGTGTAAAGATGAATCCTATCTTTCCTTCCACCAGTGTTGCCAGCACTTTATCATCTTTCTCATAGGCTTCTATATTAAAATGTGTACCCAGCACTTCTATCTGCGACTGATGAGAAGTGGAAACGATAAATCTCTTTTCGGGATTCTTGGCAACTTCAAAATAAGCTTCTCCCTGCAAGGTTACGTTTCGTGTATCTCCGTTGAAATGTGAAGGATAAGTCAGGCGTGATTCTGAATTAAGGAAGACTACCGTTCCATCCGATAAAGTTAATGAAGTGGTCATTCCCGGATTGGTCTTCACTTCCAACATTTGTGCCAGTTCCTGTTCGTCTCCTCCCCAATAGTGCACCAACTGAACAACGAGAAGTGGAATGAACAGCACTGCTGCCGCACGTTGTGTCCATTCCCACCACATCGTTTTCTTTCTACCTGTTATCCTGCCTTTTACCCTCGACAACGCTTTTTCCGTATCTACTTTCTTCATTACATGAATGGTATCCGTAGCCAGATAAAGCGAATGAATCTGTTTGGCTACCCGCCGGTTCTCCTCCGATTCGTTCATCCAAGTCTCAACCAGCAGACGTTCTTCTTCTGTCACTTGTCCCTCACAATAGCGGGGAAGTAATTCGTCTATTTTATTTTTATCAAGTTTGTCCATATCCTCTTTTTCTTGTCTTTTATTATAAGACAGGAGACTCCGGATAGATTCCTAAACTAAAATCCATTTTTTTTCAGAAAATCTTTGTTTTCTTATAAAAAAGCTATATTTGCAGTGAATTTACAAAACTAATACATGAAAGAAACCTACCGCTCAGAAAACGATTTCTTATTATCAGCCGTCCGACACGGAGATCAAAAAGCTTTCGACACGCTGTTTCGAAAGTATTATCCGATGCTTTGTGCATACGGTCATCGGTTTGTTGATCTGGAAGATGCGGAAGAAATTGTAGAAGACTCTCTTTTATGGATTTGGGAAAACCGGGAAACTCTTGTCATTGAATCTTCACTGAGTTCCTACCTTTTCAAAATGGTGTACCGCAGGGCTTTAAACAAACTCGCGCATATCGACGCCACCCAACGGGCTGATACCCGTTTTTATGAAGAAATGCAGGAAATGCTGCAAGATACGGACTACTATCAGATGGAAGAACTGACCAAACGAATTGAGGAGGCTATCGCAGCGCTACCCGAAAGCTATCGGGAGTCTTTTGTGATGCACCGTTTCCGGGACATGAGTTACAAAGAGATCGCCGAAACACTGGGAGTATCACCCAAAACAATAGATTACCGTATCCAGCAAGCTTTGAAGCAACTGCGCACGGACTTGAAAGATTATCTTCCGTTACTACTGCCGATTCTATTTCCTTAATACAAAATTTACCCTTTTCGGTAAGGCAACGTAAACCAGAAAGTAGAACCTTTTCCTTCTTCTGAGTTAACGCCTATTTCCCCTTTCAAATGCTCGACAATCATGTGACAAATGGAAAGTCCCAGTCCTGTCCCCTGAATAAACGGGTTATATTTCACAAAACGTTCAAATACGTGCCGGCATTGTTCGGGCGACATACCGCACCCCGTATCCGAAACATAAAAATAGATCGTATTAATATCTTTCATACGGTATCCCATACGGATACTGCCGGATTTGGTAAACTTTATAGCATTAACTATAAAATTAGAAAGTAGCTGCATCAGGCGGTTCTTATCTATATAAAGCATACATTCCGGCAGACGTTCGCAAAAAGTGAAAGTTACCGCATCATTCTTCAAGCGCAGCTGCATACTTTGCTCTATTTCCTCCATTGTCTGATTCACATCAATCAGCGCCGGACAGAAATCGAATGTCCCGGCTTCAATCTTCGACATATCCAGAATGTCATTAATCAGTTGAAGCAACAAGTTAGTGTTTGTTTCAATAATATCTGTGTATTCCCGCATTTCCTCACGATCATCAACTTCCGGTAACATATTTGAAAAGCCAACAATAGCATTCAACGGAGTACGTATCTCATGACTCATGTTAGCCAAGAAAGCAGACTTCAATTGGTTGGCTTGCTCCGCCTTTTCCATAGCTTCACTTGAACGGCTGTACGCTTTCCGAAGAATACGGATATAATAGGTAATAGCCGTTACCAAAATCACCAATATAGCTATGCAGACAAGGATTTCGACTTTATGTTGCTGAAAGAAACTTTGGGGCTGATTGATATAAACAGCTGCTTTCGGATAACGATAAGAAGGTATATTATGTTCCTCCAACACCGGATAGCACAGATAGGCATTCTCCTTTCCACCAGTAGTTTCCGGAATATTCCGGGCTTGTTCTCCGTCCAGAATCCGGTAAAGTATCTCCAGCAAAGACTGCCCGAAAGACTCCGCCGAGACATAATATCCGCCTGCGAAAGTATTGTTAGACAAATCTTCGGACGACAGCAGGAATAAAGGAGATGGAGTAAAATTGGATATCACATCTTGAATATGATCAAAAAGATAATTATTATCATCTTTATTGTGTGATTCAAACCAGGAATAATAAATAATTCCGGTATTCGATTTATAGCTGTGCAGAGTATCCAGCAACGCTTCCGTTGACAGTTGAGTGGTAGAAAGCAGTTCCAATGGCAAATCCGGGAAATACTTGGTTACGACTTCTTTCATATCACAACGAGTCTCCTCGCTAATATATCGGTCGTCTGAAATAAATGCCAGACGTTTCATATCAGGAATCAACTGACAAATCAGCTCTATCGTTTCTTTTATGTAATAATGCTGCTTTAGAGTGGTAATGTTATATCCCCGCCTCCATTCTTTAGCCGGAACACTGTTTGCTTCTGTCAACGGAGCGTGAGACAGCAATATTTCTACCGAAGCCGGCAAACGGTCACGGGCATTCGTCACTACCACGGGAACATCTTTCCAGACATCATCAAACAACTCACGGCAGACAATCCAACCCGGATCACCAATCAGTACTACTGCGGCAGGCGGAACTGGATACTTCTCGCGTAGACGGGTAATCACCGCATTTACTTCCATTGTGTCCAACAAAGCGGGAACAGACAATGATTCCGCCTTAACAGAAACACCCCTCTGCTGAAGTTCATCATGTACGCACCAGTAAAAATGTTTCGACCAAGGTAAATTGAAATTGATGGAATTCAAGACCAATACTTCTTTCTCCGCCTTTCCGGTATCTGCCAACATGGAAAAAAGAAGCCCCTCAAAAAGAATGAAGGAGTAGCAAAGTATAATAATCCGTAGTGTTTGCTTCATTTGTCGGTGATATTAAAAGAGAGAACAAAGATAGTATTAAAATTCAATCTAAAAAAGAAAGGCATCCCAAATCTAGCGGGATGCCTTTGTATTGCATAAAATTAAGTATCAAGTGATTATCTTTTCAACAAAATGGTAAGACTTTCTTTCAAAGATTTGATAATACTTTCCGCATCTGCCTGTTTTTTGCGTTCAAGTTCGATTACGGCTGCCGGAGCATTGTTCACGAATTTCTCGTTGCTCAACTTCTTCACAATTCCCTGCAAGAAACTTTCCTTATGTTTCAGTTCTGCCAGCAAACGATTGATTTCCGCATCTATATCAAGCATATCAATCAACGGCACGGCAAATTCTGTTGTTCCTATCATGAAAGAGGCAGCACCTTCCGCCTTGTTATACACTACCATAATAGATGACAGGTTACACATCTTCATGATAACTGGATTTAGTTTCTCTACCGGATGATTACCTATCACCTGCAATCTGAGTTGTTCCTTCATGGCAATATTCTTCTGCAAACGGATACTGCGAATATTACTGATGATTTCCTTGGCAACTTCAAACTCCTGGAGGAATTTCTCATTCACTTCGAATGTCTCACTCAGTCGGGTAACCATTAAGCTCGCACCCGGTTCACGTTGACGCAGTTGCTGCCACAATTCTTCCGTGATAAACGGCATGAAAGGATGAAGCAGTTCAAGCAGACGTTCGAAGCAATTGATAACCATTGAATAAATAAATCCATTGATAGGTTGACCGTAAGCCGGCTTCACAATCTCCAGCAAGTAGGAAGAAAATTCGTCCCAGAACAGTTTGTAAACCAACATCAACGCTTCACTCAAACGATATTTTGAGAATAAGTCGGCCATTTCAACTGAAGCAGCGTCCAGTCGCTGTTCGAACCACTGAACAGCCAGATGAGCATCTTCAGGTACCGGAATCGAACCTTCGGCATTGGTCCAGCCTTTAATCAGACGGAAAGCATTCCATATCTTATTACAGAAGTTACGTCCCTGTTCGCAAAGTGCATCATCGAAAAGGATGTCGTTTCCGGCAGGAGCCGAAAGCATCATACCCATACGTACCCCGTCGGCACCGTACTTATCAATCAGTTCCAACGGATCGGGAGAGTTACCGAGCGACTTGGACATCTTACGTCCCAGCTTGTCACGAACGATACCTGTGAAATAAACGTTCTTGAACGGCATTTGTCCTTCGTATTCGTATCCGGCCATAATCATGCGGGCTACCCAGAAGAAGATGATATCCGGTCCTGTCACCAGGTCGCTTGTCGGATAATAATATTTGATTTCTTCATTACCCGGATTGTTGATACCGTCGAACAAAGAAATAGGCCACAACCAGGAAGAAAACCACGTATCCAGACAGTCTTCGTCCTGACGGAGATCTTCCATTGTCAAAGCTGCGTTGCCTGTCTTTTCCTTTGCTTTCGCCAAGGCTTCTTCGGGAGTGGCTGCCACTACGTAACCGCCTTCCGGCAGGAAGTAAGCAGGAATACGGTGTCCCCACCACAACTGACGGCTGATACACCAGTCCTTGATGTTTTCCATCCAGTGACGGTAGGTATTCTTATATTTCGCCGGATAGAATTTCAATTCATCATTCATTACAGGAGGCAACGCCATATCTGCAAAATGCTGCATTTTGAGGAACCACTGCATAGACAGTTTCGGTTCGATCACCACGTTCGTGCGTTCCGAATATCCTACCTTATTTGTATAAGCCTCTGTCTTTTCCAACAAACCGGCAGCTTCGAGATCTTTCTCAATCTGCTTACGAACATCGAAACGGTCCATACCGATATACATACCGGCAGCTTCACTCAGTGTACCGTTGTCGTTGAAAATGTCAATGCTGGGCAGATTGTACTTTTCACCCAACATATAGTCATTCACGTCATGAGCCGGAGTCACTTTCAGACAACCTGTACCGAACTCAATGTCTACATAATCGTCTTCGATAACAGGAATCACACGGTTTACCAACGGAACGATCACTTTCTTTCCTTTCAGCCATGCGTTCTTGGGGTCGTTGGGGTTGATACACATTGCCGTATCGCCCATGATTGTTTCGGGACGGGTCGTTGCTACTACTGCATAGCGGCCTTCCGGATCACCTTCCACGCATGCTACCACAAAAGAAATTGCCGCTGCTGCAAGTAATATCAGAATCATTACATCTTTAAATTGCTCTGCAAATCTCTCCCAATTACTCTTTGATTTCTTTGCACGCAATCGATTCTCGCCATATTGCTCCCGGCGCTTTTTAACCTCCGATGACGAAAGTCCTGTTGCTTCCTGCACATTAAGTTCCTGTAAGACTTCTTGTTTTTCCTTATTATGATACGTCATACAAAACCCTCCTTCTGCCAGTTTTCTTTTTTATTTCAGAATCATTTTTTGCTTTCTATCGCTAACTATGCAAAAAGACCCATGTATGCCTTATTTATTAGAAAAGCACACATGAGTCTCATTCTTTAAGATTTGCCAGGCAAAAGCCGGGGTTGTTGACAAACCACGATTATCGCGAACTACTCCCTCACGGAATATTATTTTGTTTTTTTGCTAACTAATTTGTTAACGCAGAATACTATACCATATACACCAAAGGAAAGTCAATCACAAATTTTAGCCATTCAGCTTCAGGCTTTGCTGTAAATATTAGTTTATTTTTGAATTCCAGCCATCCGGCAAATATTTCTTTGTGTTTGCAATCATCGTGTGAAGCAGCTTGTCAGCATCATCTTTGCTGCAGGTAACAAGCGGATCACGGCGAAATGCACGAAGCGTGATATCGTAATCACATGTAAGTGCAGCCTTTAAGACATCCTCGTGGTTCATAACATGCGGAAGCATCAGCTGTCTGATATCTTCTGTCAGATTTCCTGCAAATATAGGTGCAATGCTATCTCTTGAGAATACGGCATTTGTCTCTACTACTGCTGATGCTGGAAGATTTGGAATCTGACCTGCAGTATTTGGAATATTGACATTGCTGATCATGCGTGTCAGTCCGCACAGTGCCTTGATTAATAAAATACCTTCCTCGCCTGATGGAATTAATTCAACCTTTTCCTCACCAGATACAAGCTTTTTACTTTTTTCAAGACGCTTCTTTAAATCTTCTTTTCTCCATGCAACAGTT
>OKSK01000949.1_pt1 | contig 15367 bp, 14 predicted proteins | sample 1606301 | NCBI WGS metagenome assembly OKSK01 (sample SAMEA3879557, study PRJEB24766) | human gut metagenome | biome: human-associated habitat; feature: feces | place: USA | collected 1985/1987
GGCTCCGCAGCGCGAAGCGCGATGCGGAGCCTCTTTGCATGTCCGAGGACGTTCCGGAGAGAAGTCCCCGTCCCGCCCCCGGATTCCCGGTGGGAGTTCTAGACCTTGTCGGCCTTAGTACATACCGCCGCCCTGCTGACCAGCGGTGGCAGCAGCGATAGCATCCTCAAGCTGAGTGTTCTTGGGCACATCGGAGACAGTGGCCTCGGTGATGAGAATCAGGCTGGCGACAGAAGCAGCGTTCTGCAGGGTGACGCGGCTGACCTTGACGGGGTCGAGGACGCCCATCTCAATCATGTCGCCCCACTCGCCGTTGGCAGAGTTGAGACCCTGGCCGGCAGGCAGCTCGGCAACCTTGTCGACCACGACAGCGCCCTCAAAGCCAGCGTTCTTGGCGATGGTAGCGACCGGAGCGGTCAGAGCCTTCTTGACGATGTCGACACCGATCTTCTCCTCGGGGTCGTCAAGCTCAACGGCGTCGAGCGCAGGAGCAGCGTCCATGAAGGCGACGCCGCCACCGGCGACGATGCCCTCCTCGACAGCAGCGCGGGTAGCCTGCAGGGCGTCCTCGACGCGATGCTTGATCTCCTTGAGCTCGGACTCGGTAGCAGCGCCGACCTTGATGACGGCAACGCCACCGGAGAGCTTGGCCAGGCGCTCCTGGAGCTTCTCACGGTCGAAGTCAGAGGTGGTGTTCTCCATCTCACCCTTGATCTGAGCGATACGAGCGTCGATGGCCTCCTTGGAGCCAGCGCCGCCGACGACGACGGTGTTGTCCTTGGAGATGGTGACGGACTTAGCGGTACCGAGCATATCGGCGGTGATGTCAGCGACCTTCACGCCCAGCTCGTCCAGGGCAGCCTGGCCACCGGTGAGGACGGCGATGTCCTCGAGAATGCGCTTGCGGCGATCGCCGTAGCCCGGGGCCTTGACGGCGCAGACGTTGAGGGCGCCACGGATCTTGTTGAGGACCAGGGTCGGCAGAGCCTCGCCGTCGATGTCCTCAGCGATGATGAGCAGGCCACGGCCAGCGCGCTGGACAGCCTCGAGAACGGGCATGATGTCCTGAACGCTGGAGATCTTCTGGTCGGTGATGAGGATGTACGGATCCTTCATCACGGCCTCCATGCGGTCGTTGTCCGTAACGAAGTAAGCGGAGACATAGCCCTTGTCGAACTGCATGCCCTCGACGGTGTCGATGGTGATGTCGAACGTCTGGGAATCCTCGACGGTGATGACGCCGTCCTTGCCCACGACCTCCATGGCCTCGGCGATCTTCTCGCCGACCTCGGGGTCACCGGCAGAGATGGTACCGACGGAAGCGATCTGCTCCTTGGTCTCGACCGGCTTGGCCTGCTTCTTCATCTCGGCGACGGCGGCGTTAACGGCCTTGTCGATGCCGCGACGGATGGCCAGCGGGTTGGCGCCAGCGGCGACGTTGCGCAGACCGTCGTTGACGATGGCCTGGGCGAGCAGAGTTGCGGTGGTGGTGCCGTCACCCACGGTGTCGTTGGTCTTGGTGGCAACCTCCTTCACCAGCTGAGCGCCCATGTTCTCGATGTTGTCCTCGAGCTCGATCTCCTTAGCGACGGAAACGCCGTCGTTGGTGATGGTCGGGGCACCGAACGTGCGCTGCAGCGCAACGTAGCGGCCCTTGGGGCCCATGGTGACGGTAACGGCGTCGGCCAGAGTGTTGACGCCCTTGGCAAGCTTAGCGCGGGCATCGGTGTTGAACGTAATGTTCTTTGCCATGGTAGGTAATCCTCCAAAAGAAATGTGACTCGCGTCGCCGCTTCCGAGTCCTATGCGGCGGACGCGTTCAAAGACGAATCAGAGATTCTGACGAGACTAGGCCTCGACGACAGCGTAGATGTCGTCGGCGCGCATCAGCAGATACTTCTCGCCGTCGACCTTGACCTCGTTGCCACCGAACTTACCGTAGATGACAACGTCGCCGACCTTGACGTCCATGGGGATGCGCTCACCCTTGTCGTTGACCTTGCCGGCGCCCACGGCAACGATGGTGCCGCGCTGCGGCTTCTCCTGAGCGTTGCTGGCGATATACAGACCAGAAGCGGTCTTCTGCTCGGCCTCGTCGGGCTTGACCAGAACACGATCTGCAAGCGGCTTCAAAGACGACATGCTTGTCTCCTCCTTTTTGGGCCGCGCGGTTATACCACGCGAATTAACCCTTTTTGTTTGCGTACGCGTTGAATGGTACCCACGAATGGCGGGTTATACAACACGGAGTCAAAAAATCTTATTTTTTGGCACTTAGATTTTCTGAATGCCGGGGGATAACTTAGCGGTGGCTCCCGTGTGGCTCCGGAGGGGCGGGGCATAAGGTTTCCTGCTCGGGCAGTCCTGCTCGCACGAAGGCCACATTAAGTGGCCTTCGGCTCGTGCGGAACTCGCGATAAACCTTATGCCCCGCCCCTCCGGAGCCACACGGGAGGCAGGTTAACTAATTCGAGCCCGGCATTCAGAAAAGTCAGTGCAGCAAAATGGCGATGCGGATAGCGACATGGGCATGGTTTTCGTTGCGCGCACGGGTCCCCTGGGGAGCACTGTGCATTTTTGGGAGTTTTCAGCAGGCCGGGACAAATGCATACGCACCGGGCGCATCTAATTAGTCCCACGGTAGCCTTCGGCCGGCGATTTGGGTCGGCAGACGGGCCTCGTCGAGACAAACAAGCATGCCTCGCGCCACGTCGGACCCCAAAATGACGTCGATCTCCGCAATGCCACCCGACTGCAGCGGCACCGGCAGAGCTCGCGGTGCTGAATACTCCGTTTTTTGCACGGCACGGGCGGGGGTACATCAGGATCAGGAAGAACATCCCAGCCTTTTTATGCAATCTGTAATGGGAAGTATGCAAAACACCAAGAAACAGCATTGCTGATGTCCGAATTGAGCGCGGGGCAGCGGCGCCTCCGCCCCGCGCCCAAATCCAGCAGAGCGGGGACGCTCCTAGCGGACCCCCATTGGCAAACAAACGCGGCTCGAGCGCCATCCCAAAATAGGCTGCACGAGCCGCGTTTAACGGTACGACATGAATATTAGCGCTCGTAAATCAAGTTGCCCGCCAGGTAGGTGGCCTGAACCTTGGTGGCCTGGAGGTCTTGAGGGTCAATGGTGAGCGGGTTTTGGTCCAGGACTACCAGATCGGCGTATTTGCCGGGCTCCAGGCTGCCGAGGTTTTGCTCGTCGCCCGCTGCGTACGCGCTGCCAAGCGTGTAGTTGCGCAGGACCGTTGCCGCGTCGATACGCTCGCTCGGCAACCAGCCGCCCTCGGGCCAGTGGCTGCGGGGGTCCTGGCGCGTGATAGCCGTGTAGAGCACATTCATGCTGGTAACGGGCGTAATAGGGCTGTCGGTACCGAAGGCTTGGCGAATGCCGCGCTGCTTATAGGTCGCAAACGGCCACATGATGCGGCTGCGCTCCAAGCCCAGGTCGCGCTCCGGACCACCCGGGTCGAGTGTAATGTGGCAGGGCTGGCTCGAAGCAACCACGTTGAGCTTGCGCAGGCGGTCGATGTCCTCGGGCAGAAGGTTCTCCAGGTGCTCGAGCGTGTTATGGCCGTGCTGGGGCAGCCCGTACAGGTCGGAGGCCTCCTCAAAGATATCGAGCGCGGCATGGATGGCACCGTCGCCGATGACGTGGATGCGCACGGTGTGACCGCGCTCCGCGGCAGCGAGGACCAGTTTGCGCATACGCTCGGCCGGAACCGTCAGACGGCCCTGGTCGCCCGGGAAGCGCGGGTTGGCATAGGGCTCGGTGAGATAGGCCGTGTGTTCGCTCGACACGCCGTCGAAGAACTGCTTAAAGCCTGGCGCCGAGAGCAGCGCGTTGTTCGCGTAGCGGGTCTGCAGCTCTTCCAAGCGCGACTGGTCATCCAACAGCGTGGGGAACAGATGGGCGCGGATGCCCAACTTGCCGGCTGCCTGCAGTTTGTCGTAGACGTCGTCGCGGATAAAGTCGCAGCCCGGCATGGGCATGAGCGACATATCGCATATCGAGGTGATGCCCTGCTCGGCCATCCGCCTCATTTGATCGGCGTAAGCGCTTGCGATGCGATCCTCGCCCAGCCACTCAAGGCAGCGCGGTAGCAGCTGCATGGCAGCCGCCTCGTGAGCAATACCCGTGAGCTCGCCGTTTGCGTCCTTGTCGTAGCTACCGCCCGCTGGTGGCTCGCTGTCGCGCGTGACGCCGAGTGCATCGAGTGCGCGGCTGTTGAGCCACAGCGTGTGCCCGTCGCCCGAATACATAACACAGGGACGATCGGGGAATGCCACATCGAGCGACGCCTTGGTAGGATGCTCGGGCGGGTCCCAACGGTAGTCGCGCCAGCCCTGCGTCACAACCCAAGCGTCGTCGGGCAGGTCCTGGGAAAACTCGAGCGCATGTTGCACCAGCGCCGCCTCGGACGTGCCCATATCCATGAGCATGTACGGCGAGGAACCGACCGAGGTATGGAAGAAGTGCAGATGAGCGTCATGGAAACCGGGGCAGACAAACTGCTCGCCGTAGTCGATAACCGACGTAGCGGCAGGAGCGGCGGCGATCACGTCATCGGGCGCACCGACTGCGACGATACGGTCGCCTGCGATGGCAATCGCCAGCTCGCGGGTGGTATCGATGCCGTCTTGCGCGGTAAAGACGTTCTTGGAGCGGATAATCCGATCGATATGTTGCATGGGCATCCCCATCTCTGGCAGGAAATTCAACACCCCCGAGTGTACTCCCCCGCCCTTGTAACAAAACCCCAAGCGGCAAACGGCAACTTTACCAGCCCTAGCGGCAGGTGGCATACTGGAGAGAGCCTGTACGATTTTGCGATCAACCCAGCAAGGAGCAAATCGACCATGACGAAGACCAAGGCACAGCAGATTATGGCGGCGACCGAGGCTCGCGCGGCTGACGACGTCACCGCAGCCATCAAAGATATCGCTACCGAGTTTGAGCCCTATATCATCAAGCAGCGCCGCCACTTCCATAAGCACCCGGAGCTGAGCCTCGCCGAGGAGCGCACGACCTCCGACATCGCCAACCAGCTTGACGCCATGAATATCCCCTACGAGCGTCCCCTTAAGACGGGCCTTGTGGCGACCCTTCGCGGCACCGCGCCGGATGCCTACCGCGAGGACGGCACGCCACGCCGCCGCATCCTGCTGCGCGCCGACATCGATGCCCTGCCCGTCACCGAGCAGACCGGCGAGGAGTTCGCCAGCGTCAACGAGGGCTGCATGCACGCCTGCGGCCACGACTGCCATATCGCCATGATGCTCGGAACGCTGCAAATCCTGCGCCATATGACCGACGACATCCACGGCGAAGTTCGCATCGTATTCCAGCCCAGCGAGGAAAACGGCCAGGGCGCTAAGCTCATGATCGGCACGGGTGTGCTCGACGGCGTCGATGGCGCCTACGCCGCGCACATCTGGAGCGAGGTCGACGCCGGCACCGTGAGCTGCGAGCCCGGCCCGCGCATGGCCAATACCGACTGGTTCCGCATCGATGTCCGCGGCACCTCGTGCCATGGTGCCATGCCCCAGCGCGGTCACGACGCCGTCATGGTTGCCGCCGAGATTGTCAACGCCCTGCAGACCATCGTCTCGCGCGAAATCAGCCCCTACGAGCCGGCCGTCATCACCGTCGGCGAGCTGCACGGCGGCACCGCGCGCAACGACCTCGCCGGCACAGTGCGCACCTACGGCGATTCGACCCACGAGGAAATGCCGGAGCTCATGCGCCGCATCGTGGAGCATACCGCGGCAGCTCTGGGCGCCGAGGCAGAGCTCACCGACTACACCATCGCCAACTACAAGGTCGAAAACGACGCCGCCTCGAGCGAGCGCTGCCGTCAGGCTGTAATCAAGTGCCTGGGCCCCACCGGCCAAGGCCATTATCGCGGCACGCTTTCGGGCGAGGATTTTTCGGAGTACCTGCGTCGCGTACCGGGCGTGCTCGCCTTTATAGGTACGCGCAACCCCAAGATTGGCGCCACGTACGCCCAACATTCCTGCTTCTACAAGATCGACGAGACCGTGCTGGCAAAGGGCTCCATGGTGGCCGCCCAGTATGCTATCGACTTTTTGGCCGAGCCCACGCAAGAGGAGCTCGACGGCCCCGCGATTACCGCGGTCGCCGAAACCAACCCCGATCTGGCCGCCAAGTTGCGCTCTGCCAAGGCGACGACCGCCGAGGCTCGCGACGCCATCCATGATGCCCGAACGGCTCGCCATGCCGCGATCAAGGGCATCCACGACGCACGCGCTGCTGCACGCCGTGAGGAGAAGCACGACGAGTAATCGATTCGCTGGCATCTCGCAGTCATAGCCACATCGCGATGTCAAAGCGGGGGCGGACGTTTCGACACGTCCGCCCCCGCTCATTCTTCAAGCGCTATTTCTACTATTTCTACCCCGTCCCCAAATGGCAGACGGCATGACTACTCGTCCTGAGGTTCCTCGTCGGAGCTTGGCTCGGACGCCGACTCAGGTGCAGGTGCCGGCTCAGGCTCAGGCTCAGGCGCAGGCTCAAGCTCAGATGCCGTCTCAGACTCGGGCGCCGGTTCAGGCTCGGGCGCCGGCTCAGGCTCGGTCGCGGGAGCGGGTGCAGGTGCCGGCTCAGGCTTGGGCTCGGACTCAGGTGCGGGCTCGGCATCCGGAGCGCTGTAACCCGAGGGAGCGGACTTCTTCTCGAAGGGCAATACAAAAGTCAGGACGTCGTCCTTGTCCTCGTCGGCCCACTCGCTTGCATAACGTGCAACCCAATAGCCAACGGCACGGTGCTTGAGCATCTTGCCAAAGACCGTAAGAAATACGGTGACGAAAGCGACCAGCACCAAGAACAGCGCGAGCGTGACGCCACCGCCGGTAACAATTGCCTCAATACCCGTAGGACGATAGTAGTAGCTATACATACCGACAGAGGCAATGGTGCCAAAGACGAGCGTCAGGATCCATGTGATAACGTTGGCGATCAGACCCGTCAAAAACTCGGGAAGGAACGATGCGCAGAACAGCTTGGTCTTATTGTTCTTAAAGGCCGCCCAGACCTTATCGAGCGAAAACGCGCTCTCGACGCGACCGGTCACCGCAAAGTGCATCACGGCGATGTCGGCGAACATAGTAAAGAAGACACCCAGGACCGCCGTGGCAATCATAGCCAGAACAAACAGGCCCAGCGAGCCAAACAGAGCGGCCTCAAGCGCATAGGAGCCGCAATAAGAGTACGCACCCGCGGCACCAATTACCACGCTCTCCACCAGCGAAAGCGCTACACCAATAACGGGAATAGCCGCGATAACCTTGAGCACGCTCGAAATAACGCCCGAAAAGACGCCAAGGCCAAACGACGTGGAACGCATCAACGGACGATCCATGCCGTCATCGACCTTGAGCGACAGGTCGCGACCCCATTCGATGCCAAAGCCAGAACCGCACACGCTTGCCACACAGGCAGCCAAAAAGCCGAAGGCAGCCGCGATACCGCCGATAACGGGAATGAAGAGCACGAGCACCGACACGACACAGATGAGCGCCGGCAAAAAGGCAATCTGGCACACGCGCTGCAGCACGCCCGGCGTCTTGGTCATGTCTTCAAACGCCTGAGCTACACAGCCCTTGGGCACGTTCACGTTAGGCTGAGGAACAAACTGCTGAGGTTGAGACTGCCCCTGAGGAGCAGAGGTTGCAGCACCGGCATTAGGAGCGCCACACGCGCCGCAGAACTTGTCGTTATCGCCCATGGGGGCGCCACACTGCGAACAGAACATCGAAATCATCCCTTCGTATCTAGAGCGAATCACCTGGATCGCAAACGATGTCTTTGGCAACATTATCGCCCAATGTGGGGACAAATACTCCAAGATGGCCGATTTGCAACGTAGGCGGCCTTATTCAATGATTCGAAGGATGCGTCCGCGCTAGTTCGTGCCGCGGAAGCCCTTGCCCACGATCTCGGAGCTGTCGACGATCGTGATAAACGCATCCGGATCGATATCGCGGGTATAGCGGCGTAGTTGCACTGCCTCGCGACGGCTCAGCACGCTCATAATCACCGTGACGCACTTGCCCGAGAAGGCGCCGTAACCACGGCTGATTGTTGCTGTGCGGTTGAGATGCTTGACGATAAACTCCTCGACTTTGCGCGGTTCGGCGCAAATAATCGTGCAGACCTTACGAAGGTGAATGCTCTCGATGGCCTTATCGACCACGAGCGTCTTGGCAAACAGACCAAGCACGCAGTACAGGCCGACGCGCGGGCCATACAGGAAAGCCGCGATGGTCACGATGCCGATATCGACCAGCAACAAGGCGCGTCCGATCTCGAGCGTCGTACGACGCTTGAGGATCATGGCAAGGATGTCGGTGCCGCCCGTCGAGGCGCCAATGTCAAAGACAATGGCACTGCCCAGCGCCGGCAAGATGACGGCAAAACACAGGTCGAGCCACATATCGCCCGTCATCGAAACATCCGTCGGGATGAAGAGCTCAAACAGCGAGACGTAGGCCGAAAGCGCAAACGAGGCAAAGACGCTCCAAAGGATTGCCTTGCGCTCCAAAAAGATAAAACCAAGGATGACCAGGACCGCATTGATGATCCACATAAAGACGCCGACGGGCAGAGTCGGGAATAGCGTGGAAAGAATGACCGACACGCCCGAGGTGCCGCCGAAGGCAAAGTGATTGGGGGTTTTAAAGGCAACGATGGCGAACGCCGTGAGGATCAGGCCCAGGTTGAGCTCGGCAAAAAAGCGCGGAAAGCCTGGCTCCTGGCTGCGCTTGCGGCCGGCGCGCTCGCCACGTTCGATATCCTCGCGACCGACCACGCGCTCCATCGGCACTACGGGAGGACGATGCACCTCCTCGGCAGCACGCGACGCCGCCTCTGCCGCAGCGGCCTCAATCGCCCATGCCTTGCTTTCGGTCTCGTGTTCGTCGGCCATTACGGCAACCCCTCGTTAACAATTTGGAAACAATGCGCCCATTAGGGTAACGCGGAACGCGAAGATTGCAACCCTTAGTTAGACGAGCGGTATGACCGCATTGAGGGCATATAGAAAACGGCCGGCCGCGCTTTTGCATGCGCGACCGGCCGTTTGACGTTTACGCAGATAAAACCTGCCGAAACAAACCTGTACCTTTTTGGTAGGTTACTCGTGCTGGCTGGTGCGGTGCTCGTACTCCTCGGGGGTGATGACATCCTCGATGCGCAGGTTGACGCCTGCCACCTCAAGGCCGGTCATCGCGGCCAGACGCTCGGTGACGCGCGCCTTAACGTCGTCAAAGATCGCAGGCGCATAGGCGCCGTACTCGATGATGACTGAGATGTTGACGACCACGCGGTTGTCGTCGGTGACCTCGACCGTCACGCCCTTGGTCAGGTTCTCGGCACCAAACTGTTCCTGCACAAAGTGCATAAGGTTGCCCTTCATGCCCAGGACGTGCGGCACCTCGCGGGTGGCCATGGCGACGATCTTCTCGATCACGCCGTTGGAATAGGTCAGCGAGTCCTCGGACTCGTCCGTCTCCTCATCCATCTCCTCGTTGTCCTCGTCCGCATCGGACTCGGCCTCGACGAGCGCCTCGTCCTCGAGCGTTACGTCCTCCGCCTCGGCGGCGACGGCCTCATTCGCCTCGAGCTCGGTATCGGCTACATCGACCTTCGTGTTAAAAGCCATGGTTCCTCCTTATGCCTGCCGCAGATGCGACAGTCGAATACATATTAGCGGCCGCTAAACAGACGGCCGAAGAAGTTGACGATACCGTTCTCGCCGTCGCGAATCTGGCCGATCACGGCGCCGATCAGAACAAAGAATGCGATGACGAGCGTGTCCCACAGGCCCAACGTAAGTACCAGCACGGCGAGGATAAAGCCTGCCAAGGCGCCGAGCGTAGTATTGGGGTGGCGCACGGCATAGCTCCAGATAGCAGCGCCCGTACCTTTGATGAGACCCATGGCCTCGTCAAAGTCGTTAGCGGCGCTGTCGTGCTGCTCGCCGGCCTCGGGCTTGGTGTCGGCGGACTCGCCTGCTGGCGTAGCGTTTTGGTCGATCGTCAGGCGCGGCGTGCGGGCGGTCTTGTCTTGGTTGGTATCACTCACCGGAAACCTCCACGGTCTGGACGGTAGTCTTGGACGGCAAAAAACGGACGCGCGCGGTCGTGCCCGGCGTGCCGAGCATGGTGTCGCAGGCCTTCTCGATGCGCTGCTGCATCGCGGTGGCAAGAGAGGCGACGTCTTTATCATCCAGCGCGATGGCCTCGACCTTAAAACGAACGCGCGACTCGTCGGAGCCTTGAACGCGCGCCTCGATATGCTCAACCATCACGCGATCATCGCACTCTGCCGCGGCACGGGCGCACGAGGAAAGCGCTGCGAGGGTGACCTCGATATTGCGCTCCCCCGCCGGATGCACGCAGGACGGCTCGCGACGCGCGAACATCAGGCGGAAAAAACCGATGAGCACGCCAAGTGCCACGATGGCGGCACACACCGTAACGACGACGCGAGGCATGGTGTCACGCAACAGCAGCATAAAGCGATACGTATACGGTCCCCAGAACTGGCAGACAAGCGTGCCCAGCGCCACGATGGCGGCGGCAAGATACACGATCGCTAGGGCTCGTTTGAGTACGCGCACGCGCGCTCCCTTCAGGTTTCGGTCCACAGAATGCAAAACGATTCGCATCATTATAAAAGAGCCGGGTCCGGTGCTGTACGCACGCGGATCCGGCTCATCTATTCCACGAGGCTTGCATGCTCGCTTCATTATGCCCAGATATGCACGGCTTAACCCGTGCAGGCGCTACTCCTCCTCGAGGGCAGCGATGACCTCGTCGGTCATGTCCATGGTGCTGTAAACATCCTGGACGTCGTCGAGCTCCTCGAGACGGTCGATGAGGCGCTGAACCTTCTTGGCGTCGGCACCGGAGACCTCAGTCGGGGTGGTCGGGACCATGGTGGTCTCGGAGCCCTTGACCTGGATGCCCTGCTCCTCGAGTGCCTTGGAAACAGCCATGACGTCGTTGGCAGCGGTCCAGACAATCCACTCCTCGCCGGCGTCCTCGTAGTCCTCGCCACCGGCCTCGGCGATCGCCATCATAAACTCATCCTCGTCACCGGCAGCACCGTTGGCGATCATGGTCTCCTTCTTGGCGTTCTCGTCCAGGACCTCCTTGGCAACAACGATCTGGCCCTTGCGCTCAAACTGGAAGGCGACGGAGCCAGAGGTGCCCAGGTTACCACCAGCGTGGGAGAAGGCGGAACGGACATCAGCGGCGGTGCGGTTGCGGTTGTCGGTCAGGCAGTCAACGTAGACGGCGACACCGGCGGGACCGTAGCCCTCGTACACGATGTTCTCGTAGACGGCGGCATCGGCACCCGAACCGAAGGCCTTGTCGATAGCGGACTTGATCTTGTCCTTGGGCATGGACTGAGCCTTGGCCTTAGCAACGGCAGCGGCGAGGCTGGCGTTGTTCTCGGGCAGCGGGTCGCCGCCGAGACGGGCAGCAACGGTGATGTTGCGGCTCAGCTTGGAGAAGAGGGCGGAACGCTTGGCGTCCTGCGCGCCCTTACGATGCTTGGTTGTGGCCCACTTAGAGTGTCCGGACATACGTGTCTCCTATCGGTTTCGACCTAAAGCCCAGCGCAGATGCTCGGGCAATATAAACAAACGTCGTTATGATATACCTACTGGCCTGCGAGATAAACCCCAAAATGAAGGCGTCGTGATGATACAGCCCCTTGGTGCAAAGTAACCTGTCCCCTTTGCACCAAATTAGGACCAGAGGAGGTCGCTGCGGGTGATGGTGGCGCCGATGGCAAAGGGCATGCAGGCGATGACCGGATATAGGTAGCGCATGTAGGTCGAGCCGTTGCAGGGACCGATCAGGCACACGGCGAGCACGCCCAGCAGCGGCACCCAAATGGCCAGCCCGCGCCACGAATGACGACGTAGCAGATAGACCACCACGGCGATCATGATCCACACATAGGTGGCCGAGCTCATGGTGAGCGAGATAAACGGGATGCGCTGCACCGCCACGCGGTACAGGTTGATCAGGTGGTCGCACCAGCGCACAACCTTGCTATCGACCGGATGGAAGTCGAAGTACTTGAGGTTATCGGGCTTTGCCATTATCTCGGCACTGCGCGCCGTGCTGTAAACCCACGCATCGCGGGCACTCGGATAAAAGTAGCCGTAGTAGTTATTGATGAGCGCCGAGATATAGCACTCGGGATCCTTTTTGAACATCTGGGTCCACACCTCAAAATAGGCCTTGATGTCCTCCTGCGAGGCGTACTCGTTAAAGCAGTTCTTGACGGCATCGGACTTATCTGGGTTGTAACGGCGGCCCAGATTCTCGTACTTGAGCACACGGTCGATCACGGCGCGCTCTTCGTCGGTCACCAAGCCGTCGCAAGGAGCCTCCACGATGGTGCCGTCCTCCTTAACCGTGGGGTTGACGCCCGAGTTGAGGCCATCGTGCTTTTGGACGAAACGAGCCGTCTGCTGGAACGGAATCGAGAGGATTTCGCGCTTGGAACCAGGCGTGATGTCATGCGCCGGCATAAAGACCTTGGTGAAGTACATATTGGAGGCAAGGCAGAGTGCAAGCACCGCAAGAACTCCCACCCAGCGGAAACGCGGGATGGCGCCCGAAGGCGCAGCACCGGCCTGCTTGGCTGCACGATGAGCCACATGCGCGTCCCATGCGCAAAACGCCGCCGCGATTACGCATGCCGCCAGGGGAAACACCAGGCCGCCGTTGCGCAGAAACGTGGAACCCATGGCGCCCAGAGCGAGCAGCAGCCAGTCGTGGCGTGCAAAGAGCACGGGCCTCTGTTCGCCCGCACGCTCGGCATTGGCATCGCGACGGGGCAGGCCGCAGGCCACGAGCTTCACGGTCTGCACCAACAGCACCAAAAACGCATCGGCAAACAGCACATCTTTGGTAAGCAGGGCCGCGTAGTTGGAGAACATGGGCATAAACACAAAGAACAGCAGGATCACGCCGCGGACCGGCAGGCTCACGCCCAGCTTGCGCAGCGACGAGATGGAATAGGCCATGCAAGCGGCCGTAATGACGAACTGAGCGCAGGTGTAGATAGCAAGACCTGCGTTGGCGCTGTTGAACAGTGAAAGCCCCAACTGGACGCACGAACCGATGATAGCCGTATGCACCACGGGGTGATGTCCGTTGAGCAACACATTGGGATTGAGCAGACGCAAGTAGTCACTCGTGCCGTTGGGGTAGTTGAACCACTGGCGAATCTGCGCACCCGTATCTCCCATAAAAAGGCCGGGCAGCGAAGCGATGAGCGTGGGCGCCCAGGCGATCATAAGCACCAGGAAGGGCCCGGCAAAGGGATGGACCGAGAGCACGGCGTGAGCCACACGCCATACGCGGCCAAAGTGCGCTTCGGAAAACGGAATGCGCCGAGAGCTCAGCCAATCCAGACACTCAAAGGTAAGGTAGAAGGCAACGACCGCCAAGAGCATCCAGCCCACACCGCCTATCCAGGCGCAGATGATGCGGGCCTTGTCGCCGAGCACGATCTCGGCCGAATCGGTGAGGTCGTAGCTGCGGCCAAACACCATGCAGACGGCAAAGAACAGCGACGGAAGGATCACCGAGGGACGCCAAGCGTCGCCGCGGCCAAAGAATACGTAGCGAAACGGCAGCGTGAGCAGGCAGGCAAGCGCAAGCAGCATGACCGCGTCGGTATGGCCGGCAAACGAGAGGAGCACCTCGTAGCACACGTACAGCATGCCCGAGGCTTTGGGGTCAATCGCCAAGACCGCGTTGCTCGACACCGGGGCGGGATCGATGGAAAACGCCGTGGTCGCCAACAGCGCGAGCAAAAATGCGATGAGCGTCTGCTTGGCGGGGTAGCGCTTAAACCAGACGATGCGGGCAGCGTCGCGCGCAGCCGTTGTGGAGAGGTCGGAATCCTTCACAGTCCGAAAGCCTTTCTAGAAACCTATCAAACTCGGCAAGACCACCACAAAGGTGCCTGTCCCCTTTGTGGTGGCCTTGGTTAGGCGTCGAGGTAGATGCGCTGGGGGCGATTGCGGTGTCGGGCGAAGATGATGAGCGCCAGACCGGCGATCACGAGCGGCAAACTCAGCAGCTGACCCATGGTGATGACGCCGCCCAGCAGATAGCCCAGCTGGGCATCGGGCACGCGCACGAACTCAACGAGAAAGCGGACGATGCCGTACCCCATCACGAACACGCCCATAAACGTGCCCTGGGGCAGTAGCGGCTTTTTGCGGCTGAGCACCTGCAAAATACAGAAGAGCACAATGCCCTCAAGAAACGCCTCGTAGAGCTGGGAGGGATGGCGCGGCATATCGCCCGCGGTGCCGCCAAAGACCACGCCCCAGGGCAGATCGGTCGGCTTACCCCACAGCTCACCGTTCACGAAGTTGGCGCAACGTCCCAGGCACAGCGCCAGCGGAGCACCGATCACAGCAAGGTCGGCGATGGTCCAGGCGTCGAGCTTATACATGCGGCACACGATGATGCCGCCCAAGATGCCGCCCACCAGGCCGCCGTGGAAGCTCATGCCGCCCTCGTTGGTGGCAAAGATCTCGAGCGGATGGGTCCAATAGTAGCCATCGCCGTAAAAGACGACGTAAAACAGGCGCGCGCCGATGATGAGGCCAAAGACCGCGCCGACCACGACGCTCGTCAGGTCATCGATCGTGATGTCGAAGCCCCAACGACGCTGCGTGCGGTACATAACAACCGCCGTGAGCAGAGCGCCGACCACGTAGGCCAGGCCGTACCAGTAGATGGTGATGGGGCCCGCCGAGATCGCGACGGGATCAAGCATATGGTAGAGGTCGTTGAGCATATCGATCCCCTGCTCCCTACATACAAATGCGGCCGCGGGCCTTACGCTCGCAGCCGCATATTTGGACGTAACGTCTATGCGGAGCGTACCGTCCGCAGCTTTCGCATCTTAGAACGGCGCGTACTCGTCGTACAGGTCCTCGGCCTCGCCGGAAGCATTGACCTGCTCAACGCGGGTAACGCCGGGCACATGCTCCTTCAGGATGCGCTCGATACCCATGGAAAGGGTTAGCGAGCTCATGGGACAGCCGGCGCAGGCGCCCTGCAGTTCCAGCTTGACGACGCCCTCGTCGTCGACGCCCACATACTCCATATCGCCGCCGTCGGCCTGCAGGTTGGGGCGAATCTCTTCAAGAACCTTCTTAAGCAGCTCTTCGTTAACAGCCACAGGGGCTCCTTTCTCACAATAACGCGGGGCACGCCCGCGGACAGAAGCTATGTTACTACAGCCATGTACCCGCTCACGAGCCGTCCATGCGCGCAGACGCGACTTTCA
>OKSK01000957.1_pt1 | contig 15288 bp, 15 predicted proteins | sample 1606301 | NCBI WGS metagenome assembly OKSK01 (sample SAMEA3879557, study PRJEB24766) | human gut metagenome | biome: human-associated habitat; feature: feces | place: USA | collected 1985/1987
TGGAAGACGGTTGGGCAGAGTATGAGGAAGGTCGTATAGAAGTTCAGAAGAAGATTGAAGATGGAGAACGGCAGATTACAGAAGCAAGAGAAGAGCTTGCGAAAGCACAGCAGAAGATTGATGATCTTGAAAAGCCAAAGTGGTATGTCTATGATAGGAACAATCTGACAGAATACAGTGGATATGGAGATAATGCAGATCGTATGCGGGCAATCGGTAAAGTGTTCCCACTCATTTTCTTCCTTGTTGCAGCATTGATCAGTCTGACAACAATGACACGAATGGTAGAGGAGGAGAGAACGCAGATCGGTATTTTGAAGGCTCTCGGATATGGAAATGCTTCAATTGTTGGAAAATATCTCTGGTATGCGATCCTTGCGACATTAACCGGTAGTGTTTTCGGAATTCTGATTGGAGAAAAGATAATTCCATATATCATTATCACTGCATATAAGATCCTGTATCGTCATATGCAAGATATTGTGATCCCGTATAATTTGTATTATGCTGTAACAGCATGTGCAGCGGCACTTGCATGTACAGTAATCGCAACACTGTTCTCATGTATGAAAGAATTACGAGAGCAGGCAGCAGAATTGATGCGTCCGCCGACACCAAAACAGGGAAAACGGGTATTTCTGGAACGAGTTCCGTTTATCTGGAAAAATCTGAATTTCACGTGGAAATCAACCGTGCGCAATCTGGTGCGATATAAAAAACGCTTCTTCATGACAGTATTTGGAATTGGCGGTTGTATGGGCATGATGTTGTTTGGTTTTGGATTAAAAGATTCTATTTCAGCAATCGTTCCGCTTCAATACGAACAGATTCAGCTTTATGATGGAGACGTTATTTTAAAGGAAGATGTGACAGAAGAAGAGAGAAATGATGTCCAGAAAGAACTGGATGCGGATAAGAAGGTATCAGTGACTGCAGAAAATCTTTTGAAAAATATTGAGGTCAGTTCAGGAGAGTCTTCTCAGGAAGTTTATTTAGATGTACCAAAAGATGTGGAAGCATTCAAAAAGTTTGTCGTGATCCGGGATCGGAAGACAAAGGAAATTTATTCCTTGGAGGATAAAGGAGCAATCCTGACTGAAAAAGCAGCGAAACTGCTGGAAGTCAATGTCGGTGATAAATTAACGATTGATACAGATGATGGAGAGAAAACAGTCTTGATCAGTGCAATCTGTGAGAACTATATGGGACATTATCTCTATATGACATCTGAAGTCTATGAAAAGACATTCGGTGAGGCTCCGGACTATAATTCGATTTATTATAGAACTCAGGACCGTACAACAGAAGAGGCAAAGGATGTCGGCGAAAATGTAATGAAGTGTGATGGAACACTTAGCATCAGCTATACGACAAGCCTGAAAAAGCAGGTGGATCATATGCTGGAGAGTCTGGATATCGTGATTATTGTATTGATTATTTCAGCAGGAATGCTGGCATTTGTAGTGCTGTATAATCTGAATAATATTAACATTACAGAGCGAAAGAGAGAACTGGCAACATTAAAGGTACTTGGATTTTATGACAAGGAAGTTTCTTCTTATGTTTACAGAGAGAATATCCTGCTGACCTTGATTGGGGCACTGGCAGGATTGTTGATCGGAAAAATTCTGCACCGCTTTATTGTTGAGACAGTGGAGATTGATTCGGTTATGTTTGGACGAAATATCGATCCACCAAGTTTCTTGTATGCCTTTCTTCTGACAGTGGCCTTTTCTTTGTTTGTCAATGGAGTGATGTATTTTAAGTTAAAGAAGATTAACATGGTTGAATCACTCAAGAGTGTAGAATAAGACAGATTTGTCAGGAAATATAATAACGAACATAATAATGGATTGCAGAGAAGCTGCATGGAACATAGATACAATTGTGAAATGTTCCATGACAGCTTCTTTGTTGTTGCCGGCCGCATATAGCGTAAGCAGCAACCGCACGTAGCATGAACAATAACTTTTTGTTAAAAAGTACTTGAAATATACCTGTAGGGGGTATATATTAATAATTAGAAAATATACCCCCTGGGGGTTATACAACAGGAGAAATACAATGGAAGAAAAGAAAGTCTGTCCGGGATGTTGTCACAAGACAAAGGACCGCCCGGAAAAAGAATATAAAGATCTGATGAATCGTCTGAGTAGAATTGAAGGACAAGTCAGGGGAGTTCGAAGGATGGTTGAAGAAGGCGCGTATTGTCCGGATATTCTGATTCAGGTATCTGCGGTGAATGCGGCTCTGAATAGTTTCAATAAAGTGCTTTTGGCAAACCATATCCGGACATGTGTGGCAGATGATATCCGGGATGGAAAAGATGAAACGATTGACGAGCTCGTGACGACACTTCAGAAATTGATGCGATAAAAGATCTGAAGAGAGATCTGGTACAAAAAGTCCGGATCACAACTTGAAGGAGGAGTAAGATGGAACAATATAATGTGACGGGAATGAGTTGTGCAGCCTGCAGTGCCCGTGTTGAGAAAGCGGTTGGAAAAGTCCCCGGAGTTGAGAGCTGTTCAGTCAGTCTTCTGACGAATTCCATGGGAGTGGAAGGTACAGCAACAGCAGATGCGGTCATTGAGGCTGTTGAGGAAGCCGGATATGGGGCAACGTTGAAATCTGCAAAGAATGAAGGGCATGGGATGAATCAAAGTGAGCAGAACTGTGCGGAAGATGCGTTGAAAGACAGGGAGACACCGAAGATGAAAAGGCGTCTGATTGCTTCTTTGTGTTTTTTGATTCCGCTCATGTATCTGTCAATGGGGCATATGATGTGGGGCTGGCCACTTCCGGTATTTCTGGAAGGGAATCATGTGGCGATGGGGCTGGCGCAGCTCCTGTTAACGACAATCGTTATGGTGATCAATCAGAAGTTTTTTATCAGTGGATGGAAAGGCATGATCCATAGAGCACCAAATATGGATACGCTGGTTGCACTTGGTGCAGGTGCATCTTATGGATATAGCGTGTATGCATTATTCGCTATGACAGCAGCGCAGACGGCAGGCGATATGGATCATGTGATGGAGCTGATGCATGAATTTTATTTTGAATCAGCAGCAATGATTTTAACGTTGATCACAGTCGGAAAGATGCTTGAAGCGCATTCAAAGGGAAAGACAACAGATGCATTAAAAAGCCTTATGAAGCTGGCACCAAAGACAGCAACGCTCCTGCGTGATGGAAAAGAACAGGAAGTTTCGATTGACCAGGTGAGAAGAGGAGATCAGTTTGTTGTAAGACCTGGGGAGAATATTCCGGTGGATGGAATTGTTCTGGAAGGAAACAGTGCAGTAGATGAAGCTGCCCTGACCGGAGAGAGTATACCGGTAGATAAAGCAGAAGGGGATAAAGTGTCTGCGGCTACAATGAATCAGTCAGGTTTTCTGCGTTGCGAGGCGACGAGAGTTGGCGAGGATACGACATTATCACAGATCATTCAGATGGTAAGTGATGCGGCAGCAACAAAAGCGCCAATTGCCAAAGTGGCAGATAAAGTTTCAGGAGTATTTGTTCCGGCAGTTATTTCCATTGCAGTCGTCACAATGATCGTATGGCTGCTTGTCGGAGAGCCTGTTGGATTTGCACTTGCAAGGGGAATTTCTGTTCTGGTGATCAGCTGTCCGTGTGCATTAGGTCTGGCCACTCCGGTTGCAATTATGGTTGGAAATGGAATGGGTGCGAAGAATGGAATCATGTTTAAGACAGCTGTTTCGCTGGAAGAGACAGGAAAGACGGAGATTGTTGCACTGGATAAGACGGGAACGATCACAAGTGGAGAACCGAAGGTGACGGATCTGCTCCCTGCGGACGGAATGACAGAACATGAATTATTATTTTTTGCAAATGCATTGGAGAAGAAAAGTGAGCATCCGCTTGCCCGGGCAATTCTTGCAAAGGCAGAAGAAAATGGGGAAGCAGAGCAGAAAAGTGAAATCACACAGTTTCAGGCAGTTCCGGGAAATGGGCTGTCAGGAAAACTTGGAGAGGACTGGCTGTACGGAGGCAATTTTAAATTCATTTCTGACAAAATGAAGATTTCTGCCAGCATAAAAGAACAGGCGGAACGGTTGGCACAGCAGGGAAAGACACCACTGTTCTTTGGAAGGAATGAGCAGTTCCTTGGCATGATTGCAGTTGCGGATGTGATCAAGGAAGATAGTCCACAGGCAGTGAAAGAACTTCAGAATATGGGAATCCATGTTGTTATGCTGACCGGAGATAATGAGCGCACAGCGAAGGCAATTGGTGAGCAGGCAGGTGTGGATGAAGTGATCGCAGGTGTTCTTCCGGAAGGAAAAGAACAGGTGATCCGCAAGCTGAAAGAAAAAGGAAAGGTTGCGATGGTAGGTGACGGTATCAATGACGCACCGGCACTGACCAGGGCAGATATGGGAATTGCCATTGGAGCGGGGACAGATATTGCAATCGATGCAGCGGATGTTGTGCTGATGAAGAGCCGGTTAAGTGACGTGCCGGCGGCAATCCGTATGAGCCGTGCAACATTGCGCAACATTCATGAGAATCTGTTCTGGGCATTTTTCTATAATGCGATAGGAATTCCACTGGCAGCAGGAATCTGGATCCCAGTCTTTGGTTGGAAATTAAATCCGATGTTCGGAGCGGCGGCAATGAGCCTGTCCAGTTTCTGTGTAGTAACAAATGCATTGAGACTGAATCTGTTTAAAATGTACGATGCCAGCAAAGACAGAAAAAGAAAGATGAAAAAGGTAGAAACAGCAGAAAATACTGTTTCAGATATTGTCTTAGCAGACAAAAATGAGTCAGAAAACAAGGAGGAGACAAAGATGACAAAGACAATGAAAATCGAAGGAATGATGTGTGGACACTGTGAGGCGGCTGTGAAGAAAGCTCTCGAGGCACTTGAGCAGGTTGATACAGCAGAAGTCAGCCATGAGGCCGGAACAGCGGTTGTGACACTGAATTCCGAAATCAGTAATGAAGTGCTGAAAAAGACAGTCGAAGACAAAGATTATACAGTAACAGCGATCGAGGATTAATGAGCAAAGAAGAGGTCCCCTGCGGAAATGAAAGATTCTGCAGGGGACCTTTTGGATTAATCCTTGTATACAATCTTTCCATCACAGATTGTATATTTTACTTTTCCATACAATTCCCATCCGGTAAATGGAGAATTAGAAGACTTAGAAGCATAAGTCTCAGGAGTCCATTTCTCATTCGGATCAAACAGTACAAGATCAGCTGATTTTCCTTCTGCGACAGAACCGCACGGAAGGTGATACAGGCTGGCAGGATTGATCGTCATCTTCTCAATCAGCTGGCTTAATGTCAGGTGTCCCGGACGTACAAGGGAAGTGATTCCGAGAGCAAGGGAAGTCTCAAGACCAATAATACCGCTTGGTGTTTGTGTGATAGGACGGGATTTCTCTTCCGTACTGTGTGGCGCGTGGTCTGTAGCAATCAGATCAATCGTACCGTCTTTGAGACCTTCGATGATAGCAAGGCGGTCATTTTCTGTACGAAGCGGTGGGTTCATCTTGGCAAGTGCGCCGTATTTTAATACAGCTTCATCTGTCAAAGTGAAATGATGCGGAGTTGCCTCTGCATGCAGATTTGCTCCCATAGCTTTAAAGGTACGTACCAGTTCAACGGACTGTCCGGAGCTGATATGCTGGATCACGACCTGTGCACCGGAACGAAGCGCCAGCAGACAATCTCTGGCAACAAGAGATTCTTCAGCAATCGAAGGAGATCCGTAGATGCCCAGCGCATCAGATACAGGTCCGTGGTTGATTCCGTTTGTTTCAATAAATGCAGGATCTTCTTCATGAAGACTGATCGGAAGGTCAAGTGCCTTCGCCTCTTCCATTGCCTTATAGAGAAAGGCAGCATTCTTAAGAGGAATTCCGTCATCTGTGAATCCACAGGCACCGGCAGCGGCAAGTTCCTTCATAGAAGTCATCTCTTCACCCTTGAGTCCGCAGGAGACAGCAGCAGCCTGGAAAATATGGATGTCTTCCAAAGCTTCCCGTTCCATCAGTTCTTTGAGAACTGGAACAGAATCGATGACTGGTGAAGTATTTGCCATACAGATCACGGAAGTAAATCCACCGGCAGCAGCTGCAAGAGATCCGGTATGGAGATCTTCTTTATAAGTAAATCCGGGATCACGGAAATGAATGTGTGTGTCAACAAGTCCTGGAGAAATCATAAGTCCTGCAGCATCAAGCTCATCCTCTCCATTTTCAGGTGTCAGAGTTCCGGCATCTGCGAGTTTCTGGATCAGACCGTCTGTGATGCGAAGGTCGACAAGACGTTCTGTATCAGATGCAGGATCAATTAGAAAACCATTTTTTATAAGCATAATTCATCCTCCTTTTGCTGTTAAGTATACCGTATTTTTGATAGAGATTCAAATTTATTAGAAAATGTGTTATCATAAACACACCGTAAGTTACTGCTCACACTATGTGCGACCAGTAACGCATCTCGCCATTTTGAATCGCCTTTGGCGATGGGGCGAGATGCATTCAAGCCAAAACATGCATCCTCCGTGTCAATCAGCGGAGTGATTGACACGGGAGTGAACAGTAACTCTTTTCCCACAATGTGCCAGTCCAACATAACACACTTCTCCGGTCATCTCTGCGTCATATTGTTTTTCCTTTATCTGTTCCAGTGCCTTTTCTGCAAGCTTTTCTAAATCGTCTTTTTCATCTTTGGTATACTTGAATTCCAAAATTAAATTTGGATATCTGTCATGTTTTGCATAAAGACAGATATCACTTCTGCCTTCTCCGGTTTCCCGATTGCTTTTGATATCATAATCCTTTCTAAGAAATGCACACATTCCAAGCGTCATCATATGGTAACTATTCTCATCTTTCAGATCATGATAAGATGGCAATTCCAAAAGAACTCTCTGATACTCTTCTGCAAAACGTTCCATATCCTTTCTTTTAAGAGCATTTAACATCTTTTCCATATGTCTCTCATCGATTTTCAGATGACATGCTGTTAATTCTTTGAACACTTTCCACACTTCCAGATTAGGAACCCGAAGTCGGTAATAGTCCTCTTCAATTTCTTTTGTAATTGTTACAATTCCGGCATTTACAAGAAGTCCCCATAGATTTGCTTCGTCCATTTTTTCATAATAAGCCATTGAAAAATCTACTATCACTTCTACTTCACCTTCTGTGACCAAGGCCTCATATTCTTTCTCAAAAGACCTTCCCTGTACTTCAAGTGCATTACGTAAAATACTGTTTTCGCTTGTATTAACCCAATAAGAATCCATCCTTCTCCTTGCCGCATAACACGATATTGACCATGGATTATATACATCTGTACTGCCAAAATGATATCCATCGTACATCTTTTTCAGCTCATCTGAAAATTCTGCTTTACAATAAGCAAGCAGCTCTTTTACTTCTTGCTCTGTAAAACCAAAACAGTCATCATAATCTTCGTCCTGCACTGTGCAGACAACTAAATTATTGAGACCCGAAAATATATTTTCCTTCGCAATTCTCTGAATTCCTGTCAGAATTGCCTTTTGAAGATAATCGTTGCCTTTCAGGGACGTTGCCAGAAAACGATTCAACATGGCTCTTACTTCATCATAATATCCTTCGGAATTTGCAGACATAAAATCGTAATCGAACAATCCAAAGCACACACTTTATTAAGACACACCAGACAATGCAGAGAATAATATTTCATGACTTAAGAGCAATTAAAGCACATATTTTTTATGTATTTTACAATAAAATGCAATATACAACCCAATAATACACTAGAAATCACATACACTACAAAAGCAAAAAAAGGATTATCTATAATACGCATTAAGGAATAACGTCCTTCACTAACAAGCTCAAACATCAAATATATCTCAAAACTAATAAAAAACAAAAATGAAACATATTTATTAGGAACAGATTTTTTACATTGAAATGATAATCATCCACAAAATAAAGGAATGCAAACATTAAAATCAGAAATGGATAATATGTAACTGAAAGTTTAAAAAATCTTTGTTTCAGAAAAGACATATCATATTCCATCCGGCTATTATTATTCCATACAATACCAAATAGCATACCAGACATTGCGATAAACAATGTTACAAAGACACCTCCGAAATAATGTCCTAAAAATGAAATTGAATTATAATTATGACAAAAATGGCATAGCAATATACCGGTAATAGCAAGAGCCCTTAAATAGTCGAAGGCAACAATACGTTCTCTCATCTCTCTATTAATAAATCATTTAAATATTATGCAAACTCAATACAAGGCGTACACTCTAGGGGAGGCTCTTTGCAGTACCCTAAACCTAGTCATATTAACAATCAATTTTGATTTTAACATTATCTGTGTCCAATGTAATGTTATTAGGAACTTTATTCACATAATTCCTACACCCATTATCAGATCACACCGTGATCTCACCAATGTACAAGCTATTTCCAAAGCATACTCAACCGAGAAATCTCTGTTACCTTATCAGGTAAAGGAGGTTTACCAGTACAGGTAATAGTGATTTACCTGTACTGGTAATAGCGATTTACCAAATATGTCAGATCTCATCCGGGCTCTCGCTATCGCCACCGCCATCAGCAGGCTTTCCGCCCACCCAAATTTGCGTACTTACGCTACGAGGCGTTTTCAGTATGTGACCCGCACTACCATACTGCGTCGTCACAGTCAGCGTGTACTCACCTTCCGCCAAATCAGCCGGCAGGAGCAACGTGAGCGAAGAAGGGTTGTTGATGGTGATCTGGTCATCCGTCAGTTTCGTGGTGGCACCTTTGGAATCGGTCAGCGTAACACCTACCGACTCGTGGTCGCCAACCACCTTCAGCATCGCCCCACGGACGAAAAAGTTGTGACCCGCAGTGGCACTGCCGTCCTTCAAGCCCGTCTTACGATCCTCGGTCTCCAGGATGTACATGATGTTAGACTTCTCGCCGAGGATCTCCACCACGGTCTTGGCGATCGCCTCGCGCAGAGCCTTGTCTTGCGTGAAAGAGACGTAGATGGAATTATTCTCCTTGTTCCAAACGCCGCCCTCGACCACGCCTTTCAACTGGGGGACGGCACGGAACAGACCCGTGTTCACGCTATAGCCGTTTAAGATCAAGTCCATTACTATCCGATGGTAGAGAGTCACAGAGTGACGCATCGTCTCCGGGCGTAGACCGGTGTCTTGCTTGTACATCTCCTCCAACACGTCATCCAAAGTTAAACTTCCAGCCGAAGCCAGCAGCAGGATCTTGTCCGTCTTGTTGTCGGTGGTCACCGAATTGTCGATAAGCCAGCCTTTCAATACTTTCTTCATGGTATTTTGATTTATGGGAAGGACGGAATTGCCCTTTCCGGTTATCCTTGTCTAGAATTTCTTACCAAATGCTATGTTCAAGAACGTCTTCACCAATATCTTGAAATCGAACCACCACGAGCGGTGTTCCAAATAGAACAAATCGTAGCGCAGACGGCGAAGCATCTTCTCCAGCGTATCCGTATAGCCGTTGTAGAGCGTGGCATACGAGGTCACCCCCGGACGGATCTGGTACAAGAAACGATAGCGGGGATCGCGTTCCATGATCTGGTCAATGTAGAACTTGCGCTCCGGACGGGGGCCGATGAAGGCCAAAAGGCAGTCCCCTATACGCTTCACGTTACGCTCGAAGGCGTTCATCCCATCTGAGATAAAATCAGTAGATTTTCCAAAACTCTCTTCTAAAATCATGGCTAGTTAATTAGTCGATGAAGGCAGGCACGAGGTTAAAACTTAATCTCATTTGCATAGCCCATCCTTAAATTATTTCTTTCCTCCGTTCATTTCCTCCTCTTTCTTATAATCGATATACCGCTCCAAGGCCTCACGTGCCAGACGGCGGAAAAGTTCCTCGTCCGACAGATGGTCCCAAAGGAGATCTACCAAACGATAGTAAACGCTAAAGTGCATGTCCTTGCCTTTTTAAAAGAATTGTAAGTGTCACTGCCAATGCCTCCGCTTACGCGGATAATGGACTTGGTCAGTCTGGTGACTTGTAAAACCGTGGCGATGTAATCGCCCAAACGGGGAAATGATTGTCTGTGATACATGTCTGGTTTGTTATTATTTTTATACATCTATGTCCTTATGGATAGGCCCTAGTAATGCAAATAATGCAAGTAATGCAGCACCTTTTTCCCACACACGTGCGTACATTATATAGAACAAGAATTTTACACTAAACGATCACAAACAAGGCATGGAACGATCCGGATGAGAAACGCTGGATAGCCGTATGAAAGTTTGATTCGACATATATAATGTACACGTGCGTGTGTGGGAAAAAGGTGCTGCATTACTTGCATTACTTGCACCTGTTTTCCCCGGCATCGGTTCCATCCCGCACGTATATCGGCATCGACTCACGCCTACGTTCGTATAGGCCTACACCGATATACGTGTGGGGCGACGTCGATATATGTGTAAAACGATGCCCTTATACGTATGCCACACTCATACGGTCTCGCTTAGCAATGGCAATCCCTCCACCTCTCTCTTATGCCAGCCTTGGTAATCAGACAGGGAAAAACCGGGGACGGTCAATTGCTTGTAATCCTTATCGTCTCTTCGCAAGATGTGCTTGCGGGCATACGAGCGGAGCGAACGATCCGTCACGGATACCATCACCACAGGAAACGGGTAGCCGAGCAAGCGCATCGGCGTAACCTCGCTGTCCGGGAACGCACGGCGCAACTGATAGGCTGAGTACTCGAACGCCACCCAGTAAGGACCCGTGCAATACAAATGGATGGAAGCAGTGTTCGTTCGCTCGCGGCTCATGATATCACTCAAATGCTCGTTCAGCAACGCCACCAAACGAACGCCAGAAGGAAGGGAAGACATTTCTTTTTGATTTATGATTTTTGATTTAAACTGTCAACTGTCACTTGTCAACTGTCAACTGATTTCGTGTTTCAGCCAGCGATCGCAATCGTCCAGCCGGCGGATCAAGGATAACTTGCTTTTCTTGGGCGAGGACTCACCCCGCCAAGGATCCACCACCTCATGCGCCATCTGCCGGTAAAGGGCGCTGTCCGTGCAACCGTAGAGCGTCACAAGCAACAAAGCACGGGATTGCGGAGCTTTCAACACCGGGAGCATACCACGCATCGTGTCATGCAAACGTGTGAACTCCTCCTCATCGCCCAACAACTTGTAGGCAGAAAGAAGCAATGAGTAGATCTTGCAACGCATCACGTCCGTCTCCGCACGGAGCGAACCGTAGGATCTCAACACCTCAAGGGCCAAGCGGGTATCCTCCTCTGATACGCTGCCGGAGGCATGGTAACGTCCCAAGGCATCGTGCAAACCCTCCCGCAGACGGTCGTTATCCAGATGGGTATAGACGTGCTTACCCTTTGTGTTCAGCTCGATCAGCTCATACTCGCCCGGCTTCACCTCCAACAAGGGGACCCACATGCAATCGAGGATACGCGCCATGACATCTTTATGCCCGCCACCCGGCTGGATCACCACCTCCGCCTCCATACCGGTAAAATAACCGGACGTGATACGCACACGGTCTCCCTTCAGCAAGCGGTCGCTGTCCGGTACGTACACCGGAAGCTCGTTGGAATAAGATTCCGCCACCCAACGTAAATTACCCATCTCGTCATCCGAGAGATAAGGGAAATGAGTCATGCCTCCGGAAGAGACCCGGGGAAGGAAATTGTATAGGGGAAGCGTGCGCTTCATCTGGAAGATCTCCTCAACCGAGGACCGGACAAACACGTAGTTGAACAGCAGGGGCCGCTTCGTGTTTACCATCTTTCCGTCCACCTTCCTCACCTCCACATAGGAGGGGGCGAAATACTCGAACAACGTCTCCCCACGACGCTCGCGCCGGGAAAGCTCGGCATCCAAGCTTTTAGCGGGGCTGATCCTGTCGCGTCGTGCCACACCCGTAGTAGGAAGCGTGAGCACGTACCAGCGTACAGTCTTCAGGTCATGACGCTTGCCAACCCGCGCCGTACCCCTCTCCGAGCGACCGTCTCTCAAAACATTCATCATTATGATTATCTTTTCCTAAGATTATATCAAGATCTCCACTCAAGCCTCACGACAATTCAAAGCCCTACCAAGAGCGCCCTATTTACTCCTGATAAAAACACTTTATGTCTTTAAAAATGGCTTTTCTGAAAATCACCATCGCTTGAAATATTAAGCTACTTGGGAAGTAGCGTAAAAGGTAGGAGAATGGTTATTACCCAGTTGTAGAGACGGAGCGTGCTCCGTCTCCCACCGTCTGACAGTAATTTAGAATACCATTTTGAGGGGATGAGACGGGGCACGCCCCGTCTCTACAGGAATGTATGTTCGATTTTTAGAAGGGACGTGATGATGTAGGAAATACGAGATCATTTCGTCTCTATTGCCATGTCTATGCACTAGGAATAAGAACGAAGATTTAAGGAGAATCAAGGTCGGAGCACAAACTAATGAACAAACTAAGCCTAATGATTGCTTGTTATTTGTTATTTTTTATTACTTTTGCGCCGTGAAAGAATACGCTACTTCCCAAGTAGCAAGCCTCTTACCCCACTTTGGGTATCGGTTTACACACGCTCTCAAAACAATTCCGGTTCACTGTCGACAAACGTTCCAACGAGAAGCTCTTCAAATAGATCTGTGTTGTCTTAATAGACTTATGCCCCAACAACTCACTGATAACCTCGATCGATACATCTTGTTCCTTCAAGAACGAGGCGAATGAATGACGGATCGTATATGAGGTGACCGGAAGCGTAACGCCTGTCGATCTCGCCAACAACTTCAAGTCATGGTTAAAGCGGGACAAGATCCTGTTATATTCTTTGTAGGCCGCCTCACCGGTTCTCGTTCCACTCAAAAAAGGAAATAAATAAAGGGATTCCTTTGCCGTACAAGCGGACAACTCATCCAACAGCCGCAACGCCCCGGAGGGAATCTCCAACTGTATGAGAGATCCGCTCTTTTGTCGGTGATACTGCAATATCCCATCCCGGATATTCTCCCATTTCAAATGCGCAAGATCCACAAACGCTATCCCGCTGAACGCAAACATCAACCGAACGGTCAACTGTACACGCCGCAAGGATTGATCCTCCAATTCAGCGTTAAACATACGCTCCAGCATCTCTCGCGGCAACGCCTTCTTCCGCTTGCTCTCAACGCCCGTGAAAACATCCTTGAACAGGTTGGGTACAAAGGGAGCCTCGTTCGCCTCCACGGCTAAGTTATAAATGTGACGAATCCGACGCATATAGGTAGACACCGTATTCAACGAACGGCCCTTGTCCAACAACCATGACTGATAGCACAAAAGCCTGTTCCTATTAATATAGGCATAAGGAATCGCCTCCATACCGCAAAAGCACTTGAACGAATTCAAGGCATCTTGATAACTCTTCGCCGTGGAATACCGTTTTTTCTCACGCAGACAAGCCATGTAGATGGACAGGCCCATAACAAAATCTTCTTCTTTTTTCATATCTTCTCCTTAATAAAAAGGCCAAAAATACTACCTTTGTACACTGTGTAAATAAAATCTATACAGATGAAGCAACACCTACGACCGATTATGTTTGTCGGAACCTGCTCTGATGCGGGTAAAAGCGTTATCAATGCGGCGTTTTGCCGTATTTTCAAGCAAGATGGTTATCAACCGGCACCGTTCAAGGCACAAAATATGTCCCTCAATTCCTACTCTACCCCGGAAGGCGGCGAGATGGGCCGGGCGCAAGTCGTACAAGCGGAGGCCTGCGGTATTTCCCCGCATACGGATATGAACCCGATATTACTAAAGCCGACAAATGATAAAAGCTCACAAGTCGTATTAAACGGAAAGCCAGTCGGCAATATGTCCGCCAAGGATTATTTCGGGATACAAAACCAGAAGGAGGAGCTATTTAAGGAAGCTATCGAAGCCTTCAACCGTCTGGAAGCTCGCTATAACCCGATCGTATTGGAAGGAGCCGGAAGCATCTCCGAACTAAACCTGCGAGACCGGGATATCACCAATATGCGTATGGCGATGAAAGCCGGCGCCTCCACCTATCTGATCGCAGATATAGACCGGGGGGGCGTATTCGGCTCTGTATATGGAACGATCGCTTTATTACGACCGGAGGAACGAGCGTTAATGAAAGGGGTTATCATCAATAAATTCCGTGGAGACGCTTCTTTATTCGAGGAAGGACGGAGCCTGTTAAAGGAATTGACCGGGATTCCCGTGGTAGGCGTAATCCCATGGTTTCGGGATATCAAGATAGAGGAAGAGGATTCCGTAGCGTTGGATATGAAAAATAACACTTATAAAGACGGGAAAATCAATGTAGCTATCATCCTGCTGAAACGAATGTCTAATTTCACGGATTTTGATGTATTGGAGATGGACCCCCGTTTCAATCCTTATTATACCAACAATATCGATGAGATAGAGAAAGCCGACATCATCCTGCTCCCCGGCTCAAAGAATACGTTATCGGACTTACAAAGCCTGCGGGCCAATGGGATAGCGATGGCGATTATCCGGGCGCATAAAGCGGGTAAAAAGGTGATCGGTATTTGCGGTGGCTATCAAATGATGGGAATCCGCTTGGAAGATCCGGAAAGTATCGAGGGAAATATCCCGGCGATTCCCGGTCTCGGTCTTCTGCCTCAATGCACGGTCATCGAGCAGGAGAAGATCACGAGACAAAGCGACTTTGCTTTCCTCCCCTCCTCGGAGAATAAGGATTGTAAAGGATACGAAATACATATGGGACGAACCACCCTATTGGGTGACGCCCCCGAACAGCCCGTAGCCCGACTGGAAGACGGACGAACGGACGGATATTACCTCAACAACCGATGCTGGGGAAGTTATATGCATGGTATCCTTGATAATCCGGCCGTATTGGACAACTTAGCTGAAGGCTTTGACACGGAAACGACTACAGGTACTTTCGATTATGCCGCTTTTAAGGAAGAGCAGTATGACAAACTCGCCGCCCTCGTAAGGGAGCACGTGGATATGGAATATATTTATAACAGTATTAAAAACTAATATCATGAACAGACGTACTTTTATGCAAAAAACCGGACTTATCATGTCCGGACTTACTTTATCGCCGCTTATCGGTAAATCGTATTCCTCCATATACGGACAAACCGCCCCTAGCAACAAAGTAAAAGTAGCCCTCATCGGATGCCGTAGCATGGGATACGGGGATTTGAATACTTTTCTTGATTATCCGGAGACGGAAT
>OKSK01000987.1_pt1 | contig 14846 bp, 10 predicted proteins | sample 1606301 | NCBI WGS metagenome assembly OKSK01 (sample SAMEA3879557, study PRJEB24766) | human gut metagenome | biome: human-associated habitat; feature: feces | place: USA | collected 1985/1987
CATATATTTTTTTATTTTTCATATTTATGTCATTCCTCTTAAAACTATTGCATGTTTTATTTTTCTTTTTCAGGTATCTGTGCAATTATAACTGCCGCAAACACAAGCACACATCCAACAGCCTCTCTTATGCTTAACACTTCATGCAGAATCAGCCATCCGGCAAGCACTGCAAACACTGATTCAAGACTCATAACTATAGATGCAACCGCCGGTTTTGTATATTTCTGTCCTATTATCTGCAATGTATATGCAATTCCATTGGACATAACACCTGCGTATAATATTGGAACTGCTGCTTTTACAATATTTCCTATATCGGGTTTCTCAAAAACTAATGCCAGAATAAGTGATATTACGGCACATGTTGCAAATTGTATACATGACAGTTTTATTCCGTCTTCAGACGAAAAATGTTCTACCGCAAATATATGGCACATAAAACACACCGCACATAAAAGCAGGCAGATGTCCGCCGCATATATACCTGAAAACCCACCTTTCATGCATAAAAGATACATTCCGCTTATACATCCAATAACAGACAATACAATTACCGGACGTATTTTTTTCTCAATAAGTGCTGTCAACACAGCAACCATAACAACATATGTTGCCGTCAAAAATCCGGCTCTTCCGGATGCTGCCACTCCCTTAGGATATATGCTTATTCCATATTGCTGTAACGACATTGCCGTACATAATACGCAGCCACATATAATTCCGCCTTTTATCGGCCATTTTGTTTTAGGCCGATACTCATCTGATGTTATTTCCTGTTTTACATTCTTATTTACTGACAGACGTACAACCATTATCACTATTACAAGAAATGCCGCTCCTACAAAGGAACGGCTTGCATTGAACGTAAATGTACCAACATTCTGGGAACCGCTTGTCTGTGCAACAAAAGCGGTTCCCCAGATAAAAGCTGCCAGCAGTAAAATCAAGCTTCCTTTAATATTCTTCACTGCATCCTCTTTTCTACATTTCTTTCTTTTTTGAATTAACAGAGGTTATATATTTAATTCCTATAAGTGTTCCAATCATAAGAACAATTCCTATTATAAGCGGAATTACCGGACTTTGTATAAATCCTGCAAATATATAAGTCATGCATGATATAACCGCAACAACCATAACATACGGAAGCTGTGTGGATACATGATTCATGTGATTACACTGTGCTCCAGCCGATGCCATAATGGTTGTATCAGAAATAGGTGAACAATGATCTCCGCATACAGCACCAGCCATACATGCAGATATTGATATAATCATCATTGTATGATTTATTCCTGAAAATGTTCCTACAACAATAGGTATGAGAATACCAAATGTTCCCCATGACGTACCTGTCGCAAATGCGAGTAACGCACCAATTATAAATATAATTGCCGGGAACAGCGAAAGCCATGGACCTGATATATTTTCAACTAATGATGCAACATATTCTTTTGCACCAAGACTGTCTGTCATGGACTTTAATGTCCATGCAAATACAAGAATAAGAATTGCCGGAACCATCGCTTTAAATCCTTCAGGAATACAATTACAGCACTCTGTAAAACCCAGTACTCTTCTGACAGAATAAAATGCTATTGTTATTATAAGTGCAAAAAAGCTGCCAAGCATAAGTCCCATTGAAGCATCACTTCCTGAAAATGCTTCAATAAATCCTGTTCCGCTAAAAAATCCTCCTGTATAAATCATCCCGATTACACAGCATATTATTAATGTCACAATAGGAAAAATTAAATCTATAACTTTTCCTCTTCCCTTTATCACATCCTGCGATACATTCTCATATGGCCTGTCACCTGTTGTATAAAGGTCTCCATTTGCAGCATTAGACTCATGCTCTGCCATAGGGCCAAAATCAATCTTTAATATTACAAATGTAAGCATCGCAACTATTGTGAGCAACGCGTAATAATTATACGGAATTGCATTGATAAATATTGAAAATCCGTCTTCACCCGGAACAAATCCGGTAACCGCTGCTGCCCATGAAGATATAGGTGCTATGATACATACAGGTGCTGCTGTTGCGTCAATAAGATATGCAAGCTTTGCCCTTGATACATTATGTTTATCTGTTATAGGTCGCATTACGCTTCCAACAGTAAGACAGTTAAAATAATCATCTATAAATATCAGCACACCAAGAAGTATAGATGCAAGCTGTGCTCCTATTCTTGTTTTAATATGTTTTCCTGCCCATTCACCAAATGCAGCAGAACCGCCAGCCCTGTTCATCATGCTTACCATAATTCCCAGTACAACAAGAAATACAAGAATTCCTACATTATACGAATCCGTAAGAACTCCAAGAATTCCGTCATCAAATATATGAAGAACAGATTTTTCCAGGCTGAATCCCGTCTGGAAAAGATTCCCATAAAATAAACCACCCATAACAATTCCAATAAATAAAGAACTGTAAACTTCTTTTGTTATAAGTGCAAGTATAATAGCCACAAGTGGCGGAATCAAAGCCCAGAATGTGGCATACATATTAGGTAAATATTCTACGATTTCGTTCATGAAATCTCCTTTCAACATTTGTTAATCTGACAGCTATTATACAGGACTGCCATACTGTTTTTCAAGTACCGGAATCATTTTTAATATCTGTATAATGAGTGGAATTACCATAATAAACCATACTATCGGCTCTGCAACAATGACACCAGCATATCCAAGCCACGGAACAAGCGTCGCAGCAATTATAATTTTCCCAACCATTTCCAGAGAACTTGATACAAGCGGTATTATATGTTCGCCAAGCCCCTGCATCGCATTTCTTAGTATGCATATAAATGCTGTAACAAAATAAAATACCGTATCAAATTTTAGATAATTCACCGCATTTCTTATTACATTTTCATTATTGCTTCCTGTAACAAGATATATAAGCCAGTCTCCGATTGTATAACTTGCTATTACTGTAAGCACACACCATGAACATGTATATATAAGTGCGGATTTTATTCCTGTTTTAACGCGGTCAATTCTTCCGGCCCCCATATTCTGACCGCAATAAGTAGCCATCGTCTGCCCAAATACAGTAAACATTATCATAAACATCTCTGATATTTTTCTTGCTGCAGTATGTGCAACAATTATATCCTGTCCAAGCTTGTTAATTGCCGTCTGAAGTGTCAGTGAACCAATATTTACAAGTGAACTCATAAATCCCATTGAAAGACCTGAGCCCAGCATATTTCTTACAAGATTACCATCAAGAGCTGTAAAATCACTCTTTGTAAGACGCAGTATCTCATATTTTTTAAACATATAAACAAAACATATTACAAATGCAATAATCTGTGCAAGCACCGTTGCTATCGCAGCTCCACGCACGCCGGACTTTAATACTACAACAAAAAATAAATCTCCGGTAATATTAAGAGCAACCGATACAAGAAGTATTATAAGCGGCGTTATTGTATCACCCAGTGACCTTAAAACAGCTGCACATGAATCATAAAGAAATGTTGCCGTCATTCCGGCAATTATAATAAATATGTATGCACCCGCTTCACCATATAGATTATGCGGTACATTTAAAAATCCCAAAAGTGTATTTTTAAATATCATTCCAAGAACAGTAAGCACTATTGATATTCCTGTTCCAAGAAGTATCGATGCCGCAAAAGATTTTTTCATTCCCTTTATATCTTTCGCACCAAATCTTTGTGCAGTTATAATTGCAAATCCGTTGGCAAGTCCAAGCAGAAATCCTATAATAAGATTACTTACTGTACTTGTCGAGCCAACAGCTGCAAGTGCATCTTCACCAAGAAAAGAACCTACAATCCTTGTATCTGCAAGACTGTACGTAAGCTGTAACAGATTTGCAAGAAAAATAGGAAACGCAAAAGATAAAATAAGCGAAGATGGTTTGCCTTTTGTCAAATCTTTCATATATTCAATTCTCCTATACTTCTAATTCTATGACTATAGTCATGTCAGTTTTTATCGCAATATTCTTTTATTGTCGCAAGAAGTTTATCAAAATCAAGCGGTTTTGCCATGTGAACATTCATTCCCGCTGCAAGGCTCTGCTCAACATCATCATGAAAGGCATTAGCACTCATTGCTATAATAGCAACCGTTTTTGCATCCGGTCTGTCCATTTTTCTTATATTTTTTGCTGCTTCAAGTCCACCCATTACAGGCATCATAACATCCATGAGAACAACCTTGTACTCTCCATATTGCGATGTTTCAAATATTTTAACAGCTTCTTCCCCATTGACAGCCGGCATAACCTGTGCACCGGCTCCTTCTATTATAAATCTTGCAATTTCCATATTAAGCTCATTATCTTCAGCAATAATAATTTTATTTCCGTCAAGCCTAATTTTTTCATCTGCAGCTATTTCCTGTTGTCTGCTTTCATATGAATCATCTATCTCAAAAGGTATTTTTACATAAAATGTTGTTCCATATCCCTGTCTGCTGATAAATTCGATAGTTCCTCCCATCTGGACAGTGAGCTTTTTTGATATTGCAAGACCCAGCCCTGTTCCTGCATATGTTGTGCGTGCCCTGGTTTTTTCCTGTGCGAATGGTTCAAATGCTTTTTTCTGAAAATCTTCACTCATTCCCTGTCCATTATCAGTACAAACAAACTCAAACATTATATTTTTTTCATCTATCCTGTTTTCTGTGCAGCTGACCCTTACATATCCTCCACGCTTATTATACTTTACAGCATTAGATACAATATTTTGAAGTATCTGTTTTATGTGAAGTGAACTTCCTATAAGATGGTCATTTTCTATATTAAGCGGAGCTTTTATATAATCCACGCCACTTTCATTTGCCTGCATTTCTATGACACTGTCAACCTCCATCAGTAGTTTTGAAAGACAAAATGGCTCTTTTGTAAGAACTATCTCACCTGATTCAAGTTTATTCATATCCAGAACATCATTAACCAATTCAAGTAAAAATCCTGATGCCGCCATTATCTTATCAAGACATTCTTCTGCTTTCTTTCTATCATTCAGATAAAAACGGCATATTTCAACCATTCCTCTTATACCATTAATAGGAGTTCTTATATCATGACTCATGCGTCTGAGAAAATCAGTTTTGGCAACGTTGGCCTTTTCTGCCTGCTGTGCAGCTGCCTTTAACTGATGCTGATATTTTAACTCACGAAGCTTTTCTTCTGTAATATCACGAAAAAGCATGAGAATAGCAGCTATATGCCCATTTTTATCATAACTTTGCGGAACAATTGCAATCATATACCATCTGCTGTTGATATTTTCAACAGTATATTCAAGATAACGGCTCTGCTCCAGACGTGTCATAAGTGTATTAATATCTGCAAACTTCCTGAATGAATCTCTTTGAGACGGAATAATCCGGTTGCTTGTATAGTCTTCAAGCATCTGTTTTACGTTATGTTTCTGGTCAAAAATATAATCGAGCTTTTCCGGAGTCTTTATAAGTTCCCACTGGTCATTCTTAATATCAATAAGAATAAGTGCAGAATATATGCTGCTTATCGACCTGATTATACGAAACTGCTTGTCAAGCTGTCTTGTGTTTATATAAAGTATATGCTGCCTTATTGCCATGGCAAGAACAAGCATCATTATGTATGCACCCGTACAGAATATAACCGCTTTTGTACGGTTACTGTAAATTGATGATGATGGAAAAAATACATATATTCCATATCTTCCATATATCATCCTGCTGCCATACCACTCAGACTGTGACGAACCAAACTTTACCATTTTGTTGCCATCATCATTCCAGTCCCCCAAAAAAGCATCTTGATATTCGCTTAAAGTCTTCCCCTGATATTCCTCAATATTACAATTAACAATTTTATCATCACACGATATAAAAACAATTCCATCATTTTCAAATGTAAAATCCGTTATAAGTGATTCCATTGTTATATCACCATTGTTTTCAAATCCCGGCTGTTTCTTTTCATATGCAGCAACAATTCCACATTTATCTCTTCTCGAAACGACTGCCATATCATATTCACCATCATCAAGTTCAATTCTTGTCATGTATGATTTCAACGGGTATTCTATAATCTGTGTAATAACATTATTATCGATATTAGCACTGTCAGAGATCTTTTTCCACCATATGTCCGAATCCTCAGTAAAATATTCACAATTCATATCCGAATCAAATATACATATTCCTCCGAGTCTCTGTTCATAAACATAATCCTCGAAAAAACTTTCATCATATGCTTCTTTGTCAAGGCTTCTGGCTGCTTCTGTCGTTTTATCAAGCAGTCTGTACAAACTCTTTACTTTGTCATTTTCTTTATAATCTTCATATCTTAAAATTCTTGACTTTGCAAAAAGAAGCGTTTTGTCTGCTGCTTTTTCTGTCCTGCGTACATCATACACTGTAAAAAGACCATATACCGCAAATATCAGAAACAATCCTATAAATGTCACAGTATATACCATCTTAACGCTTATCTCACCTTTTTTTATAGCTCTCATTTAATCATCCCCCATAAATATATCTGCGTTAATTCCATATGATTCAGCAATTTTTTTAATTGTTCCATCATCTATCATCTGCTTTAATATATCATTAAGCATATCCGGAACATCATCAGATCTCCCCTTTTTAAATGCAACTCCAAGTTCAGATTTATATAATATCTCATCAAGAATAATAAACTGCTGCGGATTAGTATCAACAAATCTTTTAATTGCAACCTCATGTCCTGCTGCAGCATCTATATATCCTTTTCTCAGACTCGCATATAATTCACTCATTGTAGACATGCTGTAAACAGCAGAAACTCCCTGAATTCTATCATCTTCACCACTTAATATGATATGTTCCGGTTTTGATGTTGACTGCACTGCAATTCTTTTGCCCTTTAAATCAGCAAATGAATTGATTCCTCTGTCTTTCCTTACAACAATAACCTGACGGCTGTACATATATGGTCCCGCCCATCTGTAATCATCAGTTCTTCCGCTCATTGTAAAACTTCCCCACAGACAATCAATCTCATTACTGTCAAGAAAGCTATCCTTCCTGTCCCATGTAATCTGCTTAAAAACAGGTGTTATCCCCAGCCTGCGGCACGCTTCCTTTGCAATATCCACATCAATACCAACATTTTCACCAGACTCATCAATGTAATTATATGGTTCATAATTGTCACTCCCGATTACAAGACTGACAGCACTTATTCCTGACGATTCTTCAGCTTTAATCATATCATCTTCATCTGTATCATTGCTTTCCGAACATCCTGTTAAAAGCAGTATACAAACCATCATTAATACCAAAATATACTCACATGTCTTCTTAAAAATATCTCCTCGCATACATCTCTCCCCATTCTTTATAACCGTATCAATTAATTTACTGTATATTTATTATACAGCAAATATCATAAATTACAATTACAATTTTTATCTGTATGTTTTATTTTTAAAAAAACACAATATGCTTAATATTATTAACTATATTATGGCATACACAAAATTATGGTGCAAAAAAAGAAGACAGAATACGACGCCGCATACTAAGTACCGTCATCACAACTTCTGTCTTCTGTATTATAATAAGCTCCCTGCAGCTATATTTGCAAGTCCGCTCATGATGATATCATAGACATTTATTATTATTTACAAGACAAAAAAATTTAAAAATGATACATTTGGGGACGTCTGTCACGAAACAGCCCCCAGCTCACTCTCAAATCACGGTTTTCATCTAAATCCGACTCGCCATATACTATTTCTTCTTTATCACGCGATGCCTGCATAACAATTTCTCCTGTGGAATCCGTGACAAATGAAGAACCATAAAATACAAGTGAAGATTTCTGTCCGCCATTTTCATCTGATGGCTCTACATACTCTTCTCCGATTCTGTTAGCAGCGACAACAGGAATTACATTGCAGGCTGCATGTCCCTGCATACATCTTCTCCAATGTGGCATACTGTCAACTTCAAGAATCGGCTCAGAACCTATTGCTGTTGGATAAAATAATATTTCCGCTCCCTGAACAGCCATTCCTCTCGCAGTTTCCGGAAACCACTGGTCCCAGCATATTCCGATTCCTATTTTACCATATCTTGTATCCCACACCTTAAATCCTGTATCTCCCGGTGTAAAATAAAACTTTTCCTGATAATAATGGTCATCCGGAATATGTGTTTTTCGGTAAATTCCAAGAACACTCCCGTCTGCATCGATAACTGCAGTCGTATTATAAAAAACATTTACGTCTTTTTCATAAAAACTTATCGGAAGCACAACTTCAAGTTCAGCCGCAACTTTTTTAAAATGATTAACCGCTTCATCTTCTTCTAAACTGCGTGCGTATAAATAATAATCATAATTTCTTTCCTGACAGAAATATTGTCTTTCAAAAAGCTCCGGCAGAAGAATAATCTTTGCTCCTTCTGATGCTGCTTTGCGAACCATTTTATCCGCTTTTGCGATATTTTCTTCTACAGATTTTGTGCATTGCATCTGGATGCCTGCGTATTTTACTTTTCGCATTTTATCTCTCCTCAAATTTTCAAAAATATAATATCAGTCAAAACCTTCCGCTTTCGGTATCTGCTGTGTAATGCAGTGTATATTGCCGCCTCCGACAATTATATCCCTTGCATACACTGGAATTATCTGTCTTTCAGGAAATGCCTCCGATAAAATATCACATGCTGCTTTATCATTTTTATCACCAAACTGGGGAACTATAACTGCTTTGTTTGATATATAAAAATTGACATATGATGCAGCAAGTCTCTCTCCTGCTTCCCTTTCATCCTCACCGTCCTCAAATTCAAGTCCTTTAAGGTCATACTCCGTTATGCATATATGATTTGAAGGAATTGGAAGTTTCCTAACCTTTATTTTTCTTCCTTTCGCATCTGTTTCATTTTCAAGAACTTTAAAACATGACATGCTCATCTCGTACTGTGGATCATTTTTGTCATCCGTCCATGCAAGAACAACCTCACCCGGTGATGTAAATGCACACACGTTATCCACATGCTCGTTGGTTTCGTCATTATATATTCCACAAGGAAGCCATATTATTTTGTGGACATTGCAATACATTTTAAGTTTTTCTTCAATCTGTGGCTTTGTAAGTCCCGGATTGCGTCCTTTGCTTAAAAGACAATTTTCTGTAACAAGAAGTGTTCCTTCTCCATCTGTGTGTATAGAACCGCCTTCAAGAACAAATGGTGCTGCATTGTAATAATCACATCCGAAATGCTTCATAAACTCTATCGCAATCTTATCATCCCTGCTCCAGTCAGCATACAATCCATCATACTCACCGCCCCATGCATTGAACTTCCAGTTAATTCCTCTTAAAATTCTATCTTTATACGAAACATCAGCATCGCCGCTTACGACAAATGTCGGTCCTGTATCTCTTGCCCATGCATCATCGGAATCCATAATAACTAATCTTATTTTGTCCGAAAGCATTTGAAGTGCATTTTCATACTGTCTTTCTGAAACCAGCATATAAACCTGTTCGCTTTCTACTATCGCTTCTGCTATGGAACAAAATGCCTTTCTCGCCTCTCTTGCTTCATATGCCCACGACCCCGGTCTTTCAGGCCAAATCATAATACATCCATGATGCTGCTCAAATTCAGCCGGCATACGAAATCCGTCGTAAGCTGGATTACGTAATAATTCACCCAATTTACAATCTCCTTTTAAACTCATCGTAATCAAAATGTTTCCATACCCTGCAATCGCCATTTGCATCCATAATTGCAATGTCCGGCAATGGTATTCCGTTAAATGTATTGTTTTTTACCATTGAATATATTGCCATATCCTCAAATACAAGCCTGTCTCCTGCATTTACTTCTGAATCAAACTCATAATCACCGGTTATGTCACCTGCAAGACATGTATATGACGATAATCTGTACCTGAATCTTCCATCAGCAGGCTTTTCCCATATATCGGCATTGATATCATCAAGCCTTACGGCATCTCTTAATGGCGGCACATATGGCATTTCAAGCACATCCGGCATATGACATGCTGCTGATGTATCAAGTATAAGTGTCGTTATCCCGTTTTCCACCTTATCAAGAACTGTTGTTACAAGATAACCGGCATTTAATGCAACAGCCTCTCCGGGTTCGACATAAACATCCACATTATAAGTTCTTTTTACATGATTTATGCAATTTTCAAGCCTTTTTATATCATAATCATCCCTTGTTATATGATGTCCGCCGCCAAAGTTGACCCATTTTATACTGTCGGACTGCATCAGAAAGCCGAATTTTTTTTCAACAACATTTAGAGTTTTCTCTAAATCATCGGAATTCTGCTCACATAGTGTATGAAAGTGAATACCCTCCATTCCGGCAAGTGCATCAGGATTTTTCTGCAGTGCTTTTTTCAGATTTTCTTCTGTTACTCCAAGTCTGCTGCCCGGGGCACATGGATCATATATTGCATGATCTCCCTGTGTTGAATGCTCAGGATTAACACGCAGTCCGAAGCTCACTCCGTTATTTATACACTTCTCTTTATGGCATATAAGCTGATTTACTGAGTTAAAGACAACATGGTCACATATTTTTACAAGTTTATCCATATCTTCATCTGTAAATGCAGGTGCAAAAACATGATTTTCTTTTCCCATGCACTCATGCCCGAGTTCTGCCTCAAAAATCCCGCTTGCCGTTGTTCCGCTTATGTATTGCGATATAAGCGGATACAACGCATATGATGAAAATGCTTTCTGTGCAAGAAGTATATGACACCCCGTATGCTCTTCGACACTCTTTAATATTTCAAGATTATGTATAAGTTTTTTTTCATCAATAACATAAGCGGGTGTCTTTAACTCATCAAATTTCATAATAATTCTCCTTGTAATCCGCAAAAATTATCCGTTTACGGCACTTTAATATCAATCAACCAGTACGGGATTTTCATCAACTTTCCACGGAAGTCCGTATTTGTTAAGTGCGTCCATATATGGGTCAGGATCAAACTCGTCTGTCGTAAATACACCCGGCTTATTCCATATTCCTTTTGCAACAAGCATTGTTCCAATCATCGCAGGAACACCTGTCGTATAAGAAATAGCCTGTGAACCGACTTCTCTGTAACACTCCTGATGGTCGCATACATTGTAAATATATATTTTTCTTTCTTTTCCGTCCTTAATTCCCGTAAATATACAGCCAATATTAGTCTTTCCGACTGTTCTTGGACCGAGAGAAGCAGGATCTGGAAGAAGTGCTTTTAAAAACTGTATAGGAACTATCTGCTGACCGTTAAATTCAACAGGATCTGTTCTTAACATACCTACATTTTCGAGGCATTTCATGTGTGTAAGATAACTCTGTCCGAATGTCATAAAGAAACGGATTCTCTTAACATGAGGAATATTTGCGGCAAGTGCTTCTATTTCTTCATGGTGCAAAAGATACATATCCTTCATTCCTACGCCCTCAAAATCATATTCACGCTTGATTGACATAGGCGGAATCTCAACCCAGTGTCCGTCTTCCCAATAAGAACCCGGTGCAGAAACTTCCCTCAGATTTATTTCAGGATTAAAGTTTGTTGCAAAAGGATAACCGTGATCGCCACCGTTGCAGTCGAGAATATCTATTGTATGTATTTCATCGAAATAGTGTTTCTGTGCATATGCTGTAAATACACTTGTAACACCCGGGTCAAAACCAGTTCCCAAAAGTCCCGTAATTCCTGCCTCTTTATATTTTTCCCTGTAAGCCCACTGCCATGAGTAGTCAAAATATGCTGTAAAACCGAGGCGTTTGCATCTTTCCTCATACACCTTTCTCCACTCAGGATTATCCGTATCCTCACACTCATAATTCGCAGTGTCAACATAAGGAACTTTGCATGCAAGACATGCATCCATAATCGTTAAATCCTGATACGGAAGTGCAACATTAAGAACAACATCAGGCTTGAATTTATTTATCAATGCAATAACCTCATCTGTGTTATCCGCATCAACCTTTGCTGTTGTAATGTTTGTCTTTGTATTTCCCTTTAATTCTTCTGCAAGCACATCACACTTGCTCACTGTCCTGCTCGCAATACACAAATCAGTAAATACATCACTCACCTGACATATTTTGTGAATTGCAACTGAGGCAACGCCTCCACATCCGATTACTAATACTCTGCTCATTATTTTTCCTCCTGTTCTAATAATTCTTCAACATACTTTGGAAGCATAAATGCTCCTGTATGAAGATTAGTTGTGTAATATTCTGTATATATGTCTCTTTTTTTCCACTCGTTTGCCTTAAAATCTTTAAGCGGATGATACTTCTTTGAAGCAAAACCGAAAAGCCAGTAACCTGACGGGCTTGTAGGTATGTGTGCCTGATATACCCTGCTTATCGGAAATGTGTGAAATACTTTTTTATGCATACTCCTGCATGCATCCTCATCCTCGTCATAAAATGGACTTCCGTGCTGATACACAAGTATTCCGTCATCTTTTAACGCCTTGTAACAGCTTCCGTAAAATTCTCTTGTAAACAGTCCCTCAGACGCTCCAAACGGGTCAGTTGCATCATTTATGATAAGGTCATACTCATTCATTTTCGAGCGGAGAAATCTCAACGCATCATAATTGTATATATGCACTCTTTCATCATCAAGACCTATTGAGGTCTCCGGGAAATACTCCTTGCACACATCGACAAACATGCTGTCCTGCTCGACAATATCTATATTTTCGATATTGTCATATTGCAATAATTCTTTTGATACGCCGCCATCACCACCGCCGATGATAAGAACATTTTTCACATCAGGGTGCACCGCCATCGGCACATGCACAACCATTTCATTATAAATAAAGCAATCCTGCTCCGAAAATATAACGCTTCCGTTAAGTGTCAGGAATTTACCGAATTCAGGCGATTCAAACACATCTATCCTCTGATAATCGCTTTTTCCTGAAAATAACTGCTTTTCCACACGTATGTCAAACTTAACATGCGGCGAGTGCAGCTCCGAAAACCAAAATTCCATATTGCCCTCCAAATTATACATTGTTTATTCTTTATATTTCATTTGTTTTTTATATTTTTAATACATTCAGATATTCAAGAGCCGAATCTTCCATTCCCTGCATTGAACATCCTTTTTCAACGGAATATTGTATGTAATCAATAATTTCTTCCGTAATTTCCTCACCCGGTGCCAGTATCGGTATTCCAGGCGGATATGCCATTACAAATTCACCTGAAATATGACCTTTCGTATCGCGTATAGGCATTTTTATTTTTTCGGCATAGAAAGCTTCCTGCGGAGATGCAAGAACCCTCGGAAGAAGCATCTGCCTGTCTACCTCAAATCTTTTCTCTTCTTTTGAGTAAATACGGCTTATTTCGGCAAGTGCACCGACAAGACGCTCAATATCCTGAATCCTGTCTCCGATTGAAATGTATGCCATAATATTTCCTATATCACCGAACTCAATCTGGATATCATATTCATCCCTTAAAATGTCATAGACCTCTATTCCGTCAAGTCCTATATCTCTTGTATACACGCACAGCTTTGTGACATCATAATCGTATACCGTACCTCCGTTTACAAGCTCTTTACCATAAGCATAATAACCGCCTATTGAATTAATTTCATCCCTTGCATACTGTGACCACTCGCTAACTTTTGCAAATGACTGCCTTCCCCTTAATGCAAGATTACGCCTTGATATATCAAGGCTCGTCATAAGAAGATACGATGCACTTGTGGTCTGCGTGATATTGATAATTGTCTGGACATAATCCGCATTCATTCCGTTATTCGTCAGAAGAATTGAACTCTGTGTAAGCGAACCACCGGATTTGTGCATTGATATAGCTGCCATGTCCGCTCCCGCTTTCATAGAATTCATTGGAAGATTATCCCCGAAATAAAGATGCGTTCCGTGTGCTTCATCGGCAAGCACTTTCAATCCGTATGAATGAGCTATGTCACATATTCCCTTTATGTCAGAGCATATTCCGTAATATGTCGGATTATTTACAAGCACCGCTACTGCCCGCGGGTGCTCCTGAATCGTCTTTTCAACCTGTTCTACGGTTACTCCGAGTACGATTCCTAACTTTGCATTAATCTCCGTGTTAAGATAAACAGGTATTGCACCGCACAAAATCAACGCATTGATAACACTTTTATGAACATTTCTCGGAACAATAATCTCATCGCCTGCCTTACAGACTGAAAGTACCATATTCTGTACTGCCTGCGTTGTTCCACCAACCATAAAAAAAGCATGCTCTGCACCAAACGCATCTGCCGTAAGCTCTTCTGCCTCTTTTATTACCGAAACCGGATGACAAAGGTTATCAAGCGGTTTCATTGAATTTACATCAATTCCCACACATCGTTCACCAAGTAAATCGACAAGTTCGGGATTACCTCTGCCACGTTTGTGTCCCGGAACATCAAACGGAACTATTCTTTTTTTTCTGAATCTTTCGATAGCCTCATACAATGGAGCTGATGCCTGTCTTTTTAAATCCATTTCCTCTCTCCCTGCCATTATATTATCGCAGCGGCCGTTAGATTTCCGTATAATACAAATTCTAAATTTTCGTAAAATACGGACTTTGGCTTGCTGCCAACGTAAAATGTGTGCCGTAAGGCACAAAAAGGCGTGATTAATTTAAAATTAATCACGCCTGTAGTATATTCAATCATTCTTTTATTAATCCCTGTACATGTATGTATACATATTACTTCATGTATACAAAGCACTGAGATTCTGACCTTTCAGAGTTTATCCAAGTAAGTCACTGTTACCGCTCTTATTGACCGT
>OKSK01001018.1_pt1 | contig 14540 bp, 12 predicted proteins | sample 1606301 | NCBI WGS metagenome assembly OKSK01 (sample SAMEA3879557, study PRJEB24766) | human gut metagenome | biome: human-associated habitat; feature: feces | place: USA | collected 1985/1987
CATCGCATCATAAGCCAGACTTTGTCTTTGTTTTCCATCGACAGTAAGTCCATAGGATAATCTAAGTAATCGTTATGAGTGGGCCATTGTTCGGTGCATAACTGTAACGCTCCAGTGTGCGATCTCTAGCCTTTACTGCTGTCTGGTTTACAAATCCATCATACTCAAATGCATAAGGAAACCATTGGTGACAGGCACGGTGGCCAGATTAGTGTCCTTGGTGGATCAAGTTTGCAAACTTTTGTTCTTTTCCCTACTCGACTACATTCTAATAAAACACAAAAAAAGCCTGAAAGCTCTTTTCTTGAACTTTCAGACTTTTTTACAGGGGACACATATCGAGCCAGTAGTGACACATTGTGAGCCACCGCACCTGTCACCATGGCTCACTTTACCGCATCTGCCATCTCTTTCACGTAATTGTAAACTGGCTCTGCAGCGTTCTCTCCATATTTTTCGATAATCTTTACGATTGCACTTCCGACAATGACTCCATCTGCTATTCCTGCGTATTTTTTAGCCTGCTCTGGTGTATTGATGCCAAATCCTATTGCTGCTGGAACGGATGTATTTTCTTTTACTACACGGACAATGCTTTCAAGATCTGTTGTGATCTCGCTTCTCATTCCTGTTACTCCCATTGAAGAAACGATATAAATATAGCCTGTTGCTGACTTTGCAATCTTGGCGATACGTTCCTTGCTTGTTGGTGCTATTAAAGAAATCACATCAACTCCGTGCTTAGCTGCAATATCTGCTACCTCGCCTTTTTCCTCAAGCGGCATATCAGGCACTATAATTCCTGAGATTCCTGCTGATGCGCAGCGTGCAAAGAAGCGATCATAGCCGTATTTGAATACTGGATTTAAATATGTGAGAAAAACAAGCGGAACGGACACTTTTTTGCTGACGCGCTCTACCATCTCAAATACCTGATCTGTTGTGCAGCCATTTGGATTAGACAATGCACGAATATTGGCTGATTGAATCACTGGCCCTTCTGCAATCGGATCTGAGAACGGGATTCCAATCTCAATTAAGGCAGCTCCTGCCTCTTCCATCTTAATAATAAATTTTTCTGTACATTCAAGTGACGGATCACCTGCTGTCAAAAATCCAATAAATGCTTTCTTATTCTGAAATGCCTCTGCTATTTTTGTCATTTTCATTTTCCTCTCAGTCGTATAAATCGATTCCTCTATATCTTGCAATTGCTGCTACGTCTTTGTCTCCTCTTCCTGATACACAGCAGATGATGATTTGATCTTTTCTCATTGTAGATGCTAGCTTCATCACCTGCGCTATTGCATGAGAACTCTCTATTGCAGCTATGATACCCTCTGTTTTTGCAATGTACTCAAATGCACAAACTGCTTCCTCATCTGTGACTGGCACATACTCGGCTCTGCCGATATCATGCAGATATGCATGCTCTGGTCCAATACCAGGATAATCAAGTCCAGCAGAGATGGAATAAACAGGTGCAATCTGTCCATATTCATTCTGGCAAAAATATGATTTCATGCCGTGGAAAATTCCCTCTGTTCCGACTGCAATAGTAGCTGCTGTCTCACCTGTGTTAACGCCGCGTCCTGCTGCCTCACATCCAATTAATTTTACCTCTTTATCCGGAATAAATTCATAGAATGTTCCCATTGCATTGCTTCCGCCACCGACACAGGCAATCACTGCATCCGGAAGTCTGCCTTCTTTTTCTCTTAACTGTTCTTTAATTTCTTTTCCGATAATTTTCTGGAAATCACGCACAATCATTGGAAATGGATGCGGTCCCATAACCGAACCAAGCACATAAAGAGTATCATCCATTCTCTTTGTCCATTCACGCATGGTTTCATTTACTGCATCCTTAAGAGTTGCTGTTCCGCTTGTCACCGCATGTACTTTTGCACCTAACAGCTCCATGCGAAATACGTTTAATGCCTGTCTGTCCGTGTCTTCTTTTCCCATGAAGATTTCACATTCCATTCCCATAAGTGCTGCTGCGGTTGCAGTTGCCACCCCATGCTGTCCTGCTCCGGTTTCTGCAATAACACGGGTTTTTCCCATTTTTTTTGCAAGCAGTACCTGTCCAAGTACATTGTTAATTTTATGAGAACCGGTATGATTTAAATCTTCTCGTTTTAGATAAATCTTTGCGCCGCCTAAATCTTTTGTCATTTTTTCTGCATAATATAATAAAGATGGGCGACCTGCATAATTTTTTAATAAATCATCTAATTCTTTATTAAATTCAGGATCTTTACTATATTTTTCATATGCTTCCTCTAATTCTAAAACTGCATTCATCAATGTTTCCGGAATATACTGTCCTCCGTAATTTCCATATCTTCCTTTACTCATTTTTTTATCCTTTCCGTACTGCTTCTATAAACTGCTGTACCTTTTTTTCATCTTTATACCCATCTGTCTCCACTGCACTGCTGACATCTGCTGCAAATGCATCACAGTTTTTCAATTTTTCTGCCACATTGCTTTCACTTAAACCGCCGGCGATAAAATATGGCTTTGAAACCGCTCCTATGAGTGAGACATCAAAGGATTTTCCGCTTCCCCCATACTGTCCTTTGACATAAGTATCAAACAGAAGATAATCACAGGAAAGAGCTTCTGCTTTTTGAATCTGTTCTCTGCTTCTCACCCGCACAGCTTTTATTATTGGTTTATTGGTAAATGCTTTTAATTTTTGTATGTATGCCTCGTCTTCCTCTCCGTGAAGCTGAATCAAGTCAATGATTCCGGCATTCGCAATTTGGGCAACTATCTCCGGTTCTTCATTTACAAAAACTCCCACCGGACAAATTTCTTTTTCTAACTGCTTTGAAAGTGCTTTTGCCTCTTCTTTTGTCACTTTTCTGGAGCTGTCTGCAAATACAAATCCAACATAGTCTGGTTTCAAACGATTTACTATTAAGATATCTTCTTTTCTTCTTAAACCACAAATCTTAACTTTCTTCATGGTGTTCTTCCCCTTTTAAGAAACGAAGCATTTTTGCTTTATCTGGACTGCGCATCATGGTTTCACCAATCAAAACTGCATCAACTTTATTTTTTCTTAAAGCTTTAATCTCTTCTGGTCCTTTGATTCCGCTTTCTGCCACAAATAAAATTTCCGGTGGTACAAAATTTCTTAAGTTTGTGCTGTTTCCTACATTCACAGAAAAATCCTTTAAATTTCGGTTATTCACTCCGATAATTTTCGCACCTGCACGAACTGCTTGTTTAATTTCCTTTTCATCATGTGCCTCTACAAGCGCAGATAAACCAAGCTCTTTTGCAATTTGAAGATAAACTTTTAACTGTTCTTCTTCTAAAATCGCACAAATCAAAAGTACAGCACTTGCACCTAATATTTTCGCTTCATAAATTTGATATTCATCCACTACAAAGTCTTTTCTTAAAACCGGTATCTTTACTTCTTTTGCAATCTCTTTTAAGTATTCATCTTTTCCAAGAAAATATTTCGGTTCGGTCAGGCAGGAAATTGCATCCGCTCCTGCTTCATCATACTCTTTTGCGATCTGAAGATAAGGAAATTCTTCGGCAATGATTCCCTTCGACGGAGACGCTTTTTTTACTTCACAGATAAAACTCAGGTCCGGTTTTCTCAACGCTGTCTCAAACGGAAATCCTGTATTTTTTTCCATGCTCTGTGCGTCTCTTTTTACTTCTTCTAAAGAAATCTCTTTCTTCTTTGCCTCCACACGAAGCCTGGTATCTGCCGCTATTTGGTCTAAAATCATATCGGCACTCCTCCTTATACTTCCTTTGTCACTTTCACAAACTCTTCTAATTTCGCAAGTGCTTTCTTACTGTCAATTAAATCGGCTGCCATCTTGACACCTTCTTCAAGCGTAATTCCATCAATTCCGAGATAAAGGCTCATTCCGGCATTTAACAGCACTGCATTTCTTTTTGCTCCTCTTTCTTTTCCGGTTAAGATTTCTCTTGTAATCTGTGCATTTTCAACCGGTGTTCCACCTATCAGCTCTGATAATTCACAACGCTTTATTCCAAACTGTTCCGGTGAAATCGTATAGGTTTTTGTTTCTCCAAAACGAATTTCACAAACAGTAGTTTCTCCCGTTACGGTAATTTCATCAAGTCCATCTGAACCGCAAACTGCAACACCTCTTGTAACTCCAAGATTTCCAAGCACTTTTGCAAGTGGTTCTACCAGCTTTTTATCATAAACCCCAAGTAACTGCATGGTTGCCGCTGCCGGATTGGAAAGTGGTCCTAAAATATTAAATACTGTTCTTTCTCCCATCTCTTTTCGTACCGGTGCGGCATATTTCATAGAAGAATGATAAACCGGTGCAAACATAAAGCACATTCCTGTCTGATTTAAGATAGTTTCATTTTGTTTTGCATCTAATGCCACATTTGCACCCAGATTTTCCAATACATCAGCTGCACCACTTTTGCTTGAAACACTGCGGTTTCCATGTTTTGCTACCGGAACACCACCAGCTGCTACCACAAAAGCAGAAGTAGTCGAGATGTTAAATGTTCCAACTTCATCTCCGCCGGTTCCTACAATATCAATGACTTCTCTTTCCGGCTTGATTTTTACACCTTTTTCTCTCATCACCTGCGCAAATGCCGTAATTTCATCAATTGTCTCACCACGCATGCGAAGTGCAGTTAAAAAAGACCCCATCTGAGCCTGTGTTGCGGTTCCATCCATCATCTCTTCCATAACTTCTCTTGCCATATCGTAAGACAAATCTTGTCCATTCATCAAAGTATGAATTGCTTCTTTAATCATAAGTCTGTCTCCTTTACCTGCCTTTATATTCAAAAAATTTTCCAGTATTGTTTTTCCCTTCGGGGTTAAAATAGATTCCGGATGGAATTGTAATCCATAAACCGGATATCCTTTATGTCCTACTGCCATAATTTCACCGTTTTCATCTGTTGAAAGCACCTGCAGACAGCCTGGAATCGTATCTTCATTTGCAATCAGAGAATGATATCTGGCTGCATCAATCTCTTCTTCCATTCCTGCAAAAATCGGACTTTCGGTTTCGATTTTTACACGACTCTTCTTTCCATGCATCAACTTTCTTGCATGAGTAATCTTTGCACCATATACTTCACAAATTGCCTGATGTCCCAGGCAGACCCCTAAAATCGGGATTTTTCCCTGTAATTTTCTTACCACTTCTTCACATACACCGGCATCTTTTGGATATCCCGGTCCTGGAGATAAAATAATATGAGAAGGTTTTAATTTTTCAATCTCTTCTACACTCATTGCATCATTTCGGATGACTTTGATATCCGGATTAATTGTTCCGATTACCTGAACCAGGTTATAAGTAAAACTGTCATAGTTGTCAATTAAAAGAATCATACTTTGTCTACCTCCTCTGCATTTTGAATTGCCTGCATCACGGCTGCTGCCTTATTTGCAGATTCTTCATATTCTTTTTCCGGAACGCTGTCTGCTACAATACCGCCTCCGGCCTGCACATATACTTTATCGTCTTTCTTTACTGCCATTCGAATTGCAATGCAGGTATCCAGATTTCCTGCAAAATCGAGATATCCAAGTGCCCCACCGTAAATTCCTCTTTCTTCGCTTTCTAACTCTTCAATAATTTCACAGGCACGAATCTTCGGGGCTCCGGAAAGTGTTCCTGCCGGAAGTACTGCTTCAATTGCATCTAATCCGTCTTTCGATGATTCAATCTCACTTTCCACTTGTGAACAGATATGCATAATCTTGGAATATCTGTGAATCATCATGTATTTTGTCACGTCAACCGAACCGAATTTACTGATTCTTCCAAGGTCATTTCTTCCTAAGTCGACTAACATATTGTGTTCCGATAACTCTTTTTCATCGGATAATAAATCTCTTTCAAGTTCTTCATCTTCTTCTCGGTTCTTTCCTCTTGGTCTTGAACCGGCTACAGGAAACGTTGTCAATCTTCCATTTTGCAGACGAACCAGAGTTTCCGGAGAACTGCTCATCAATTCTTCCTCATCAACATGCAGATATACCATATAAGGAGATGGATTGGTTGTTCTTAATACACGGTAAGCATTTAACAGGCTTCCTTTCATTGGACTTGTAAACTGTCTGGAAATAACTGCCTGGAAAATATCGCCGTCTTTAATATACTCTTTTGTTTTTTCTACAACACTGCAATATTCCTCTTTGCTGACGTTACAGGTAAAGTTGATATTTTCTGTTTCCTTTGGAAATTCCGGAATCGATGCATTTTTAATCATAGCTGCAATTTTCGCAATTTCAGCAGTTGCCTCTCCATAATTTTCCATTACCCGATCTGTTTTCATATTTACGATAATACATATTTTCTGTTTTAAATGGTCATAAGCAATGACTTTATCAAACAGCATTACATCATAATCCGGAAAGGTTCCTTTTTTAATTTTTAAAACCGGCTCTGCATATCCAATCATCGAATAAGCAAAATAACCTACAAACCCTCCTGTAAATGGCGGCATTCCCTCTAATTTCGGTGAACGGTAATCTTTCATAATCTCACGAATGATTTCCAGAGGTTTTTCGGTTTGATAAATTTCCTGTTTTCCTTTTTTCTCAACTACCACTTCATTTGACCGGCAGGTCACACGCATAATCGGGTCATATCCGAGAAAGGAATATCTTCCCCAGGTTTCGCCACCTTCAATACTTTCTAACAAATAATATCTTTTTGAAATTGCAGAGATTTTTCTAAGTAAAGTAATCGGTGTTGTGATATCTGCATAAATTTCTTTGCAGACCGGAACAACCGAATATTCTTCTGCTAATTTTAATATTGTGTTGCAATCTGGTGTTATTTTCATATCTGCCATCCTTTCTGAATATGTTTTCTATCCAAGAACAAAGAATGTACCAAGGCACATTCTTGCGACTGCGACGGTCGCTTGCGACATCTACCTTGTACGCCGCAGTGCGCATCCTCGCGGAGCGTTTTTTTAATTCATAAGACGAAATTTCTTATGGATTAAAAAAAGGCTCTTGTCCCATTAGATTTTCTCTAATGGGACAAGAGCCTTTTTATTTCTCGCTCCTGCGGTACCACCCAAATTATCCAGGTTTTCCTGAACCACTCTTTCCATGTACTATCATACACGACCCATTGATAACGGTTGGGATTTCCCGTCAGCGTCTACTTTTTTTCAAATTTCAAGCTGCCCTCACAAGTCCATTCAATAAAAATTCACATTGCTGTAATTCCACCATCTACAACTCTCTGTAACAGATTTCTCTGCTTTAACGGATTTCTTTATTTACTCCTCTTGTTCAACGGTTTAAAGTGCTATTCACCTAAATTTGTTATAAGTATAGTCCTCATTTTTTCATTTGTCAACTTCTTTTTTCCAGCTCCGCTATCTTTTTTAGTAAAATTTCCTCCCTGTCCTGCATTTCCATTCGTTTTGTTTCCCATACTGCCGGATTCTGAACTTTTAGATAATTCAGACATTTTGACACATATTGACTTAACAACACAATATAAAGAGAATAGACATATTCTTTTAAACTCTGCTCATTTTCAAATCCTCCAAGTTCCGTTAAAATCTCAAATGTCTGTTTATCAATTTTCTCTCCACAAATCACATTCCGGTCAATTCCTCCTAAATGGAACAAATTCTGCAGGTAATAATCAAACTCTTCTTCTTTTTTGTTTAAAAATCCGGTAATTGCCCGATATGGATACTTCATCTGTTTTCTTAAAATTCGTGAAAATTCCATACTTTTTTGTTCTGCTTTGGCATTTTGAAATGGATATTCCATAACCTCTGCTTTTGGACTGTTCCAAATAGTATTTCTATCTAACATACATTGAAACAACAGGGCAGAATTTGTGTCAGGAAGAATCTTCACCTGAAAGACTTCCGCCAACAGATATACAATACAAAGCTGACTTAAGCCCATTGCCGGCTGTTCCGTATACAGACCTGCCCATTCTTGAATCTTATGAAATTTTACACTTGGTCTTTCAAACAGTTCCTCTCTGACCTCACACCAGCCTGCCGTTATCATCTCAATCAACCTCTCATAACTCTTTTTTGCCTCTTTTTTCTCGCCCTCTCGAATTTCAAACAACATTCCAAGCACGATCTGGGCATAATAATATTCTTCATATCCAAGACAGGATAAAAAATACTCTCCATGATATTTGGATGCTTCGAATAACTTTTGATAATGTAAAATCTGAAGAACTGAAAATTGTTTCATCTTACCTTTGCATACCGGATTATGTACCACTGCAAACGTAAGAAAATAAGTCACATCAAGACAGACTTCTTTTTCTTTGACTTCATAAGCATTTTCTTCACGGATGGCATTTTCTTCTGGCTCTTCACATATCTGTCTTTGCTTTTGACGTACTTTAAGTCCATTAAAAATAATTCCTGTTTTTTTCATAGATTGACCTCCTGTTTCAGGCGGATAGAAGCAGTATCGTTTTTTTGATAAAGTTTTATATTGTGGATAATCGATGAGATTTCATCTTTGATTTTGTAATTGAATAAAATGAATAGATTTCTGTTGATTTGCTGCGAATGTTTTTTGTTCAATCCGCCTTTTGCTTTGTGATATCAGACTATCACACCATACAGTAAAAAGCAACCATTTTTGCCTTTCTTCTTTCTGAAAAAAAGACAAAAACAGTTGCTTTTTTATCTTACTTTTATCTTACTTTAAAATTACTTTTGCAAATTTCTTCTTACCTCTTTTGATAACAACACCGTCACCTTCCAGATTTTCCTTTGCAACCATGAATTTAATGTCCGTTACTTTTTCACCATCAATGGAAACCCCACCCTGTTCGATGGCACGTCTGCCGTCAGAACGGGTAGACGCAAGATTACTCTTCTGAAGCAGCGTAATTAAGTCCACTTCTCCTTCTGTTAAATCTGCCTCTTCGATTTCTGTTGTCGGCATATCTGCTGCATTTCCTTTAGAGAATAATGCCCTTGCACCTTCCTGCGCTTTCTTTGCCTCTTCTTCTCCGTGTACAAGTCCGGTCAGTTCATAAGCTAAAATTTCTTTTGCCTGATTTAACTGGCTTCCTTCCCATTTATCCATTTCGTCAATCTGTTCTAATGGCAGAAATGTAAGCATACGCAGGCATTTTAATACATCAGCATCACTTACATTTCTCCAGTACTGATAGAAGTCAAACGGAGAAGTCTTATTCGGATCAAGCCATACAGCTCCAGACTGCGTTTTTCCCATTTTCTTTCCTTCGGAGTTTAAGAGCAGATTAATGGTCATTGCATAGGCATTTTTATTTAATTTACGACGAATCAGTTCCGTACCGCCAAGCATATTGCTCCACTGGTCATTTCCGCCAAACTGCATGTTACATCCGTATTTCTGGTATAACATGTAGAAATCGTAACTCTGCATAATCATGTAGTTAAATTCCAGAAAGCTTAATCCTTTCTCCATACGCTGTTTGTAGCATTCTGCACGCAGCATATTATTGACAGAAAAACAAGAACCAACTTCTCGTAATACTTCAACATAATTCAATTTCATCAGCCAATCTGCATTATTTACCATCATTGCTTTGTCATCTGAGAAGTCAATAAAACGACTCATCTGTTTCTTAAAACAATCACAGTTATGCTGAATCGTTTCTTCTGTCAGCATCTGACGCATATCCGTACGACCGGATGGATCTCCAACCATACCTGTACCGCCTCCGATTAAGGCAATCGGTTTGTTTCCTGCCATCTGCAGACGTTTCATCAGACACAATGCCATGAAATGTCCAACATGAAGACTGTCTGCGGTCGGGTCAAATCCAATGTAAAATGTTGCCTTTCCATTGTTTACCAGTTCTCTGATTTCTTCTTCATCTGTTACCTGAGCAATTAAACCTCTGGCAACTAATTCTTCATAGATTTTCATTGTTTTTTCTCCTTTTTTTGATATAAAAAAACTCTCATCCTTTCTAAAAAGGACGAGAGTCTATCACTTTCGTGTTACCACCTTTATTTGCAGAAAACTCACATTTCCTGCCTCTATAAGTACAGCTTTTTTGCGATACTTGAGCACAATAACGAGTGCCACTCCGTCACAGCCTACTAAGCAACTCTGCCATTCGGTGCAAAGCTTAAGGATGTATTCATCTTCCAATGTTTTTCTGCGCCTCTCATCTTCCGGCTGCTTTCTGTTGATTCCTTCGGTGACTACTTGTTCCTCTCACTGCTTTTTTCTATCTGAAATTTCTGTCTTAAGACAAACAAAGTATACCCAGAAAATACGGACTTTGTCAACCCCTTTTTAAAAATTCCAGACATATTCTCCATTTTCTTTGATTCCATAGAAATCACTGAAATTCAGCGCAAAAATATCTTTTTTGATACCCGCTACCGAAATTTGATTTTTAATCAGGTACTGCCAGATTCCTGCATGGGAAATATCTCCCTGAAGCAGTACTCCTGCTACTTTTCCATCTCGGATGATAACTCTTTTATAGTTAGAAGCATCTTCTCTTGCAATCACCACATCTGTCTCTTTTGGTACAATTTCGCCAACGCAAAGTGAATTTAATCCAAAGAAATTAATCGTGTTTTTAGCGGCAAAGCGATCCGTATAAGGGACACGTCCGCCCATCATGTTAAGTGCTGCGGTTTCTCCCTGTTTCTGAGCATTTGGCCAGATTCCGGAAAGTCCGGTTACATCTCCCGCTGCATAGACATCTTTTGCTCCTGTCTGCATAAACTCATCTACTTTCATGCCTCTGTCGACTATGATTTCCTCTGTCTCAAAACCTGCTGTTGCACTTCTCACTCCGGCTGCCACAATAATCAAATCCGATTTTAATTCTTCTCCATTGTCCAAAATAACCGTCGTAATTTTTCCGTTCTCATCCATTTTTGTTTCTGCTGCTTTTCTTCCAAGATAAAACTTAGCTCCTGCAGATTCAAAACGTTTCTGATATTCTTTTGCTGCTGTCTTATCCAGCTGTACCGGAAGAATCCGGTCTGCCATTTCAACAATTGAAACATTCTTTCCTGTTTCCATCAGACCATAAGCTGCGTCAAGTCCAACCAGACCTGAACCGATAATAACAATATTCTCCGCTTTTTTGGCAGATTGGTCAATTGCCTGTGCATCACTTAAATGTCGAAGACCAAAGACATTTTTTGCCTCTCTTAAATTTCCAACCGGAGGAATAAAACTGTTTGCGCCTGTTGCGATTAAAAGTTTATCATACTCAACTCTTGTTCCGTCTAAAAGTTCGACCTGCTTTTCTTTTACATGAAGCTGTTTTACGCTCTGTGCTTTATTCCAGATAATCTGATTTTCTTCAAAAAAATTCTCCGGAATAAAACTTAACTGTTTTTCATTTCTTTCATGAGAAAGATATTTATGCAGCATACATCTTGAGTGAACCTGGGCATCGAGAGAAATCATAGTAAGAGAAGATTCTTTATCTGCTTTTCGTATTGTCTTTGCAGCCATGATTCCTGCTGCTCCAACACCAATAATTACATACTTCATCTGCTACACCTCCTCTACCCAGATTGCTTCTTTTGGACAGGCTTTTACACAACTTGGATCTTCTCCTTTTCCAATACAGAAGTCGCATTTTATAATTTTCATTCCTGTCTTTTCATCCGGTTTTAACACGCCATATGGACAATTCATCACACACATAAAACAAGAACCACATTTTGTCTCATCATACTGGACATGACCTGTCTTTTCATCTTTGGTAAGCGCCCCGCTCATACAGGACATAACACACTCCGGTTTATCACAGTGTCGGCAGAAAAGCGGAGTATATCCGCCTTTCTGATTTTTATAAATAAAATTTCGGGATTCATTTGCGCAGTCTGTTACATCTAAGTCATAGATTGTTCCCGGTGTTTCTCGATGTGCCTGCATACATGCAAGAGAACAGCTTTTACAGCCATCGCATTTAGCTGAATCAATCATAATTCGTCTCATTTTCTGTTCCCTCCTTTATCAGATGTTTAATGCACTTCTTCTTTCCTCTATGATTTTTTCTAAAATATCCGCACTTTCTTTTGCGTCAGCATTGATAATCACCTGACCACCGGTCAGTTCCTTCATATCTTCCGTTAATACTTTGGTTACGATTTTGCTTCCGGTTACAAATGGCGGAAGTCCAAGATGAAGTGGAAGTCCAAGTGCCAGTCCAAAACAGCCATCTGCCAGTGCCTGTTCCTCTAACCACTGTGCTGCGGAAAGCACCAGTGGAAGCTGTGGAATATCTACACCGATTGCTTCTGCAAGTTCTGTTGCCACAATTTCCAGGCGTCCGATTGCAAGACATGGACCAAAATTTAAAACCGGAGGAATATTTAATTTTTCACAGACTGCACGCAGTTTCGGACCTGCCAGCTTTGCGGCTTCCGGTGTCATAAGACCACAGTTTTCAATTCCACCTGAAGAACATCCAGCAGTTAAGACAAGGATATCTTTTGCGATAAGTTCTTTGGTCAGCTCTACAGATAACACATCATGTCCGCCTGCTGTCAGATTGGAACAGCCTACTACACCTGCAATTCCTTTGATTTCTCCGGCTACAATTAAATCAATTAATGGTTTCCAGTTTCCGCCAAGGAAATCTTTTAAAGACAGCTCGCTGACTCCGGTCAAAGTATGGTCATTTCCATGTTCCGGCATCAGATTAAATTCTACGTTTCCTCTTCTTTCTTTATAAGCTTCTATAATTTCATCAATGATTTCCATGCTTTGTGTTTCACGTTCTTCAAATACAAATGGTTTTAATTCAGCATTTGCTTTTTTTGCCACATCATCCAGACAAATTTGTTTGATTTTTAAATTGTCACAAATAGGCTCAATTCCCGGAAGGGTACAGTTAAACTCAGAAATTACCGCATCGATTGCACCGGTTGCAAGGACTGCTTCACTGGTATAGTTATTTCCTGCATGTCCATCAAATACTTCTGTATAATGAGAACCACGAAGCTGCAAATCCTGTCCCACACAGGTACATCCCACTAATTTAAAGCCTTTTGCACCAACTGCTTTTGCTTTTTCTACTGCTTCTTTTGAAATCAGTTTTTCCTGTAAATCAACAAAAATAGTGTGCTGATGTCCGGTAATCATAATATTAATATAATCCGGGTCAATTACACGCAGTCCAACCGGTGCCATGCGAAGTTCCGGTTCTCCAAGCAGAACATCATTTAAAAGATTGGTCAAGGTCAATCCGTATAATCCTGTAGAAATACCAAGTTTTAAACAGTCTGTCAACATATCAACAGGATCCGAGTTTAAGTTTGTAGAACATTTTACCACACCATGGAACACTTCACTTTTTGCTCCACCTGGCAGGATTCCAAGTTCCTGCCATCTTTTAAAACGAGGTGCATAAGCTAATTTTTCAACCAGCTCCATTTTTTCATATTCTGGTTTATATAAATCAGCAATTACTTTTTCGGCAACAATCTGTGCGGTTTCCCATTTATCTTTTCCCTGGACACCAAATGCATCTGCAAGTCTTTTAAGGGAACGTTCTCCTTTGATTTCTCCTTTTTCCATTGCTGTTTTCTTTACATTTAATGCGGTATTTTCGACGATATGAATATAGCAGCCGGAACCACTTGCAACCGCACGCAGGAAATTACGTGCTACAATGACATCCGCCGTTGCACCACAAATTCCTCTTGGCGCTTTTGGGGTAATTCTACAAGGACCATTGGAACACAGCCGACAACAGACTCCCTGAAGTCCAAATCCACATTTTGTACTCTGTCCCTCTACTCTATGATGAGAAGTTTCCATTGGCAGGTTTCTGATAAATCCCTCCAGTGGTTTATCTGCACTTGCACATGTGTTACATCCAAAACATCCATTCATTCTTTTTTTCCTCCTGTAACTCAACTTTTTTATCCAGATTCAATTTCTGTTTTTGTTTTGATAATTTTTCTCGTTAAGTGTATTATAATAAATTGGACAAAAATAGTCAAGTTATTTTTGTAAGAAATTTGTCAATTTCTGGATTTCGTTTTGAAGTTCCTCTTCACGTTCTTCTGCCTGTATGCATGCTCCGGCTTTTTGATATGCACTACATCCATTTTTTTGAATAAATTTTAAAATACGTTCATCCATCGAGAGCCGCTCCACAAACATTGCGCTTTCCTGCCCATCTCCAAATGCACGCCCCGCAAAGTCAAACGCTCGTTCTAAAATTTCCTGCATTTTTTCTTTTTCCTGTTTTTGTACTTCTCTTTTCTGATTAAAACAGGCACGAATGAGTTCTTGTTCTGTTCCGCTCTTCGTTCCAGACTGTTTCCACGCATTTTTTAATTCCTCAAGCCATTCTCTTTGTTGTTCTTTTTTCCATTTCTCTTCTTTTGTCAGTAAGCCCTGCTCTTTTTTTACCAAAAAAGCATGTTTTTCCTGCTCAATTTTCCTATCTAACAGTTCAGAAAAACGATCTGTCTCTTTTTTATTTTCTAATTGCTCCAGAAGTGTTTTTGCTTCCTGATACTGAATCCGTACTTTCTGTTCTTTTTTATCATAACTT
>OKSK01001026.1_pt1 | contig 14480 bp, 11 predicted proteins | sample 1606301 | NCBI WGS metagenome assembly OKSK01 (sample SAMEA3879557, study PRJEB24766) | human gut metagenome | biome: human-associated habitat; feature: feces | place: USA | collected 1985/1987
AAGAATTGCAAAACAAAGAAAATCCCTGTAAATTAATACTTTACGGGGATTTTTTGTTTTTGGTGCATAGCAAAAATAAGCATATCAAAGCATTCTTTCGGTGTACTATTCGGTGTACCTGTTTGCCTTCAATGTCAGGTACACCTATTAAGTAAATAATTCATTGTTTATCAGTATTTTGCATCTTGACTTGTTACTCTTGGAAATTTAGTTTTGTGATTAAAAACAAGTAAGATGGAAAGAACAACATTTTGTCTATTGTTCTACATTCGTAGGACGAAATTGAATCGGAACGGTGAGGCTCCGATAATGATGAGAATTACAGTGAATGGAGTCCGGGTTGACGCTTCAGTGAAGAAAACAATTCTTCCGGAATTTTGGAGTGTGGCAAAAGGAAAGGCTCTGGAAAAGAAGCGTGAGTACAAGGAACTGAATCTGTATCTTGATTCTATCCGTTTGAGGATAATGAAAATACAGCGTGAACTGGAAATAGAAGGTGTAGCGGTTTCTGCCGGCAGTGTCCTGGAGCGTTTTTTGGGTAAGGATGCCCCCGTACAACGTACTCTGTTTGAGGTTTTCCGTGAACATAATGATAAATGCGCCCAATTGTCCGGTACGGACATGGCGCCTGCAACCGTGCAGCGTTATGAGACATCCTTGAAGCATACTCAGGATTTTGTCTGGGAGACATATCATAAGAAAGATATTCTTTTGGATGAAGTTTCCCGCCAGTTTGTTGAGGATTACGAGTTCTGGCTTAAAACATCGAAAAAGTGTTGTCATAATACAGCCACCAAGTATCTGAAGAACTTCAAGAAGATTATCCGTATCGCTTTGGCCAAGGGATGGATGAAGAATGATCCGTTTTTGGAAATCAGGTTCTCGTTGGATAAGGTGGAGCCGGACTTCTTGGAAGATTCGGAAATCCGAAAACTGATTTCAAAGGAGATTGATATTCCACGGCTGAGTCAGGTGCGGGATATTTTTGTGTTCTGTTGTTTCACAGGTTTGGCCTTTTCGGATATTCACGGATTGAGAAAGGAGCATATCGTGGAGGACTCGAATGGTGTCAGGTGGATACGAAAGGGGAGACAGAAGACCAAAATCATGTGCAACATTCCATTGATGGAAATACCGTTAAAGATATTGGAGAAGTATTCCACCAATGAATATTGCAGGAGACATGGTGTACTTTTTCCGGTGCTTTGTAATCAAAAAATGAACGCGTACCTCAAGGAACTGGCTGATATTTGTGGTATTAAAAAAACATTGACCACTCATGTTGCGCGTCATACTTTTGCCACTTTTGCCCTAGCCAATGGTGTCTCGATAGAGAGCGTTGCTAAGATGTTAGGACATACCAATGTTCAGATGACTCGTCATTATGCGCGTGTGTTAGATCGTACAATAATACGTGAGGTATCACAAATAAAGGTTGACTTTTAATAGGTAGATTGATAAAAAGATGAGAAAAGTGCTATTTGTGTATATAAAGTTGAAATACAATCGTTTCTTTATTTCAACTATACTCTATGACTGAGAAAGTAATAAGGATTTTTTGATGTAATTATTCTATTTTGGTTGTATGGTATTTAGAATAATTACTTTGAGAGAACCAACAGCTTGCTACGATATGATATCAGTCGACTCAGCAACCATGAAAGTCTTATAGCTTGGTTGCTGTGTTGAAAGCTCATTAAAAAGGAAGTATTATATTAAAGATCAGGTTATGTTCTCATTTGCATTAGTCTATTAAAATTATAACAGTAGAATATTGAATATTTGTATTCTATGATAATGAAAGAAATTTGTAAAAGAATTGCCCACTTATTTATGGGTATAATAGAGTATATATAGTAAAATATATATGTATAGTTTTTGGGGTGTTTTCAATTAGATTACTACAAAAAAAAATGAATACCAACTAACTAACAATGCATTGTGTATAAATTGGTAGGTTGATTTTTCTGATTTACTGAGTATTTCAGATTGATGTGAAATTATTCTGATATTTTATATTTTCCTAAATAGTCGATGAACTCAACTTCATTATTACGTATTCTCAATAGTCGATGATCAAAATCACTTCCAATTTTGTCTCTAGCATCTAACTTTATATTTTCAATTTTTATTTCACGAGATGATATAGGCTCGCATTTTTTGTAATTATATATAGTTAAATTGATTCCATCATTGTGGAGTGAACTGCTAAAGCGAATTCCGTCATATCCTAAACTCTTAATATATTCAGAGATAATTTGAGATGGGATATAGTCATCTGGATTATTGGTAGGAAATGAGAATGCGCCTTGAATGTATGATAATATTAATTGTTCTTTGGATTTTTCTCTATCTGGAATTCTGTAATCGATGACCAAATCTGCTAGAGTTAAATTTTCTTTTACGGTTATTTCAGCAAGATTTATATTATCGGTAAGTAATGGACGCACTTCGAATATGGCAGTAACGGGGCTTTCTGCCATATATAAATACCGGATAAATTTAGGGTTGGCTCGCCCGTCCCGAACAAAATTATGATTGGGAGGAATAAATGATGCTTCTTTAACAAGACCTCTAAATCGATTGGATTCATTAAAATATCCACTATAATTATTGTTCTTATTACAGAATATTTTTAAAGAATGATCTTTGAGGGCCTTTTCATCAATGATACGAGCTCTATAATATATTGTATTAATTTTAATATTGAGTGTATGTTCTGAAATGTATTTTTTTAATATTTCAAGCAATGGATGAGTGATGAAGAATCTATTTTTGTGATAAACTTCATCTTTGAAAGAATTCCATAATTCATAGGTTTCTATTTCTAATTGGGTTCTATTATCCATAATTTATGAAGAGTGTTTTAAGCGTATGAAGCTATGTGATTTAATATAACCTGGAATTTTAGCACTGTATATAAATGTTGAAAATATAGGTAACGATTTAGTTACCAAAGCCTTGCTTTCAGTTATACAGTTTTGCATAAAAACAAATAATTTTGTATACAAAGATAGGGAATAGTTGAATTGTAAACAAATATATTTATATGTATTTTTAATTGAAGAAATTGCTATTCCAGTGTCGATTGAAGAAACAATGTGTTTTGTTGTAACTCTCTGAAGATAAAGTAAATATAGAGAGTTTAAAAGATGCAGGTAACGATTTGGTGATGGAAGTCCTGCTTCGGGTTACACTGCTTTGCATAGTTTCAAATAACTCATATACAAATGTAGGCAATATTTGGAATATAGCAAAATATGCTGCCATTTATTTTTATAAAAATCTGATTATTAATATACTAAAAATTAAAAGCATAACTTATTGATGCTTATTTATTACTTGGATGAGGTTGTGTTAAAATTTTGACACAACCTCATTTTTTGTCCTCAATTGGCGTTTTCTGTCTTTTTTTGGCGGTTGCTCAACGGTTGAGTAACCAATGGCCTTATAATATCTCCGTAATATTGCACCATAAACAATAAAAATAAGGTCATTATGAATAACAGAAGAACTGCACCGGGTGGACAGACAACCCACATGCTTAGCACCATCCTCGCCAAAGTAACCAACATTGAAAAGTTATTGGCTCCTGCCGTACATAATTTGCCTGACAGTGAGATACTGGATTCAAAAGGCGTACGCCTGCTCACCAAAATGTCGGACAGGACACTTTTAAGACGACGTAATGACGGTACACTTCCCTTTCACAGAGACAAGGGGAAGATATATTACCGCCGTTCGGACGTACTCCGTGCCATGTTGCTGGAAAAAGAAGAACACTCTAAAAAATAAGCGTTATGAAGAAGATGATTAAAATTGAAAGCGGTTCATTCGCTGCACTCGTGAGAAGTTATAAGAAGTCGTTGAACATGCTGGCTGTCCTGCAACATATCTGCCAGGAAAATGACGTGGCGCTTTCCATGCTGCCTGATGAAGTTTGTGAACTGATAAATCTCAATCCGGCAGAGATTGAGAAACAACGCTTGAGCGGACGGTTACGTTTTGCAGAAGAAGAGAACGGGACAAAACATTATTCGATTGTGGATATTATCAACCTGAAAGACTCGATTGACTGGAAGATAATCAACAGGCAGGTGGAAAGTCTTTCCTTCGAGGAAGAGGAATGATGTGATTTGCGGCTGACAGACAAGGGCACGGCAGGCAAGGTCGGATTTATCCGGGCGCCTGCCGTGCCTTTGTCCTTTCCTGAAAAACGGCTCTTTGCTGTACCCTGCGGAAGTGGAGCTTGCGTAGCTTCCGGGGGTACAGCAATGTGCCGTGGGAAACATTAGGATATTTTTTTCAGTTCCCTTGCCGGCTTTATCATTTCCATAGACGGTACATGTCTTGCCTTTTGCGGTAAATCCGGAATCACATCACTGCCGCTGACACGTTTCCGCTCTTCCGCTTCCGTTTCTTTACCTTCTACACCCTCGTGCCGTCCTACCGGTTTAAGGGTAAGCTGTATCTTCCGGTTCAGTGTGGCAAGTTCTTCACCCAACTGTTTGATTTCCGAATCTTTAGGCCACGTGGCCGCCACTATTTCCCGCAAGACGGGAATATCCTTTGACAATTCCGCATTTTCCTTTTCCCTTTTCTCTATCATAGCGGGAATACGTTCCAGGGCATTGATAAAGTTCATTACGGCCAGTTTCGGTTCTTTGGCTATATAACCGTTGTTGTAAGTATATTTAATGCCGTCCAGTCCTTCAACCATGAACTTGTTATGCAAGACCTGCGTATCCCCATCGTAAGATTTCTCGGTGCGGACAAGGATACGGAAATCGAACAGGCTTCCGATTTTCATATAATCATCCTCTGTCCGGGCTTTCTGATTGATTGCGGCAAGCCGGTTACCGAGTATCTCCATATTGTCCGAATCCACACCGTCCAGTTTCAAGGGGTTGGGGCGGAGTCCGGTTTTCGCATCTACGGGAGCCACCTTATTGAGATATTCCCAATCTCTGGTAAAGCGTCCGATAAAAATATTGTTCTTCTCTATTCCGGCGGTCTTTTCATTCAGTTTTCCTTTCGCGTTTCCTTTATTACGGTGATATGCCTGCCTTTCGCTTTCAAGAACTGCCAGTTTCTTGTCCAGCTTCGCCTTTTCCAGCAGGTCGTCATTACCTGAAAGGATGGCCACGTATTCACTGAAATTGCCTCCGCCGTTTTCGTCAATCGCTCCCTCGTCAATGGTACGGGCGGCCAGATTGCGGCTTTTAAGCTGGTTGATGAACACCTGTTTGTTTTGCAGCAGGTTAAACTTGTAACTATCCAAAGACTTTTCTACCGCATAGATGTAACAGTCCACCTTATTGTCGGCATATTGCTTGGCGATGATATTACCTTTTCTTACCGCCCGTCCGTTACGCTGTTCCAGGTCGGACGGCCTTCAGGGTATGTCCAGATGATGGATGGCCACGGCACGTTCCTGTGCGTTGACTCCCGTTCCCAGTTTCTGTGTGGACCCGAAAAGGAAACGGATGCGTCCGGAGTTCATATCCTTGAACAGTTCTTTGCGTGCATTGTCGCTGTTTGCTTCCTGAATGAACTTTATCTGCTTTTCCGGGATATTATGGTCTTCCACGAGCTTGCGCCTTATCTCGCTGTAAATGTTCCACTGGTCAGGCTTATAAGTACTAAGGTCTGAAAAGATGAATTGCGTTCCCTTTTGGTCGAGATATTTATAGTAATACTCCGCAATCTTGGCCGCGCAATGGGACGCCTTGTTACCCGGACTGTCACCATACTCAGGGTCTATCAGCCGCATGTCAAGCGACATCTTGTTCGAGTAGTTGGTGGCTATCAGCATCTGTGCCTTTTCCTCCGCTTCGGACAGAGGCTCCCTGTCTATGTAGGTCGCATCCCCGGTTTCTGCGAACTTTATCAGTTTCTGGATGAAAATCTCCTGCTGGGAAGTGGGCGGTATGTGATACAGTTGCTCGTTGAGTTCCGGCCTGTCAACCCCTACGTCCTCGGCTGTCTTGTAATCGGTTATTTCCGCATAGAAATTGGCGAGTTCCGGCACTTTGATAAAATAGCGGAAACGCTCTTTTTGCACGACCTGGTTGGTTACTGAAAATTCAAAGTCCGTGCTTTTCTTCGCATAGACGGCCGCCCAGCCGTCAAAGCAGGTAATGCCCTGCCGCTCCATTTCCTTCGGACGGAGATATTTGAAAAGGAGATAGAGTTCGGTCAGGCTGTTGGAAATGGTCGTACCGGACAAGAATGTGGCTCCCAAGTCCCTGCCCGTGCGTTCCTGTATGGTACGGATGGCGAAGAGCATGTTCATGGCCTTCATGCTTCCTTCGGGATTGCCCAGACCGGAAACTCTCGCATGGCGGGTGTTGAACATCAAGTTCTTGAAATTGTGGCATTCATCAACGAAGAGGTGGTCGATGCCCATTTGCCTGAAGTCGGTCACGTCATCCGTCCGGTCTTTTATATCCTGCTCCAACTTTTCAAGTTTGGCCTCAAGGTTCTCCTTCCTTCTTTCCAGCCCCTTCTTTATCCAGCCGCTCACTTCATTGCCCTGCTGCTCGAATACGGCGAGATTCTCTTCGATACTGTCAATTTCCTGTGTATATATTTCCTGCTGTATTTCGGGAGACTGGGGTATTTTTCCAAACTGGTCGTGTGTCAGGATGATGCAGTCCCAGTTGTTGTTCTTGATGTCATGGAATATTCCGACACGCTTCTCCGGCGTAAAGTCCTCCTTGCCCGGATACAGCACTCTGGCATTCGGATAGGCCCTCCTGAACGTGTCGGCTATGTCATGCACGTTGCTTTTGAGTCCGATAATCATCGGTTTGTTCGCCAGTCCGAGGCGTTTCATCTCAAAGGCGGCCACACACATGATAAGGGTCTTGCCGGTTCCTACCTGATGGTCAATTATCCCGCCGCCGTTCATCTTCAGCATCCATACGGCATTTCTCTGGCTGTCGTACAAATTCGGTATCCCCAATCCTTTCAGGTCAAGGAACGGAAAACTTTGCAGGGAACCGTCATAATCGGGACGCACATAGCAGTTGAACTTGCGGTTGTACATGTCGGCAAGATTCTGCTTGAACTCGGGGAGCTGCTCGTTCAGCCAACCAGTGAAAGCCGACCGAATTTCATTGATTTTGGCATCGGCAAGCTGGATGGCCTCGGCATCCCGTACCTTTATATCATTGCCTTCTTCATCCTGCACGGTTTTTGTTATGTCGGGCACCGTGTTATGCAGCGCATGTTTCAGCAGGTCGTTTCCGTAATAACCTCTTTTTTCCCCTTTCACATAATATCTGTCGGTGATGTTCGCGTTGGTACTCTCGAAGTTCACACTAAACTCGTCGATGGATTCCGTATAATGGATATGGGCCTTTGTCTCAAAGAGGTATCCGGCAAACTCTTCATATACGGACATGGGTATCCAGCGTTCCCCCAAATTGAAGTCAAGCAACTCGAAGCTGATCGGTTCCGGTATGGCTTTTCGCAAGGCTTCCAATGATTTTCTGCTTGCATCATCATCGGGATAGTCTTTCAGGTAGTTCTCTATCCATTCGGCTTTGGCTACCACATTGCCTGCTATGAAACGGTCTTTGATTTCATAGTTCTTCATCATGGGATTGTAAAAGATACGGGTATCCAGTTGTTTGAGCAACTCCCGTATGTCAATTTCACTGAGATTTTCCATATATTCCAGGTTGACCTCTCCGAACTTGTTCAAGGATGCCGCAAGCGCTTCCTGCGGTGTATCCACATGTTTCACTTCACTGGCGTTGAACGATACGGGAACAGAGAATATATCCGCCTTCTGTATCTTGCCGTTAACGGAACGCTCCAATGAGAGTATTTCCCGCCCTCCGGCATCCATCAGCAGGAATTTGGCGTTGTCCTTTCCGTTCAATTCCCTGAACATGCGGTAAAAACTGTCATACCGCTTGACCAGTTCTTCCCGCAGTTCCGGCTGTTCCGTTTCCGTTTCGGCTTCCGTATTGTAAAGGTCGTGGTAGGCTTCCCGGAGCGGGATGTAGTAGGCGGCCCGGTATTGCTGGGTGACTGTCAGTTTGAGCGGATGGAATTGTATATCGGGAGTGCCCATACCTCTTAAATACCCGTATTGCTCACCCGACTTCACGATGGAACCGTTCTTGTATTCGGGTCGTATCTCTCCGGTAAACGGCCGTGGTTCTATTTCTTTCTTCCGCTCTTCTTCAAATTTTTGTCTGCGCTCCTGCCATTTTGCTTCCGCTGCCGCCTGTTCCCCGGTCATGTCTTCCTGTGTGGCGGCTTCATCATACATATTCTCTTGTGAGAACAGATTGAACATTTCCGGTTCATTCCCTTTCTTTTTGCGGGATGCCGACGGTACCCAGCTTGGTGAAGGTCTGCTTTCTACCGCTTGCACCTCCGCTTGCTCTTCATCCGCATAGGCGGCAAACAGGTTGAGCATGGGTTCATAGGGTTGTGCGGGACTTTCCTCCTGCACCTCTTGCCGATGGTTCTCAACCACTATTTCCAATGGTGTCTCAAATTCCGGTTCAAGACCGGTAGAAACGGCTGGCCGGGATAGATTGGCATCATAGAGTTCCCGGTCAAGATGGTTCTCCACATCTTGCGCCAATAATTGTCTGAGATGTCCGGCGATAGCTTCAATACCACCTGCATGAATAAAATTCATGGCCGGTTGTCCGTACATGTTTTTTCCCATAGATACGGAAGTATGGACGATATGGTCCAAACCGGAGTAGCTGTTGTTGATATTGATGCCGCTGGATACAAGACGGGTTTCAATAAAGTTCCGTTCCTTTTCGGTCAGTTCTGTTTTTTGGGTATTCTTCTGCAATACGATCAGGTCACTGCCCACTTCCGTACCCGCATCAACAAAAAGGTTGTCCGGCAGACGGATGGCGGAAACAAGATTGGCATGGTTCATCAGCCATTCCCTGACGGGACGGTTCTGTGGTGAGTCCATGACACCCGAAGTCGTGATATAGGCCAGTATCCCGCCTTCGCGTAACGTGTCCATACCTTTGAGAAAGAAATAGTTGTGTACGGCAGAGAGTGAGGATTTACGCACGGCGTCTCCGCTCCGGTCGAAGTTCCTGTCGTAAACTCTGGTATTTCCAAACGGGATATTGGAAGAGACCATATCGAAGTAACCGTTATAATAGGATTGTATGGACTGGAAACCGTCTATGGTCACTCTGCTTTCCGGATAGAGGGATGAGAGTATCTTTCCCGTGAGCTTGTCTTTCTCGAAACAATGAATTTCAGGAATATCTTTCAACCGGCTGATAAACATGCCCGTTCCGGCGGAAGGGTCAAGAAAACGTCCCGGACGGATTTCCGGTACCTGCAAGGATTCCTGCATGGCCGCTACCAACGGTTCCGGTGTGTAAAAGGCTGTGAGAACGGAGCTTTTAAGGCTTTGGACGTATGCCTTGTATTCTTTTTCGTCCTTGGAATACTCCCGCAACAGTTCATGCAACAGCCGGACTTGGGGAAACAGTTCCCTGTCTGTCGTTCATCTTCCAATGTCCGTGTCTTTCTCCGCCGGATTCAGAATGCACTTCAGCCCTCCAAAACCCGAATAACCATTTAATACTTTGCGTGCCTCTTCCGTGAGACAAAACTCCGGACGCATGAATATCCATTCAAGAGCGGCTATGTTGTCCGCCAGATGTTGTCGTTTGTTATATGCCATATTTTTCGATATAAGATTGTATGAAGCCTGTAAGTTCAATGGTAAGCGTATGATAGGACGGGGATGATTCAAACCGGTCATCTATGGGGTATTTGTTGAACACCGCTTCTGCGGGTGACAATATTTTCAGGCAAAAAACCGTTCGTCTTTCGGGTCCTACTTCGGGAAACCACTCCGACACGACCTCGAAAATCGTATCGAATCTGGAAAAGCACAAATCCCGATAGAGAACGGCTTCGGCCAGTTGCAAAGCCTGCATAACGGATAAACCGTCACGTATGGCACGTTCATAACCGGCTGCCGCCTCGTTGGTCCGCGTTCGGACAAGTTCTTTGTCACCGGCAATGTGCGGATGGCTTTTCTTTAAATAAAGAAGGAGAGTCGTCTCAAAATAGGACAATTCTCCGGTTGCGGTATTTTTATCTTGCATAGTCATTTGCTATCGCTTTAAAATATTAATTTGATATTAAGCATATACCCGGCTGTCATGAAAGAAAACCGGGTATATATTTGATGTAAACATGAATAATCCGTCTATTACATGACTGAAAGGCTCTTTTTGGACTGTGCCTTTACTGATGCCACATGGCGGGATGCCTGCTGTTTCACCTCCTTTTTCTTGTCGTTCTTCTTTCCTTCAACAGTTGGTTTGTATTCACGGGCGTTGCGTCCTATCAGCAGTTGGTTGCTCTTGTTGCTGAAACGTACATCATCGGAAAACACCCTGCCTTTGTAGCGCATATTCTCAACGAACACCATTTCATGGTTCTGGAGCATCTTCTTCTGTTCAGGTGTGATTTTGGCACCCATGATAGTGTCGTTGACCTTCAGTTGTTCGCCGGACTGCTTGAATGCGATGTCCATTATTCTCGGATCGACGAAAGCGACACCTGAAAGCAGCGTGTCGTTTTTGCGCTGTATGTCGTTGATGGGAAGCTGGCCTCCTGACGCGAGAATTTGCTTCTGTTTGTCATCCAGCCTTTTTCCGTAGATATAATCGGGTATCTTGATGGCATCCACCGGCATGGTAATGATACGGTTGCTCGGTTCATGGAAGGACACATAACAGTTACAGACCGTTCCAGTATGGGTATCCCTCATCTCCTTGATTGCCCCCAAAGTTCCGGTGTCTTTAAGCGACTGCTTTTCCTCGTCCGTGAATACTCCTTTATAGGCAGGCAGGTCATACTGCGGTTTGTCGAGCCTGCTTAGAGTTTTCAGTTGTACCTTGCCGTCTTCCCCTTTGACACAGAGGAAACAGGCTTCTCCCATATCCTTCTTTTCTCCGTTCACTTCCTTGCTGATGGGGAAGGCCATGGAAGTAATCCTTCCTTTCAGCATCTCACCCATGCAGTGGTTGTCAAAGAGTAATTGCTTGTCAACTCCCAGTGCGGCGAGTTCTTTCCACGGAAGTTGGTGTTCATCGAACTTATACCGACGGGCAAGTTTGGCGATGCGCCCTTCATCATTGAGCTCGCTATTCTCCACCAGTTTTTTACCTTCCGCTCCGGGGTCTTCCCCTTTTCGGATCTGGACTACGGCATTCAGTGTCTTTTCCAAAAGGACGAGAGGTACAAGGAAAAAACTGAAACTCGTGGGATTGTTGTACTGGTTCTTGAAATTCGTGAAGAACAGTTCCAGCGGTGAGGTACGGTCCAGTTTTAGGAAGCTGCCGCTGTTCTTCTTGTCGGGTGGTACGATTTCGAGACTGCCGTCCTGCTCGTTCATCTTGGAAACGACTGCGGTCTTGTTCGTTCGCTTGTCAAGGATGGCCATTACATGCTCGTCCTGACTCTGTTCTTGTTGTTCTTGCTTTTTCTTAGCCATAAAATCAATAATTTAAGTGATACAATAATTAATCAATACCGGGTAAACTTTAGCCCGTCGGTGCGAATGTAGAAGATTTATTAATAAGATGTAATGTTGTTGAAACGAATAGGAACAGATGGCGGTGGTTGGCGTTCTTTGACGTTTTGCAATATTTCTCAGTAGATACTTTTATTATATGAATCATAAAACAACAGTTACAATTATTTCATTAGACGTGTTTATATTAGAGTTTTTTTGTAATTTTGTTCTATTACACTTTTTTTGCATAAAAAGAAAAGTAGAACTGAAACAATCAGTGATTTTGTATAAAATAAGATTATTATTAGGAGTTTTGAAAATATGAAAAAGATAAATTTTGAAGAACTTGATTTAGGAGACGAAGTTGTTATTCCTATTCCATTCAGTGAAAGAAAATCGATTTCATTGCTTCTTGGTGCAGGTTTTTCTGCGCCTAAAGGCTATCCTGTCGGTAATACAGTTAATAAAAAACTGTTAGAGTATCATACTTATCCTATTAGCTTTTCACCAGCAGGAGAAATTGCAACTACAAAAACAGGGGAAAAACCTGAATTTGGCGTTATGGGTTATCAAAATATATACGAAAAACAATATAGTTTTTGCCTTGATTTGATTAAGTGTTATAATGAAAATAACAAGAACTTTGATTATGAAATATTCTATGATTTCATAAAAAGTAAAGAAATATATGCTGAAGAATATCAGCATTTGGCATCTAAATATTTATCTGAAATTATTGATTTTAATCAACTTGTATTTGGTTTGCCTGCAATTTATAATCAAATGGTTGCCTATATCTTGAAAGATGACAACTTTAAGCAATGGTATGATGATATTCCATATCATTTAGGAAAATATGATGGATATACTGGTTTTCTAAAATATATTCAGGAATTAGCAGAAAACTATATTGTAAACGTTCATACTCTCAATCATGATTTATTCTTTGAATCATTGAATAAAACAGAGTATATAAATGGAAATATATCTGATGGTTTTGATGAATATGGATCTAATTACTATGGTATTTTAGATATTAATAATATTAAATATCACTGTCGTTTAGAGAGATATACCGGACATTACCTTACCCCTATCAGATTATATAAATTGCATGGTAGTTTAAACTATGTTTTATACCATCGCACTAAAGGAATTTCACTAATACCAGATAAATATGTGAAAATACGCTATGGAATGTCTGCTTCAGATTTACTACGTGGTATTGGTAGCAAAAAACATTATGAATCATATCCTTTTGCCTATCATGCAGACTATTTAACTGGTACTACGTCTAAAATATTAAGATATAAAGAACGATATTTATATAAAAAGTTATTCCATAAGTTTAAACAAAATTTATCAAGATCAGAAAAACTAATTATAATCGGTTATGGAGCTAAAGATGCTGAAATAAATAATATTCTTATGAAATATTTCGACTATAAAAACAAGCCTGTTTACATTATAGATCCATATGCTAAAGGAAATAATATTGTTGAAAAATTCGCAAAAGAAATACATGCGCAAATTATTTCCAGTCAAATAGAAGATATTAATAAAGAAATGTTTGGTTAAAATGAAAAATAAAACCACTCTATATTTACAAGAACAACACAATGTTGAATGTGGCAGTAAACACATACAATATTTCATTGCAACTTTTCTTATTAAACCATATTCGATTGATCCAACAGAAGGTGATATACATGATTATAATAATTGTGATAGTTGCAAAAATGTAAGAAATGCCATAACTGAACTTTTAAAAAAGAAATATGAGAAATTTCCATTTTGTTGTAAATGGCATCAAAACCTGTTAAATATTAAAGAATTTAACAAACTGGATTATATTAATGGGCCTCAAATGTCTGCGGATAAAGTTATATACTGTTACCAGCATATTTTAAATAACCAAGACAAAGACAATTGGAAACAGGATATAACTAATTATTTAGAATATGCGATTGAAAGTTTTGGTAATTTTCCTGAAGGATGTGGTATCCCATTATTTCTTCAAGAATTTATTGAACAACTTCTTTATCGTATAGAAAACAATAAAGATATTAGATGTGATGTAAAACAGTACATTAAATTATATTTTGATGATTTTATGAGACCTGCTGCATCTAATAAAAAGGTAAATCCTTTTAATCTCTTAATATCTAAATATAATGTATGGCTAAAATTATTCCCATTCAATTTACCTGAATTTAAGGATGCTAAAAAATATTTTGAACAGCAAACGCCTTTTTTTATAGAGAATGTAACTTATAATCCATATTCGAAATTATCCAAAGGCACATTAATTACTGAGAATAGATTGGTAAACTACTTAGGTGATTTGACATACCAGTTGCTCAAAAAAATAGACCTTACCGATTTATCTAAAAATAAAGAACTTAATGACTACTACTCTATAATAATTGATAGTGAATATAGAATAGAAAATAAAAAATTATTTGCATCTTTTTCAAATAACGAATTGAAATATATAGATTTTATCAAAAGATGGCTTGAAGTTCAAAAAAAATATTTTCAACAAACAAAAGAACTATTCAACTTAAATCATCAATTAAAGGGAGATGTATATAATGATTCTTATAATGAAGCATTGGCTAGAATTAGTTATTTCAAAAAATTTATAGAAGACAAAGATGGGTATATTCTTTCTTGGCAGCAAGATAAAGTAAGAGAAAAAGATGCCCAAATTTCTTTTAAAGCGGTTTGGTATAATACAGCTTTTGATGTTAATAGAGAAGTTGGGAATGGTAGAGGTTTTGTGGATTATACAATATCGAAAGGAGTAGATGATAAAACATTAGTGGAGTTTAAATTAGCATCTAATAGTAAAATAAAGTCTAACTTACAACACCAATTACCTATTTACGCGAAAGCTAATGATACAGATAAATGTATATCTGTTATTATGGTTTTTACA
>OKSK01001034.1_pt1 | contig 14448 bp, 10 predicted proteins | sample 1606301 | NCBI WGS metagenome assembly OKSK01 (sample SAMEA3879557, study PRJEB24766) | human gut metagenome | biome: human-associated habitat; feature: feces | place: USA | collected 1985/1987
AGGAAATATCAATATGAATGATTTTAAATATGTATTTGGTCCGATCCCATCCAGAAGACTAGGAAGATCCTTAGGTATCAGTCCACTGCCTAAGAAGACATGTAACTATTCCTGCATCTACTGTCAATTAGGAAGAACCGATAAAATGACAAATAAACGTCAGGAATTTTATAAAACAGAAGATATCATAGCGGAATTTAAACAGTATCTCAAAGACTCTGATAAATTTGATATCGTAACGGTCGTTGGAGAAGGAGAACCTACTTTAGCAGCAAATCTTGGTGAATTAGTAGTTGCTCTGAAAGCATTAACAGACAAGCCAGTCGCAGTGATCACAAATGGTGCGTTGCTTTCTGATCCACAAGTCAGAGAAGAATTATGCCATGCTGATATGGTATTGCCATCTTTGGATGCTTATAATCAGGAAATTTCCAAGAAGATCGACCGACCTTATGGAACGATCAAATTTGAAGAAGAATTTGAAGGTCTCAAAAAGTTCACTCACATGTATGAAGGAGAACTTTGGTTGGAGATCATGCTAGTTGATGGGATCAACGATGATGAGCAGTCTATTCTTAAGTTTCAAGAATTATTAAAAGAATTAAAATATGACAGACTATACTTAAATACACCAGTTCGTCCGCCAGCAGAAGCAGATGTGAATGTCGTATCTGAAGAACGCATGCGATATGCGGTTGAGACACTTGGTGGTATTTCGATTGAGATGATGAGTTCTGGTGCATTTTTCAGTGAGATTGAAGATGACTATGAAGCGGTTAAATCCATTATCGGAAGACATCCTATGAATCAGTTTGAAGTACGAGGATTCTTAGAAAGCAGAGATGTGAAAGATCCAGAAGCGATGATGGAACAGATGAAAAAAGATGAAGCGATCCATGTGATCGATTACAAAGGAATCCTGACGTTCCGTTTAAAATAGTACAATGATCGGATTATAAAAAGGAGAAACAAAATGAAGCATAGTGTAAAAAGAGTGGCAGCAATTCATGATCTGTCTGGTTTTGGAAGAGCTTCGTTGACAGCGATCATTCCCATCCTTTCATCCATGGGAGTGCAGGTCTGTCCATTGCCGACAGCGATCCTTTCCAATCATACTGGGGGATTTGATACCTTTAGTTTTGTAGACTTTACAGATCATATGCAGGACTATATCGATCATTGGAAAGAGCTAAATATCGATTTTGACTGTATTTATTCTGGATTCTTAGGATCTGAACGTCAGATTGAGATCGTTTCCGGATTTATTGATGATTTTGGAACAGAGGATAATATGGTTGTGATCGATCCAGTCCTTGGAGATAATGGAAACTTGTATTCAACGATGGATCAAGGATTAGTTGAAGGAATGAAACGTCTGGTAACAAAAGCTGACATTATTACACCCAATTTTACAGAAGTAAGTCTTTTATTAGGGGAAGAATACAAACAGACAACAACCGATGAAGAGATCAAAGAATGGGTAAAACGTTTGTCTGATATGGGACCAGATATCATTGTTGTGACAAGTGTTCCAGATAAAGAGAAAGATAAAGATTCTAATGTGATCGCTTACGATAGAACTTGTAATACATATTGGAAGATAAAATGCCGTTATATCCCAACATTTTATCCGGGAACAGGAGATGCTTATACTTCTGTTATGATAGGAAGCCTGTTAGACGGAGACAGTCTGCCAATCGCACTGGATAAGGGTGTGCAGTTTATCACACAGGCGATTAAGGCAAGTTATGGATTTGATTATCCAAACAGAGAAGGAGTATTGCTTGAGAGAGTATTAGAAGTATTGAAAATGCCGGTAGTTTTAGGTGGATATGAAATGATTTGATATCGAAAGCTAAAAAAGGAGGTGTCTGACATGTTTTATTTACTAGACCCAGAAAAATGGGAACGACAGAAACATTTTGAATATTATATGCAGATGATACCATGCGGTTATACTGTTACAGTACGTCTAGATGTGGAAAATCTGTATCAGCAGGTCAAAAAATGTGGATTAAAGTTTTATCCGGCATTTATTTACTGCACAGGAAAAGTTGTCAATGAGAAAAGAGAATTTAAAATGGGAGTCGATCAGGAAGGAAGACCTGGTTACTTTGATGTGATGCATCCAAACTTTACGATCTTTCACAAAGATGATCATACATTTTCAGACATCTGGTCTTATTATGATGATGATTTTCAGACATGCTATCAAAACATTATAAATGATATGGAAACATACAAAGATGTCAAAGGACCCAAAGGAAAAGAAGGGCAGCCGCCAAACTTCTTTTGTATCTCCTGTGTGCCATGGATGGATTTCACAGGCTACAGCACATGGGTGCCAACCGGAAGACCAAATCTATTTCCGATCATTACATTTGGAAAATATGTGGAAGAAGAGGGCAGAAGAAGGCTGTCTGCTGCTTTGACGATATCTCATGCATCCGCAGATGGATATCATGCTAGTATGTTCTTTGAAAGACTGCAGGAAGTATTAGATGAATTTGTAATTGATCAGTAATTGATGCATTGTTCAAAGTTTATAATTCATTTTTAAGTGAAAAAAATCGATGATTATAATAGCAGCATGTATTATGAAAATCCATTTTATTTATTTCCCTTGCAAAAATCCAGCCGAAGTAGAAGCGGACAACTTCTCCAACATTGATGAAATTTCCTCCTCAGACTCTTTAAAACCACCCGTGATCCACTGTCGGATCACAGCCATGCATCCGCTCACAATATAAATATGCAAAGAAGACAAAGCCTCCGCATCGTAATCAGGCCGGCGGCTCTGCCACATTGGCATGGTCCAGTGTTGGGTGGCAAGCAGAAGTTTATTCTGAAATCCTGGATCACCATGGTCTGAGAACAACAATCTTACCAACTGCTTATGCTCACTGATATAAAAGATAATAGAATTCATCAACTGTGAAATTGAATTTTCCTTCTCAAACTGGATCATATCTTCTTCTAGAGTATTTAAAATCTCATCTTCAATCGACTCCAGAAGATCCATCGGACTGGAATAATACGTATAAAATGTACTGCGGTTAATATCCGATTTCTCACACAAACGGGAAACGGATATTTTCTGTATTGGCTGTTCTTTTAATAAATAAAGCAGGCTCTCTCTGAGCGCACGTTTTGTTTTCAAAATACGACGATCAGTTTTCTTCTCTACCATATCAAAACTCCTTTAAAATCATATAAAAAAGATAATCTACAAAACAATGAAAAATGTTCGATAACCACCAAAAAACACTATTTTGGTGGTTGTTGTATACACATACATTTATTATAATATACATATGAATGAAAAACAACAGTTGTATGATAAAAGGAGGCACAAACATGAACCGGCAAGATTTTTATGATGGAAAATTATTTGATGCATATCGTTATATGGGTGCACATAAAGACGGTGATAAGATTCGTTTTGTAACCTATGCACCAAGAGCCTCCAGGATATCGATCATTGGGGAGTTTAATAACTGGAATGAAGAATTTATGGAACAAGACGCACAAAGTGGTTTCTTTTTATTCTACTCCGACAAAGCTAAAGAGGGTCAGATGTACAAATACTGCATCTACGGACCAGATGGAAACCGGCAGGAACATTGTGATCCCTATGGATTTGAGATGGAACTAAGACCGGGGGCATGTTCTATTATCAGAGATATCACAACATACAGATTCAATGACAGATCATGGATGCAGATGAGAAGTGTCGGAATTGAAGATGCCATCAATATCTATGAGATGCATATGGGTTCATGGAGAATGAATAAGAAAGATGAGAATGGCTGGTATCAGTATGATGAGATTGCCAAGATGCTCGTTCCATATCTAAAACAAAATAATTATACCCATGTAGAATTAATGCCATTGTCAGAACATCCATTTGATGGATCATGGGGATACCAAAACACTGGATTTTTTGCACCAACGAAACGTTATGGAACTCCAGATAAATTAATGAAATTTGTCGATATGATGCATCAGGCAGGGATTGGAGTCATTATGGATTTTGTGCCAGTTCATTTTGCAGTAGATGGATATGGACTGAAATTATATGATGGAACTCCATTATATGAATACGATAATAAAGATACTGGAGAGAGTGAATGGGGAAGTTGCAATTTTATTCATTCCAGAAGAGAAGTTCAGTGCTTCTTGCAATCAGCGGCCAACTATTGGCTGGAAGAGTATCATTTTGATGGAATCCGTATGGATGCAGTGAGCCGCCTGATCTACTGGCAGGGAGATGAAAGCAGAGGAGTCAACGATACAGCGATCGACTTCTTAAAAGCATTCAATTTAGGTTTGAAACAACGTCATCCAACCGCCATGCTGATCGCAGAAGATTCCACTGCTTATCCAGGTGTGACAGAACCAGTATGGAAAGGCGGGTTAGGATTTGATTACAAATGGGATTTAGGATGGATGCACGATACTCTGGAATATTTTCAGACTGGACCAGAATATCGAAGTCGTGATTATCACAAACTAACATTCTCTATGGTGTATTTCTGGAATGAACGTTATATGCTAGAATATTGTCATGATGAAGTTGTACATGGCAAGGCAACGATCCTACAGAAGATGTATGGGGATTATGAAGATAAATTTCCACAGGCAAGGGCTATGTATATGTATATGATGATCCATCCAGGAAAGAAATTAAACTTTATGGGGAATGAATTTGGACAGATCAGGGAATGGAGCGAAGCACAGGAACAAGATTGGATGATCTTAAAATATCCGATTCATGATGCCTTTCATAAATATATGGTCAAATTAAATGACATTTACAAGAAAGAAAAAGCTTTCCATTATGATTATCATAGAGAAAACTTTGAATGGCTGGACTGCCATCAGGAAGAACGATGTATTTATGCGATCGGAAGAAAAACGGCAGATCACATGATCGTTGGAATCTTTAATTTCTCTGACAAAGAGCAGAAAGATTATAAATTAACGATCAAAGGACACCATACGAGAAGAACATTGTTACATACTGAATGGGAACAGTATGGTGGAACGATGAAGAAACGTAAAGAAAATATTCATCTAAAGAAAAAAGGAAAAGACAGTGAGCTTACGATCACACTTCCAAGATACAGTGGAGTTTTATTAAAACTAACGAAGAAAGAATAAGGCAGAAACTTTGAGTAAAAGGAGATAATATCATGAAAATATACGATTTAGTAATTATAGGTTCCGGACCAGCTGGAATGTCTGCAGCAATCTATGCACAGAGAGCAATGCTTGATTTTGTTATGATCGAGAAAGAATATATGCCAGGAGGACAGGTTGTACAGACTTATGAAGTTGATAATTATCCTGGAATTCCAAAGACAAATGGAATGGATCTTGGATTAAAATTTTCAGAGCATGCGAAAGAACTTGGTGCTAAAAGTATTACAGCAGAAGTTAAAGAAATCTATGCAGACGAAGAAATCAAAGAGATCATGCTTAAGAATGGAGATACATTAAAAACAAGGACGATCATTCTTGCAACAGGAGCAGTTCATCAGACTTTGGGAATAGAAGGAGAAGAAAAATTAAAGGGAATGGGAGTATCTTATTGTGCAACATGTGATGGAGCATTTTTTAGAAATAAGGTAACAGCAGTTGTTGGTGGTGGAAATGTTGCATTGGAAGATGCAATATTCTTAAGCCGTATGTGTAAAAAAGTTTATCTGATCCATCGAAGAGATGAATTTCGTGGTGCAAAGATTCTTCAGGATGAAGTAAAGAAGAACGACAAGATTGAAATCTTATGGAACACGATCGTGACAAAAATCGATGGAGATGAGGTTGTGGAGGGACTTCATATACAAGATGTAGATAACCATGTGGATAAGTTACTAGATGTTGATGGAATTTTTATCGCTGTGGGGACAAAACCAGCTTCCGAGCTTTTATCTGGAAAGTTATCAACAGACGAAAAAGGATATATTATCGCAGGAGAAGACGGTGTTACAAATATTCCGGGAATCTTTGTTGCAGGGGATGGAAGAAGCAAAAATCTTCGTCAGGTGGTGACGGCGGTGTCAGATGGTGCCAACTGTGTGTATTCAGTCGAGCGATATCTTCAAAATGCTTAATTTTCAGACAATTTAAGCTATTTTTATATAGTGACTCATAAATTAAAAATCAACCGCTTTTTGTCGATTTGTGCTAGTTGTATAACAAAAAGCAGGTTGATTTTTTTATGGAAAAATTACACACATATTGCTAACAAAATACCCACAAAGTTATCAACATACAGAAATGGCATATTTTAGCCAAAAATGAGTTACCCACAGAGTTATCCACATTATCCACATCCACAATTCGACAAATAATAACTGTGGATAACTTCAAAAAGAAACATATGTTTTGTTTACTATTTATAAAAAGATTTTGTTTTCTTAATCAGAATTATATGTTATAATGAATTCATACAAAAAAGGTAAAGGAGATGGGAGCCATGAAATTCATTATTAGTGGAAAGAACATTGAAGTTACAGAAGGTATCAAAGCAGCAATTGAAGAGAAACTCGGACGTCTCGACAAATATTTAGTAGACGATACGATCGTGAATGTAACTTTAAGTGTTCAGAAGGGAAGACAGAAGATAGAAGTTACCATTCCTATGAAAGGGCACATTATCCGTGCTGAAGAAGGCAGTGAAGACATGTATGTATCTATTGACCTGGTAGTAGATGTGATCGAACGCCAGATCCGCAGATATAAAACAAGACTTATGAATCAGAAATATGATGGAACAAGCTTCAAACAGGAATTTATGGAGCAGGAAGACGATGTGGAAGATGATGAGATCAGAATCATCCGAAGCAAGAAGTTTGCTATCAAACCAATGGATGTAGAAGAAGCTTGTGTACAGATGGAATTATTAGGACATGATTTCTTTGTATTCCGCAATGCTGATACATTTGAAGTCAATGTTGTATACAAGAGAAAAGGAAATACATACGGACTGATCGAACCTGAATTTTAGAAGATCGGAAGATGGAGGAGATCCTTATGACAAGGATCTCCTTTTTTCATACTTTTTTATCATAAAAATTCAAAATTTATTGAGAATTTTTACAATTAGTTAACTTGCACCTTATAATGTTAAGTGTTACAATAGCAAAGACTATATAATAGATATAAGACTATCTTGATATCAGATGTCAAAGACAGAATAATATCAAGATGGAACAATCATAAAAAGAAACTTAGGAGATTATTTATGGGTTTATTTGATAAAGTATTTGGTTCTCACAGTGATAAGGAACTAAAACGAATCAGCAAGACGGTTGACAAGATCGAAGCACTCGATGAGTCCATGCAGAAATTGTCAGATGAGGAACTAAGACATAAGACCGTTGAATTTAAAGAAAGACTTGCAAATGGAGAGACATTAGATGATCTGTTACCAGAAGCATATGCAACAGTAAGAGAAGCCAGCAGCCGTGCGATCGGTTTAAAACATTACCGTGTACAGCTGATCGGTGGTATCATCCTGCATCAGGGACGTATCGCAGAGATGAGAACTGGTGAAGGTAAAACTTTAGTATCCACGTTACCTGCATATTTAAATGCGCTGGAAGAAAAGGGCGTTCATATCGTAACAGTCAATGATTATCTGGCAACTCGAGATGCCGAGTGGATGGGAAAAGTTCATAATTTTCTTGGATTAACTGTTGGTGTTGTTACAAATGATATGGAGAATGATGAACGTCGTGAAGCATATAACTGTGATATTACTTATATTACAAACAATGAATTAGGATTTGACTACTTAAGAGATAACATGGTCATTGAGAAAGAAGATCTTGTACAGAGAGATCTTCATTATGCGATCGTCGATGAGGTCGATTCCGTACTGATTGATGAGGCAAGAACACCACTGATTATTTCCGGTGAAAGTGGTAAGTCTACAGAATTGTACCGTGCATGTGATATCTTAGCCCGCCAGATGGAACGAGGAAGTTCTGATGGTGAATTATCCAAGATGGATATCTTAATGAACGAGGATATCGAAGAAGATGGAGATTTCCTTGTCAATGAAAAAGATAAACAGATCATGCTGACTGCAGATGGCGTGAAGAAAGTCGAGAAATTCTTCCATATCGAGAATCTTGCAGATCCAGAGAACCTTGCGATCCAGCATAATATCATCTTAGCACTTCGTGCACATAACTTAATGTTTAAAGACAAAGACTATGTAGTAAAAGATGATGAAGTATTGATCGTCGATGAATTTACAGGACGTATCATGCCAGGAAGACGTTATTCTGATGGTCTGCATCAGGCAATCGAAGCGAAGGAAAATGTAAAGGTCAAGAGAGAATCCAAAACTCTTGCAACGATCACGTTCCAGAACTTCTTCAATAAATATGACAAGAAAGCAGGTATGACAGGTACTGCACTTACAGAAGAACAGGAATTTAGAGAGATTTATGGAATGGACGTTGTTGTGATCCCAACAAACAAACCAGTTCAGAGAATCGATCATGATGATGCGATCTACAAGACAAAACGTGAGAAGATGAATGCTGTTGTCGAAGATATCATTGAATCTCATGCAAAAGGACAGCCTGTTTTAGTTGGTACGATCACCATCGAGATGTCTGAAGAATTAAGTGCAATGCTTAAGAAACGTGGAATCAAACACAACGTACTGAATGCGAAATTCCACGAGAAAGAAGCAGAGATCATCTCTCACGCAGGTGAGATCGGTGCCGTAACGATCGCTACGAACATGGCTGGTCGTGGTACTGACATCGTGCTGGAAGATGGTGTTGCAGAACTTGGCGGATTAAAGATCATCGGTACAGAACGTCATGAATCCAGACGTATCGATAACCAGTTACGTGGTCGTGCTGGACGTCAGGGAGATCCAGGTGAATCTAAGTTCTATTTATCACTGGAAGATGATCTGATGAGATTGTTTGGATCTGAAAGAATGATCAGTATATACAATGCACTGGGAATTCCAGAAGGAGAAGAAATCCAGCATAAGACGATCAGCAAGACGATCGAGAAAGCACAGAAGAAGATTGAGAATAACAACTTTGGTATTCGTAAGAATCTGTTAGATTATGATAGAGTCAACAATGAACAGAGAGAAGTTATGTACAAAGAACGCCGCCGTGTTCTTGACGGAGATGACATGAAAGAATCTGTTTTAGGCATGATGAAAGAAACAGTTGCAAATCATGTATATCAGGTGATCAGTGATGAGCTTCCACCAGAAGAGTGGGATCTGGCAGCACTGAATGCAGAGTTGCTTCCAATTGTACCACTGAATAAGATCGTATTAACAGATGCAGAGAAATCTTCTGGTAAAGTTGATGATCTGGTAGCAAGATTACAGGAAGAAACAGTTGCATTATATGAACAGAAAGAAAAAGAATTCGAAGACTTTGATCTTCGTGAGATTGAACGTATTATCTTACTGAAAGTCATCGACCGCAAGTGGATGGATCATATTGATGATATGGATCAATTAAGAGAAGGAATTGGTCTTCAGGCATATGGACAGAGAGATCCAGTTGTTGAATACCGTATGGCTGGATTTGAGATGTTCAATGATATGACAAAGGCAATTCAGGAAGAGACAACAGGTGCACTGTTCCACGTACAGGTTGAGCAGAAGATCGAGAGAGAAGAAGCTCCAAAGATCACTGGAACAAACAAAGATGCAGAAGTTGAGAAGAAGCCTTATGTAAGAAAAGGAGCAAAAGTCGGCAGAAATGATCCTTGCCCATGTGGAAGTGGTAAGAAGTATAAGAACTGCTGCGGAAGGAATAAATAAGGAGTTTTTTATCAATGATTGAAGCAGAACAATTAAAATATAAATTAAACTCTTTTCAGGAACCACTAGAAGATCTTAGTGGTTCCCTTGCGTTAGAAGCAAAAAAAGAGAGAATTGATCAATTAGAACTGAATATGGAAGAACCAGGATTCTGGGATAATGTTGAGGAATCCCAGAATGTTATGAAAGAAGTCAAAAGCCTGAAAGGTGTCGTGGAAGAATATGATGATCTGAAAACAAAATATGAAGATATCGAGACTTTGATCGATATGGCAGAAGAAGATGAAGATGCCGATCTGATCGAAGAAGCCACTGCTTTGATGGATGAATTTGAAAAAACATATGAGGAATTACGTATTTCAACACTGCTAACAGGTGAATATGATAAGGATGATGCAATTCTTACACTACATGCAGGGGCAGGTGGAACAGAGTCTTGCGACTGGGCAGGAATGCTATACCGTATGTTCACAAGATGGGCAGGAAAGAAAGGTTATGGAACAGAAGTTCTTGATTATCTTGATGGGGATGAAGCAGGGATCAAATCTGTTACTGTGAAGATCACGGGAATGAATGCTTATGGATATTTACGATCTGAAAAAGGTGTTCACCGTCTTGTCCGAATTTCTCCATTCAATGCAGCAGGAAAACGACAGACATCGTTTGCATCCTGTGATGTAATGCCAGATATCAAAGATGATATAGAAGTTGAGATTGCAGATGAAGATATCCGGATTGACACATATCGTGCAAGTGGAGCTGGTGGACAGCATATCAACAAAACAGATTCCGCAATCCGTATTACGCATTTACCAACAGGAATTGTTGTACAGTGCCAGAATGAGCGTTCACAGCACAAGAACAAAGATCAGGCAATGAAGATGTTAAAGACAAAACTGTATCTGTTAAAACAGCAGCAACATTTGGAAAAATTATCAGATATCCGAGGTGATGTTGGGGATAATGGATGGGGAAACCAGATCAGATCCTATGTCCTGCAGCCTTATACAATGGTAAAAGACCACAGAACAAACTTTGAAAGCGGAAATCCAAGCGCTGTATTAGATGGGGATCTGGATGGATTTATGAATGCCTATCTTGCATGGGATAACAACAGTAAGAAGGAAGAAAATTAAACAGAAAACTTCCGGTCAGATCATGTATTTATTTTAAAACCAAATTTTCTATTGCATCATAAAAATATCTGTGGTAGTATTTTGTGCAAAGACAACTGTACACCACAGGAAAACAAAAGGAACCAGACATGAAAGAAACCAACTATTATGTAATTAAAAAGAAAGCAGTTCCAGAAGTGTTGTTAAAGGTGTTAGAGGTCCAGAAACTGTTAGATTCAAAGAGAGCAGTTTCTGTATTAGAAGCTACAGAGAAGGTGGGAATCAGTCGAAGTTCTTATTATAAGTATAAGGATGATATTTTCCCATTTTATGCTGGTAAGAAAGGACGTAGTATCACATTCGTGATCGAAGTCGATGACCAGCCTGGCGTTATGGCCTCGATCCTTAACATTTTTGCACTTTATAAGGCAAATATCCTGACGATCCACCAGAGTATTCCAATTAATGGAAAGGGACTCTTAACAGTCAGTGTTGACATCGAAGACAGCGAGACGGATGTCTCGGCTATGATTCAGGATGTTGAGAAGATAGAAGATGTATCTTATGTAAAAATAATTGCAATGGAATAGATGTATAAATATACATGACACATTTTTGGAGGACAGAATGAAATACGTTATTGTTTTAGGAGATGGAATGGCTGACGAGCCAATCGAAGCAGCAGGTGGGAAGACACCACTTCAGTTAGCAGACAAACCAGTGATGGATGAGATGGCGAAAGTTTCCGAACAGGGAATCGCTTATACAGTACCATCCAATTTACCAGCAGGAAGTGATGTAGCCAATCTTTCTATGTTAGGATATGACCCACAGGTTTATTATTCCGGAAGATCACCCCTTGAGGCATTAAGCATTGGTGTTGATATGAAAGATACAGATATTGCACTTAGATGTAACGTTGTAACCGTATCTGAAGACGAAGATTATGAAGATAAGACGATCATCGACCACAGCGCAGGAGAGATCACTTCTGAGGAAGCAGCGATCCTGATCGAAGCTGTGAGAAAAGAATTAGAAGATGATGAATATAAATTTTATCCGGGAGTCAGCTACCGCCATTTAACGATCTGGGATCATGGAGAAGTAGTCGAACTTGTACCACCTCATGATGTTTTAGGACAGAAGATCGGGCAGTATCTTCCAAAGCAGGAGAAGCTAAAAGAGATGATGGAAAAGAGTTTTGATATCTTAAATCATCATCCGATCAATGAAGCAAGAGCTGAGAAAGGCTTGAATAAAGCAAACAGCATCTGGTTCTGGGGAGCAGGGACGAAACCGGCACTGGACGATTTTAAAGAGAAGACTGGAATGAATGGAGCTATGGTATCTGCCGTCGATCTGTTAAAAGGAATCGCAGTTGGAGCAAACATGAGAAATCTTGATGTAGAGGGTGCCAATGGTGGTCTTGACACGAATTATTATGGGAAAGCGATGGCAGCAGTTGAAGCACTACTTGAAAAAAATGATGATTTCGCTTATATTCATGTAGAGGCACCTGATGAGATGGGTCATCAGGGAAGTCTTGAGAATAAGATCAAAGCAATCGAACATCTTGATAAAGAAGTTGTGAAGGTTGTCAAAGAAGAACTTGAGAAAGCTGGAGAGGATTTTAGAATTCTGATCGGACCGGATCATCCGACACCAATTGCGATCCGTACCCATTCCAAAGAACCGATACCATTTATGATCTACGACAGCACGAAAGATTATGAAGGTCAGGAAGAGTACAGCGAAGAAGCAGCGAGAGAGACAGGAATTGTCATTTCCCACGCTTATGATTTAATGAATCGGTTATTACAAAAATAAGAGAAATAATTTTAGGAGGCACAAGATGCTAGTAGTTAAGAAATTTGGTGGTACTTCTGTAGGAAATAAAGATCGTATCATGAACGTTGCAAAAAGATGTATTGAAGATTACAAAAAAGGAAATGATGTTGTTGTTGTCTTATCAGCAATGGGTAAGATGACAGATGAACTGATCGCAAAAGCAAAAGAGATCAATCCTAATCCATCCAGAAGAGAGATGGATATGTTATTAACAACAGGAGAACAGACTTCTGTATCATTAATGGCAATGGCAATGGATTCTCTTGGAGTTCCTGCTGTTTCCCTAAATGCATTCCAGGTAGCAATGCATACAACTTCTGTATACAGCAATGCAAGAATCAAAAGAATTGATACAGACCGTATCATGAATGAATTAGAACAGAGAAAGATCGTAATCGTTACAGGATTCCAGGGAGTTGACCAGTTCGATAACTACACAACACTTGGACGTGGTGGATCTGATACAACAGCTGTAGCACTGGCAGCAGCGTTACACGCAGATGCATGTGAGATTTATACAGACGTAGACGGAGTCTATACAGCAGACCCAAGAAAAGTATCAGAGGCTAAAAAATTAAATGAGATCACATATGATGAGATGTTAGAAATGGCAACACTCGGAGCAGGAGTACTTCATAATCGTTCTGTAGAACTTGCTAAGAAACATGGAGTTGCCTTAGTTGTTAGATCAAGTCTTACAACAGAAGAAGGAACTGTCGTAAAAGAAAGCGTAAAATCAAGAGACAACGAGATCAGCGGTGTAGCAGGAGATGATGATGCAGCAAGAATCGCAGTTATGGGAATCGAAGATACACCAGGTATGGCATTCAAGATCTTCAATGTATTAGCAAAGAAAAATGTAAACGTAGATATGATCTTGCAGTCAGTTGGACATAATGACAAGAAAGATATCTCCTTCACAGTCAAAGAAGAAGAATTAGATATCGCAGTTAAAGCATTAGAAGATTACCTTCCAGACAGCTATTATGAAGAGATCAAAGCAAGCAAAGAAGTTGCCAAAGTATCAATTATCGGAAAAGGATTATTAAACCACTATGGAATGGCAGCTCGTATGTTTAACGCTTTATATAAAGCAGATGTAAACATTCGAATGATCTCTACATCTGAGATCCGTGTTACAGTGCTTGTAAACCAGGAAGATATGGTGAAAGCAATGAATGCAGCACATGAAGAATTTGAGATGTAAATTTTAATTTGCTGGTTTGATGACGGAAATTATTGGTGGAATATTATAAAAAGGGTTATCTGTCTGCGACGCGCTTTCGCTCGACTCACACGCAGCTGTACTAAGCTCCTGAATGGTCTAACGACCATCCACTCACTAAGTGCAGGCGTGTTCCTACGGTCTCAGACAGATAACCCTTTTTATAATATTCAAATAATTTACGTAATCGAAACCACTACCGAATGTGTATGGAGAATGATCTTGGATGTAAATTAGTTTTTTCAAGACAGAAGATAAGTGTTTATTATACTCCTAAACATCCCAACAAATCGGTGCTTGTAGATTTTAGCTAAACTTCTGTTAACGAATACAAAAATTATCGATCAATACCATACAACATACACACTGTGTAGTGGTTTGAATCACGTAAATTATTTGAATATTATAAAAAGAGATCATGTGTCAGCAACCGTACGGAC
>OKSK01001036.1_pt1 | contig 14435 bp, 10 predicted proteins | sample 1606301 | NCBI WGS metagenome assembly OKSK01 (sample SAMEA3879557, study PRJEB24766) | human gut metagenome | biome: human-associated habitat; feature: feces | place: USA | collected 1985/1987
TAACGCTTTGCTGAGCAGCTGCGCCGCGCCACGTAAACCGCCAAGCGGATTTTTAATCTCATGTGCCAGGCCGCGCACTAAATCACGGGCAGCAACCTGCTGGGCGTGCTGTAGCTGTTCCTGACTTAAGCGGCGCTGGTTATCCATCGGAGCCATCTCCAGCAGGATCATGCCGTCCGGCATACGCTGGGCCGTCACAGAAAGGATATGCGAGCGCCCGTCGATGACCAGCGTCACTTCGTTATCGGTGAAGCCCTGACCCGCCTGCAAACTCTCCTGCATCAGACCAATATTCAGCGAGAAATAGCTCAGCAGTTCCGGCAGCGGCGTGCCAAACAGTTTTCGGGCGCTTTGGGCGAGCAGCTGTTGCGCCGCCGGGTTGGCGTAATGGACCGCCAGCTCGTCGTCGACCAGCAAAATACTGTTAATCAAAGAATTGAGGATCTGCCCAGCATCGGGCAGCGTGCCAGTTGCCATTCAGCAGTCTCCTGGAGTCGTTGCACTATTTTAGTGCAGTATAGCGTTTTAGAGGTAAAAAGCGCGTGAGATCAGGTTGTTGGTGGAGAAAAAAGCCCATCCGAAGATGGGCTAAAGTTTCCACGGCAACTACTCCCGACGCGTATGCGCCGGGTAAAACAAAACAATTAAACGCTGTAGTACAGTTCAAACTCAACCGGGTGCGGCGTCATGCGAACGCGGTCGTTTTCTTCGGTACGCAGCGCGATGTAAGCGTCGATAGCTTCATCGGTGAACACGCCGCCAGCGGTCAGGAACTCGCGGTCTGCGTCCAGCGCTTGCAGGGCTTCTTCCAGAGAGCCGGCAACCTGTGGGATCTCTTTCGCTTCTTCTGGCGGCAGGTCGTACAGGTTTTTGTCCATGGCTTCGCCCGGGTGGATCTTGTTCTTGATACCGTCCAGACCGGCCATCAGCAGTGCTGCGAAGCACAGGTATGGGTTAGCCGCCGGGTCCGGGAAGCGCACTTCGATACGACGCGCTTTCGGAGACGCAACCACCGGGATACGGATAGAAGCAGAACGGTTACGGGCAGAGTACGCCAGCATCACGGGTGCTTCGTAGCCTGGAACCAGACGCTTGTAGGAGTTCGTGGTCGGGTTCGCCAGGGCGTTGATCGCTTTAGCGTGTTTGATAACACCGCCGATGTAGTGCAGCGCCTGCTCAGACAGACCCGCATACTTGTCACCAGAGAACAGGTTGGTGCCGTTCTTGGACAGGGACATGTGGCAGTGCATGCCGGAACCGTTGTCGCCAAACATTGGTTTTGGCATGAAGGTCGCGGTTTTACCGAAACGGTGCGCAACGTTGTGTACAACGTATTTGTAGATCTGAATCTCATCCGCTTTTTTGGTCATGGTGTTGAAGCGGGTAGCGATCTCGTTCTGGCCAGCCGTTGCCACTTCGTGGTGGTGCGCTTCAACAACCAGGCCCATCTCTTCCATGATCAGACACATGGTAGAACGGATGTCCTGTGAAGAATCGACCGGAGGAACCGGGAAGTAACCGCCTTTCACGCCCGGACGGTGACCTTTGTTACCACCTTCGTACTTGGTGGAAGAGTTCCATGCGCCTTCGATGTCATCGATAGCGACGTGGGAGCCAGAAATGGAAGCGCCAAAACGGATGTCGTCGAACAGGAAGAACTCTGGCTCTGGCCCGAACAGAACGGTGTCTGCGATGCCGGTAGAGCGCAGGTACTCTTCAGCGCGTTTTGCGATGGAGCGTGGGTCACGGTCATAGCCTTGCAGCGTGCCAGGTTCCAGAATATCGCAGCGGATGATCAGCGTAGGTTCTTCGTAGAACGGGTCAATGAGCGCAGTGGTTGCATCTGGCATCAGAACCATGTCGGATTCGTTAATGCCTTTCCAGCCGCCAATGGAGGAGCCGTCAAACATTTTGCCTTCTTCAAAGAATTCGGCGTTCACCTGATGAGCAGGGATCGTGACGTGCTGTTCTTTACCTTTGGTATCGGTGAAGCGCAGATCAACAAACTTCACTTCATGTTCGTTCAGCATCGTCAAAACGTGTTCAGCGGACATACTTAACTCTCCAGATTGGTCATTGTCGTCGTGGTAACGAGGTCTTCAAATCGGCTGGGCTGCCATATTTTTACTGTATTTCTGTAAAGCGAAATCTGTGCCAACTTTTAAAACACCCCAAAAAGGCGTTATCATGCGCACCATAGTGCAGAAGGGCTGCACCACATTGGATTTGTTGCACCATTATAGTGCTTCTGTGTGAACATCGAGCACCATATTGGTGCAATTTACGTTAAAGTGCCCTTTTACCGCTCCGTGAAAGCGATCACAAAGCATCTCTGCAATACTTGTTTGCGGGGGATGTTTGTGATCCTGTTTTGTAGTGCGATTAATCCGTGTACAATAACGCGCTATTTCTAAATGCCTGAGGCAAAGTTGTGATCGAAAAATTGCGTAATATCGCCATCATCGCGCACGTCGACCATGGTAAAACTACCCTGGTTGATAAGCTGCTACAGCAGTCCGGTACGTTTGATGCTCGTGCCGAAACTCAAGAGCGTGTGATGGACTCCAACGATTTGGAGAAAGAGCGTGGGATTACCATCCTCGCCAAAAACACCGCTATCAAATGGAATGACTACCGTATCAACATCGTTGATACCCCAGGGCACGCCGACTTCGGTGGTGAAGTTGAGCGCGTGATGTCCATGGTGGATTCCGTGCTGCTGGTGGTTGACGCATTTGATGGCCCTATGCCGCAAACGCGCTTCGTGACCAAAAAAGCATTTGCCCACGGCCTGAAACCTATCGTTGTGATCAACAAGGTTGACCGTCCTGGCGCGCGTCCTGACTGGGTTGTTGACCAGGTCTTCGACCTGTTCGTTAACCTCGACGCGACCGACGAACAGCTGGACTTCCCTATCGTTTATGCGTCTGCGCTGAACGGTATCGCCGGTCTGGATCACGAAGACATGGCGGAAGACATGACTCCGCTGTACCAGACGATTGTTGACCGCGTTCCTGCGCCAAACGTTGACCTGGAAGGCACCCTGCAAATGCAGATCTCTCAGCTCGACTACAACAACTATGTTGGCGTAATCGGCATTGGTCGTATCAAGCGCGGTAAAGTGAAGCCTAACCAGCAGGTCACTATCATCGATAGCGAAGGGAAAACCCGTAACGGTAAAGTCGGTAAAGTGCTGACTCACCTGGGTCTTGAGCGTATCGAGAGCGACATCGCTGAAGCGGGCGACATCATCGCTATCACCGGTCTGGGTGAACTGAACATCTCCGACACCATCTGCGATCCGCAGAACGTCGAAGCGCTGCCAGCCCTGTCCGTTGATGAACCAACCGTATCCATGTTCTTCAACGTCAACACCTCTCCGTTCTGTGGTAAAGAAGGTAAGTTCGTTACCTCTCGTCAGATCCTTGACCGCCTGAACAAAGAGCTGGTGCACAACGTTGCGCTGCGCGTTGAAGAAACCGAAGACGCTGATGCATTCCGCGTTTCGGGTCGTGGTGAGCTGCACCTGTCTGTTCTGATTGAGAACATGCGTCGTGAAGGTTTCGAGATGGCGGTTTCCCGTCCGAAAGTTATCTTCCGCGAAATCGATGGCCGTAAACAAGAGCCGTTCGAAAACGTAACGCTGGACGTTGAAGAGCAGCACCAGGGTTCTGTGATGCAGGCACTGGGTGAGCGTAAAGGCGACCTGAAAAACATGAATCCAGATGGCAAAGGCCGCGTACGTCTCGACTACGTGATCCCAAGCCGTGGCCTGATCGGCTTCCGTTCTGAGTTCATGACCATGACTTCCGGTACCGGTCTGCTGTACTCCACCTTCAGCCACTACGACGACGTTCGTCCGGGCGAAGTGGGCCAGCGTAACAACGGCGTGCTGATCTCCAACGGTCAGGGTAAAGCGGTTGCGTTTGCGCTGTTCGGTTTGCAGGATCGCGGTAAGCTGTTCCTGGGTCACGGTGCTGAAGTTTACGAAGGCCAGATCATCGGTATTCACAGCCGTTCTAACGACCTGACGGTAAACTGTCTGACCGGTAAGAAACTGACCAACATGCGTGCGTCCGGTACTGACGAAGCAACGGTTCTGGTTCCACCGATCAAGATGACCCTGGAGCAGGCGCTGGAATTCATCGATGATGACGAACTGGTCGAAGTGACGCCTCAGTCAATTCGTATCCGTAAACGTCACCTGACTGAGAACGATCGTAAACGTGCAATGCGCGGTGCGAAAGAAGACTAATTCGGTTATGCCGTAGGCCGGGTAAGCGCATGCGCCACCCGGCAACGAAAAAGCCGCTGAGCGATCAGCGGCTTTTTTATTAGAACGAATACCGTAACCCTAAACGGATCCGGTACTGCTCCCGGTTGTAATCATTCCATCGGTCCAGCCACTGTAGCTCAAGATACGGCAGCCAGTTTCTGTCGATTTTATAGCTGAACTTGTTAGTAATTTCCCAGTGATGATCTTTGCCATTTTTGCTGTGGTAATCATTCACCCGCTGGAAAAAGTGCGGCTCAAAGGTGTAGAAAAACGCATCCGTCACTTTGAAATTCCAGTAGTTGGCGAATTCATGCGTGTCGTTCTTATCCATCTGCCCGTTATAGTCCGGCGTATCGTAATTGTTATGGTTATAGCGATAGCGGAACGTCAGATTAAACCAGTCCGTAAATTTGTAATTGGTATCTAAATAAACCGCGCCACCTGATCCTGCGCTGCTGTCATTAATTAAGCCGCCGGGCTGGAAGGTCAGTTTGTCGGTCGGTTTGAAGAGCGGATACCACCCCTCGATTTCGTTATAGCTGTGTTTCAGTTCGTCCCATTTCCCCACGTTATAAGCGTTGGTGAACATCAGCCCCGCGCCCATATCGAAGTTATAGCCCGCACGCAGGATCACTTCGTGCAGCTCTGAGGCGGTGTTGTAGGCTTCGCGCGTTTCGACATAGGCCCCGGCAAATACCGGGCAGGACACAGACGACACGATCAGTACGGTGATGATTCTTTTCATAATTTGTCCATGTATCAGGTACAGAAAGGCCTCCCTCCTGCTAAACAGGAAGGACATAGTGGCCGGATTTATTGTTATAAAGTGACTGCTGACGCTTTATTGTTGGTGGTTATCTCAGGGGTATTCGCTGACTGTTTTTTTCGTTTTCCAATCTCCTCGATAATAAAGGCGAAGCGCGCTTCGTTGAGTTTATAAAACAGCCCCATGGTCACGGCGGCGACGATTGCCAGGCCGCACGGCCAGAGGAAAATAAGCTGACGCAAACCCAGCAGCGTGCCCGCGCTCTGCACGGCATGGGGTACGTAGCCAATCTGGGTCAGCATAATGCCGGGCAGGAAACCGGCGAGCGCGGCGGAGATTTTGCGCGAGAAGGTATAGCCGGTATACACCGACCCTTCGGCGCGAATGCCGGTTTTCCACTCGCCGTAATCGACGGTATCCGGCACCAGCGCCCAGTTCAGGCTATTAACAAACGCCGTGCCGAAGAAGGCCATGCAGGAAAACAGCACGAACAGCAGGGAGCTGGTCCCCCAGAAGAAATTCAGCACGTCGCCCACCGCCCACAGCGCCAGCCCGCCCAGATAGACCGGCTTCTTGCCAAAGCGCTTCACCGCGCCGGGCACCAGAAACACGCCAATCAGAATGCAGCCCATGCTGAAAAAGCCCATCCACGACAGGAGATGCAGATCGTTCAGCACGTACTGGGTGTAATAGACCTGAATCGCCAGCTTGATGTTAAACGCGGCGAGGGTACAGAGGTTGGCGATGCACAGCACCAGCAGCGGCGGATTGCGGAAAATCGCGCAGAATGATTTCAGAATGCCGGGCTTATGGTGATCGGGCGTAAGCTCGACGTAGCGTTCTTTCACCCCGCTGTAGCACCACCACATGCAGAACAGCCCCCCGGTGACGAACACCAGCGCGGCCACCAGATAGCCGAGTGAGGGCTGGCTGATGAACAGCGCCTGAATCGGCATAAAGCCGACGGTGCAGAGCAACAGTCCTACCGTTGCGCCGCCCTGACGCCACGCCGCAAGCTGCGCGCGCTCGTTCGGGTTTTTGGTGATGGCAGGGACCATTGCACCGTAGGCGCAGTTCATCAGGCTGTAGCAGAGGCCAAACATCATGAAGAGCACGGTGGCGAGGGCCGTTTTCACCGTCAGGCTAAAGTCGTTGGCCATAAACTGCGCCGTCGCGACCAGCGCCACCGGGACGGAGGCGTAAAGTATGAATGGCCTGAACTTCCCCCTCGGGCCAATGTTACGCCGGGAATCCAGCAGCACCCCGGTCAGCATGTCGGTGAACGCGGTAAAGAACTTGGCGACCAGAAAAATGATGCCGCCGTAGAACGCGGGCATGCCCAGCTCGTCCGTGTAAAACTTCAGCAGATACAGCGTGCCAATACACAGCATCAGGTTCGAGCCAAAATCACCCATCCCGTAGGCGCACTTCTCTCGCAGGCTCAATTTCAGGGTTAACGGATCAGTATTATGTGTCATGGTCGATCCTCAAAGCGCCCCGCAGGGCGCTCAATCACGTCATTTATGCCGTACGTTTGCGCAGTTCGATCTCTTCCACTATGCGCACATACATCTTCTCGTTGAGGTTGTAGAAGCAGCCCATCGCCACGATGGTGATGACCGCCAGCAGGCTCGGGTAGATAAATATCAGCTGCCGCAGCCCTTCAACCGTCCCGGCGGACTGCACCACGTTCGGCACATAGCCGATCTGGGTGAGCATGATCCCCGGGAAGAAGCCCGCCAGCGCCTGCGAGACCTTCCTGAAGAAGGTAAAGCCGGTGTAGACCGTTCCCTCGGAGCGCACGCCGGTGCGCCACTCGCCGTATTCCACGGTATCGGACACCAGCGCCCAGTTCAGGCTGTTCACGAACGCGGAACCGAAGAACGCCAGGCAGGAGAACGCCACAAAGCTCACCGAGCCGCCGCCGAAGAAGTAGTTAAGCAGATCGCCCGCCACCCAAATCATCAGCCCGCTGATGTAGACCTTTTTCTTGCCGAAGCGCCGCACCGCGCCGGGCATCATAAAGACGCCGATAAAAATACAGCCCATGCTGAAGAAGCCCATATACGACAGCAGGATCGGGTCGTTCAGCACGTACTGCGTGTAGTAGACCTGAATGGCGAGTTTGACGTTAAAGGCGCCCAGCGTGCACAGGTTAGCGATGCACAGGATAAACAGCGGACGGTTCCCGGCGATGGCGCGAAACGACTGCAACAGCCCCGGTTTCTGCGCCGGGTTAGCAGGCTGCGTCTCGACGTAACGCTCGGTAACGCCCTTATAGCACCACCACATAAAGAACAGCCCGAACAGCGAGAAGAGGGTGGCGGCAAAGATGTAGCCAAGCTGGTCGTTACCCTCAATCAGGTTCATCACCGGGACAAAGCCCACCGTACAGAGCAGCAGGCCGAGCGTGGCGCCGCCCTGACGCCAGGCCGCCAGCGAGGCGCGCTCGTCCGGGTTTTTGGTGATGGCGGGCACCATCGCGCCGTAAGAGCAGTTCATCATGCTGAAGAACAGGCCGTACAGCATGAACAGCACCGTCGCCATCACCGTTTTACCGGTGATTTCAAACGGTGTGCCGACGAAGTTGGCAATCGCCAGCAACGTTACCGGGAAGGCTGCATACAGCACGAACGGGCGGAATTTCCCTTTCGGGCCGATCTTGCGCCGGGAATCGAGCATGATCCCGGTGCCCATATCGGTGAAGGCGGTAAAAAACTTCGCAATCAGGAAGATAATCCCGCCGTAGGTGCCCGGCAGCCCCAGCACGTCGGTGTAGAACTTCAGCAGATACAGCGTGCCGATATCAAGCAGGATGTTAGAGCCGAGATCGCCCATCCCGTAGGCGAGTTTTTCTTTAAACGGCAGGCGCAGGGTTGCCGGATCAGAAGTATGTTGACTCATTATTGTTCTCCGTCTGCCCGCAGGTTTTCCCGCGGGCGAGCCTTATCAGATATGACGTAAGGTGCTAAACAGATCAGCCCATTCGCTTTGCTGGCGATAGAAGACCGGCGGTTTGCCGAGCGGGGCATCAACGGTGATGTCACCGCCCTGGCAGGTTTCTCCGGTCCACGCATTGACCCAGGTGTCCTGCGGCAGATAGAGCGACCAGTCGCGGCGTCCCTCTTCATGGACCGGCGCCACCAGCAGATCGCGGCCAAACAGATACTGGTATTTCAGCGTGTAGGCGCGCGCGTCGTCCTCGTAGTGCAGGAAAAGCGGACGCATCACCGGCAGGCCGCTTTTCGCGTTCTGCGCAACCGCAGCTTTGATATACGGCTTCAGGGTGGTGAAGACGGTGGTCATGCGCGCGAAGTGCGCGATGGTTTCCGCGTCGCCGTCGAACTGCCAGTTATCGCCAGGGCGGTTGCCCTCGTGGGTACGCATCATCGGCGTAAAGGCGCTGAAATCACACCAGCGCAGCAGCAGCTCTTTGCTGCGCTTCATCTCGAAGAGCGTCGTATAGCCGCCAATGTCGCTGTGGTGCAGGCCGTGCCCGGTCATCGCCAGCGACAGCGCCGCCGGTACGACGGAAGCCAGACCGTCGTCCAGGCTCCAGTCGACGTTCTGATCCCCCGCCCACATCATCACCGAGTGCTTCTGGCTACCGGTGTAGCCTGCGCGCATGAAGAACAGGATCTCCCCGAGCTTGCCGGTCTCCTCCAGCGCTTCGTAGTTACATTTCGCCCACAGGGCAGGCCAGGCGTTATGCATGATCTCCGCGCTCACGCCGTTGTGCAGGAAGGTATCGGTCGGCAGATATTCCCCGAAATCGGCCATCCAGCCGCCGCAGCCCAGTTCGATCAGGTTCTTTTTAATGACCTCTTTGTACCAGTCGTAGGCTGCCGGGTTGGTCAGGTCGATAACGCCCGCGTAGAACTCGCCGAACTCGACGTGGTAGTCCTTGCCGTCGGCGTTTTTGGTCAGATAGCCGCGTTTCGCAGCCTCTTCGCAGAGATCTTTATCGCTGGCGACGTACGGGTTGATATAGGAGAGGAACTGCACGCCTTCTTCTTTCCACTGCGCAATACGCGCATCAAGCTGCGGATAGAGCGCGCTGTTCCACTTCCAGTTCCACATTACGCGTTTGCCAAAGGAGGTCATGCGGATGCCGGACCAGTCCTGCGCCCAGATGCCGTTCACCTTTACGCCGCCGTTACGCATGGTGTCGAGCTTCTGCTGGCACACCTCGGTGCCGCCCTGGATGCCCAGCGTCACGCCGTCGTACACCCAGTCCGGCAGCTCCGGCTGGCGTCCCAGTAGGCCGGTCAGTTTTTCCAGCAGATCGACGTACGTTTCCGCACATTCGAAGCGCAGCGTGGCGTTATCTTCCCAGAACGCCAGCTCGTGGAAGTCAGGGGCGCTGAAGTCGAAGTTCATATAGCAGCTGTTATCCACGTGGCAGTAGTACTTCTGGGTGCTCACGAAGGTGGGCTGCGGGAAGAAGGTCCAGTAGTAGTCACCGCCTGCGTTCTCTTTGCAGTCGGCCTGCCAGGTGACGTAGGTCTGCTTATTGCGGCCCACGCCCTGCTCGCTGGTCCACAGCGGGAACGGCTTGCCGCGCAAATCGAAATACGAGAACTGCTCGCCGCAGCCGTAAATATGATCGTCAGGCTGAGCTGCCAGCCGCAACCAGATGCGGTTATGGCTGGCGGCATCATTTTTCAGCTTCAGCTCCAGACGGCCTTCCGCATCCACGCCCACCAGCAGCGTGGCGCTCACCGCGTCGCCGCGGGTAAAGCGGATTGCCCAGCCCGCGCTTTGCTGCGTAACGGTCGCGTTCGTCAGGGCAATCTTTTCGTTGAGCTTGTCTTTAATGCTGAAGTTGCCGCGAAACATCTCGATATCCGCCTCACCTGCGCCAATCCACAGGCAAGGGGCATCCGCGGTGTGGGATAAAATCAGACGGTCCTGCCAGCGCAGGGTGAAGCCACTTTCGTTATTTTTCAGGTCAATATTGTGTAGGGTACGCATAAAAACTCCGTCTTAATTATTTGGCCTGGCTATCCAGTAATCCGGCGGCGACGGCAGGCGCTAAGCCCGGTGCCAGCGGCAGGCGGGGGATCACCAGGCAGTGCAGCAGATGGTAAATATCCTGCTTGCCGTCCCAGACTTTGGTGGTCACTTCGTTGTTGGTGTCCAGCTCCTGCCACCAGGATCCGTTTTCGTAATCCATCAGATACTTGATGCAGTAATCCCACCATTTCTGATACCAGGCTTCGTACTGCGCCTCGCCGGTCACGGTATAGAGGGCATAGGCCGTGCCCATCGCCTCGACGATTGGCCAGCGCACGCGTTCGCGCACGATTGGCTTGCCGTCCCAGCCCACGGAGTAGACAAAGCCGTCCGCCCCGTCGGGTGCCCAGGCGTCGCGGATGGTGGCGTGGAACAGTCCTTTCGCATCTTCCAGCAGCCACTCCGGCGGGGTTTCAAAGCGCGCTTCCAGCGCGGCGCGCAGGTGCAGCATCAGGCGGCCCCACTCAATCCAGTGCCCAGGCGTGCCGCCATAGGCGCGGAAGCGGTGGGCGGGGTTATCGATGTTATAGTCGCGGATCGGGTTCCAGTTGGTGTCAAAATGCTCGTTAACGCGGTACTCCCCTTTGCGCGCCACGTCGTGAATAATCACCGAGGCGATGCGCAGGGCGCGGTCAAGCCATTTGCGGTCGTGGGTCACGTCATAAACGATGAGGAAGGCTTCCACGGCGTGCATGTTGGCGTTACCGCCGCGATAGTCTTCCGTTTTGCTGAAGGCTTCGTCCCAGGACTCCAGGCACATCTGCTCCTGTTCGCTCCAGAAGTAGCGCTCAATCACCTCGATGGCGTCGTCCAGCAACTTGCGTGCCTGCGGATGGCCGGTGGTGACGGCGCTCGCCGCGCCCAGCAGAACGAAGAAATGCTGATAGCCCTGCTTGGACGCATCAATCACGCCTTCATCGTTTACGCAGGCGTACCAGCCGCCGTGCTGCTTGTCGCGCAGCGGACCGTTCAGGGCATTAATGCCGTGCTCAACCAGGGCGTACGCGCCGGGGCGCCCCATGTTCGCCGCCACCGCGTACACATGCAGCATGCGGGCGGTGATCCACAGATGTGTGCCCATATCGCTACGCACCTGCCCGTTATTGCCCAGCCAGCCAAAGCCGGTCGGTACGGCGGCGTTTTTACCGAAATCGAGAATGCGGTCGGTCTCTTGTTCGAGCCAGCGGTTATGGCTCAGGGTGTTAAACCATTTCATGTTCGGATCCTTTCTTAACGGCGAGCCATCATTTCGTCGACGATCTCACCCAGACGCTGAAGTTTTGGTACGGAAATATCACGCAGCATCAGCTCGGTGTCCGGCAGGCCAATCACAGAGGACCAGACGGCGCGACCGGCTAAAAAGCCCGATGCCCCCGCCTGCATCGCCACGCTCACCGCGCGCGGGAATAACTTATCGTCAACGCCGGACGAGAGGATCACCCACGGCATGGCGATGTTCTCGTTAAGCTTTTGCGAGGCCGCCAGCAGCTCTTGCTGCGTGCCCTTGCCAAACAGTGGCATCTCCACTTTGTAGAGGTCGGCACCGCTGTCGCCCAGCTCTTTGGCCGCGTCGATAATCGCCTGTTCGCGGTTAAACGCGGCACCGCGACGCGGTGGACGCACCACCGGCTCGATAATGCTCAGCAGACCGTTATCGTGGCACAGCGTATTGAACGCTTTCACCATCTCCAGGCGCTGCTGCGGATCTTCATCGCTGCGCCACAGCACCAGCAGCTTCAGTGCTTTGCCGCCATCGCGTTTGACCGCCTGCGCGTCGACGTTCTTGTCGATCACCACGCTGTCGACCGGAATACCGTTCCCCGGAATAAACTCGTCGGCTGCAACAATCATCGCGCAGCTTTTTGCCACGGCCTGCTGCCCGACAATCTGGCGATAGCAGAACTGCTGGTCGACAAGGATCGCAGAGGCGTACGGCGACAGAATTTTTGCCGCGTTGACTTTAAAATCCGTCAGGTGCTGGTCGGTTACCGGTACCGGCGCGCCTGCCGCCGCAAACATCAGGCGCATCGCTTCGCGCTGATCCACGGCCAGCATCGCAAAACCGCCGGAAGGTCGGGTGATATCTTTCAGGGTGTACATCGTCATTCCTCAGTCCTTTCGTATCAGTGTGTTTTTTTCAGCCCGGCAGATGCGCGAACCTGTTCAAGAATGGCCGTCCAGTCTTCGCGCCCGCGCCCTGCGGCGCGTGCCTGGTTGTAAACTTCGCGGGAGGCTGCGCCCAGCGGCATCGGAACGTGGAGCTGGTTAGCCACGTCGAGGGCGATCCCCAGATCTTTATGCGCAAGGTCGATCATAAAGGCGGGAGAAAGATCCCCTTTCAGCACCTTGTTCGGCCAGGATGTCGTGAAGTGGCCTTTACCCGCCGGCGTGCCGCTCATGACCTTGAGCGCCACGTCAAAGGAGAGGCCAAGCGCTTCGCACAGTACGGCGGCCTCGGCGGAAAGGGCGTTCAGGGCGATGCTCATGTAGTTATTGATAAGCTTCACGCGGATGCCCATGCCTGGCCCGCCGGCGTTAATCAGCTCATTGCCCATCGCCATTAATACCGGGGTGGCGCGCTCAACCTGCTGCGCCGTACCGCCCGCCAGCAGGAGCAGCGTACCGGCGATGGCATGGTCAGAGGTGCGTCCGACGGGCACGTCCATCAGGCTGAAACCTTGCTCAGCCATGTCGCGTATCAGCGCGTCGGTTTGTAGCGGGTGAATGGTGGACATATCAATCACCAGCGCGTCGCGGGATAATCCTTCGCACACGCCGTGCTCGCCGAACAGCACGCTGCGCACCAGGTCGCCGTTTGGCAGCATAGTGATCACGAATTCGGCATCCGTTGCTGCCTGTGCGGGCGTTGCCGCCGCCCGAGCGCCGCTCTCTACCAGCGCCTGAACTGCCTGCGGGTTCACATCAAAAACGTTAAGCTGGTGGCCCTGTTTCAACAGATTCTTCGCCATGGGCGCGCCCATCTGTCCTAAGCCGATAAATGCGATTGCTGACATGCCTCTCTCCTGTCACATCGTGTCAATTTTTGCGCGTTTGTAGTGTCTGTTTTTGATCGTATTTGTAATTTATAGTCAAAAAATTGACACGGGTCACTTTTTAAACATTTGGTGAAATTAAAATGAAGGCATCAGAAATCGCAGAAGGAATCACCATGACTCGCATCGTTTGTGTCGGCATTACCGTGCTGGATCGCATCTGGTATCTCGATGATTTACCGAAAGAAGGTGGGAAATATGTCGCAAAAGACTATACGGAAGTGGGCGGCGGCCCGGCGGCAACGGCGGCAGTGGCAGCCGCGAAACTGGGCGCGGAAGTGGATTTTATTGGCCGGGTGGGGGACGACGATACCGGCAGACGACTGCTTGCGGAGCTGGAATCCCTGGGGGTGAATACCCGCTACACGCGCGTAGTTAAGGGAGCCCGATCGTCGCAATCGGCGGTGCTGGTGGACGGCAGCGGGGAGCGTGTCCCAGCCCCGATCTCCCTGCGGTGGCAGACTGGCTGCAAGAAATCGACTTCTCGCAGTGGGACATTGTCTTAGCCGATGTGCGCTGGCATGACGGGGCAAAACAGGCATTTACCCTGGCCCGTCAGCAGGGCGTACCGACGCTGCTTGATGCGGATGTCACCCCGCAGGACATCGCGGAGCTGATCGCCCTAAGCGACCACGCGGCCTTCTCCGCGCCGGGATTGCGGCGTTTAACGCAGCGGGATGACACCGAAGACGCGCTGAAAAAAGCACAAACGCTCACAAATGGACATGTGTATGTTACGCAGGGGCGAGACGGCTGCTTCTGGCTGGAAAACGGCGCACTGTGTCATCAGCCCGGCTTTGAGGTGAACGTGGTGGATACCACGGGGGCGGGCGACGTGTTCCACGGTGCGCTGGCGGTCAGCCTGGGGCAGAAATTACCCGCCGCAGACGCCGTGCGTTTTGCCAGCGCCGTCGCAGCACTGAAATGCACAAAGCCCGGCGGGCGGGCGGGTATACCCGACTGTGATCAAACCCGCTCTTTTTTGTCACTTTTTGTATAAAATGCGGGGCGTGATGGTTTTCAGAGGACAGCCCATGAGCCTTACCGAACTGACCGGCAACCCGCGTCACGATCAGCTGCTGACGCTGATTGCCGATCGCGGCTATATGAACATTGATGAACTGGCGCAGCTGCTGGATGTCTCCACGCAAACCGTGCGCCGGGATATCCGTAAGCTCAGCGAGCAGGGGCTGATCACCCGTCATCACGGCGGCGCGGGCAGGGCATCCAGCGTGGTCAACACGGCGTTCGAACAGCGTGAAGTCTCGCTTACCGAAGAGAAACGGGCGATTGCCGAAGCGATTGCGGACTATATTCCCGACGG
>OKSK01001042.1_pt1 | contig 14345 bp, 9 predicted proteins | sample 1606301 | NCBI WGS metagenome assembly OKSK01 (sample SAMEA3879557, study PRJEB24766) | human gut metagenome | biome: human-associated habitat; feature: feces | place: USA | collected 1985/1987
CTTATCTTAATCGATCTGTTTCGATTTGTAAAGAGCCTTTGATCATTTATTTTTGCCGCAGCACTTTTTGTACTTCTTGCCGCTGCCGCAGGGGCACAGGTCGTTGCGACCCACGTTGACGTACGGATCGTCGCTCTCGGACTTGCGATAGGTGGTCACCTTGCCACCGTTGTTGACGGCAGCCGGACCACCCTGGACAGTCGTGCGGGCCTGCACCTGCGCCTGCTTGCGCAGCACCGAGTCGCCGTTGTCACCATCGACCTCGGCAGGACCCGAGAAGCGCGCGCCCTCGAGTGCGGGGTCCTCCTTGTGCTCCACGGCACGCGGGGCAGCCTTGATCTCGATACGCAGAACCGTGCGCAGGTAATCCTCGTACATGGTATCGACGAGTATCTGGAACGCGCCGTAGGCCTCGGTCTTGTACTCAACCAGCGGGTCGCGCTGGCCAAAGCCGCGCAGGCCGATGCCGGTCTTGAGGTAGTCCATCTCCTGCAGGTAGTTCATCCAGCGGGTATCGATGACGCGCAGCATGACCTGGGTGTTGAGCTCGCGCATCAGGTCCTCACCCAAGCGCTCGGCCTTCATGTTGTAGCACTTCTCTACGTAAGCCAGGACATCGGCGGCCAGGGCCTCATAATCCTCGTCGGGGAACTTCGGTGTATCGATGTGGCCGGTGAGCTCCACAACCCACTTGCGCAGGCCCTCCAGGTCACGCTCGCCATCGTGACTGTCCTTGGTGCAGAACTCCTGCACGCAGCGGTACACGGTGTCGTGCATGACCTCGGTGATGTGGTCGGTCAGGTCCTTGCCGTCCAGAATCTTATTGCGCTCGGCGTAGATGACCTGGCGCTGCTTGTTCATGACGTCGTCGTACTCAAGGACGCTCTTACGCATGGAGAAGTTGATGCTCTCGACCTTGTGCTGGGCGCTCTCGACGGCCTTGGAGATGATCTTGTGCTGGATGGGCATGTCGTCGCCCATGTCGGCCGTGACCATCATCTTGGAGACGCGGTCCATCTTGTCGCCGCCGAACAGGCGCATGAGGTCGTCCTCGAGCGACAGGTAGAACTGGGTCTCGCCCGGATCGCCCTGACGACCGGAGCGGCCGCGCAGCTGGTTGTCGATACGACGGGACTCATGGCGCTCGGTGCCGATGACGGTCAGGCCGCCGGCGGCAAGCACGCGCTCGCGCTCGGCCTTGCAAGTCTCCTTGGCCTCGGCGTTAAACTGCTCGAGCTGCTCGGGCGTCACATCCTCCATGGTCAGGCCCTCGTACTCAAGGCGCTCGCGCACCAGCTCGTCGGGGTTGCCGCCCAGCAAGATGTCGGTACCACGACCGGCCATGTTGGTGGCAATGGTCACGGCGCCGTAGCGTCCGGCCTGGGCAACGATATGAGCCTCGCGCTCGTGATGCTTAGCGTTGAGGACCTCGTGCGCGATGCCGCGCTTGGTAAGGGCGGCCGACAGCTTCTCGGAGCTTTCGATGGAGACGGTGCCCACCAGGACCGGTTGGCCCTTGGCGTGACGTCGCTCGACGTCGTCGGCAACGGCGTTGTACTTGGCCTGGACGGTGCGGTACACCAGGTCCTCGTGGTCAACACGCTGCACGGGCTTGTTGGGGGGGATGACCTCGACGGGCAGTTTATAAATCTCACGGAACTCGGCGTCCTCGGTGAGTGCCGTACCGGTCATGCCGGAGAGCTTGTCATACAGGCGGAAGTAGTTCTGCAGCGTGATGGTGGCCAGCGTCTGGTTCTCCTCGCGCACGAGCACGCCCTCTTTGGCCTCGATGGCCTGGTGCAAGCCCTCGGAATAGCGGCGGCCTTCCATGATGCGGCCGGTGAACTCGTCGACGATCTTGACCTCGCCGTTGGTGACCACGTACTGCTTGTCGCGGTGGAACATGTACTGGGCCTTCAGCGCCTGCTGCAGGTGGTTGACCAGCTGGCCGGAGAGATCGGCATAGATGTCATCGATACCCAAGCGGCGCTCGATCTTCTTAAGACCGCGCTCGGTGGCGGCAATGGTGTGCTTGGCCTCGTCCATGACGAAGTCGCCCGTGGGCTCGACGTCCTCGGTGGCGGTGAGCATGTCGTGCGACACGTCCTCGCCGCGCTCAAGGCCGCGCACGGCACGCGCGAAGTCCTTGTAGGTGCTGGCGGACTTAGTGCCGGCGCCCGAGATAATGAGCGGCGTCCTGGCCTCATCGATCAGGATGGAGTCGACCTCGTCGACGATGGCGTAGTTGTGACCGCGCTGCACGCGCTGCTCGGGACGGGTGACCATGTTGTCGCGCAGGTAGTCGAAACCGAACTCGGAGTTGGTGCCGTAGGTGACGTCTGCTTGGTAGGCCGGACGCTTGAGCTCGAGCGGCATATTGTTCTGGAGCAGACCGACGGTCATTCCCAGGTACTTGTAGATGCGGCCCATCCACTCGGAGTCGCGCTTTGCCAGGTAATCGTTGACGGTAACGATGTGGACACCGCGTCCGGTCAGTGCGTTCAGGTAAGCCGGAAGGGTGGAAACAAGGGTTTTTCCTTCACCGGTTTTCATCTCGGCGATACGGCCCTGATGAAGGATAATACCACCGATCAGCTGTACACGGTGGTGCTCCATACCGAGGGAACGTTTTGCTGCCTCGCGGACGGTTGCGAATGCTTCCGGGAGAATGGAATCCAGGGATTCGCCTCCGTTGTAGCGGTCTTTATATTCCTTTGTCTTGGCACGCAGCTCTTCATCGGTCAGCGCCTGCATGGTCGGGCGGAGAGCTTCGATTTTGTCTACGATTGGATAGATTCGTTTCAACTCGCGCTCACTGTGCGTACCAAAAAGTTTTTCTGTGAATTTCATAGAATGTTTGCTCCTGCTTTCTCTATTAATTGCCATATTAACATATGGTACTATTCTACCACTTCTGGCACAAGATAACAATGAATTTTTCGTAAACATTTGGTGCCGTTCCCCGGTTTTCCGCTGTTTTTACGGCTTTTCCCGGACTTTCCGGCCCTTTCCGCGAAAAAGTCACCCTGTTTCACAGCTTTTCTAAGCTGGAAACAGGGTGACTGTTCATTCTTTATTTACTTTTCAGCACTCCGGCTCGATCAGACCGTAGGTGTTGTTCTTTCTCTTGTAAACGACGTTTACTTCGTCGGTCTCTGCATTGCGGAATACGAAGAAGGTGTGTCCAAGAAGTTCCATCTGTACGCAGGCATCTTCCGGATACATTGGTTTCATGCCGAATTTTTTCGTACGGATGATCTGGATGTCTTCGTCCTCCAGATAGTCATGCTCCAGATATTCTTTCTGGAAGTTTCCTGCTTCCTGCTGTTTGTCAGCAATTTTGTTTTTGTATTTGCGAAGCTGGCGTTCGATGACTTCCTCTACCAGATCGATGGATACGTACATATCGTTGCTTACCTGCTCGGAACGGATGATGTTTCCTTTTACCGGAATGGTAACCTCAATTTTCTGTCTTTCTTTCTCTACACTTAAGGTTACAATGACATTTGTGTCAGGCGTAAAATATTTCTCCAGTTTGCCAAGTTTTTCATTGACCGCGGCTTTTAATCCCTCTGTCACGTCAATATTTTTTCCGCTGATGGTAATTTTCATTATGCCCAACCCCTTTGCTCTCAAATTTTACAGGTTTTTCACTTCCCCTGTAAGTATCTCTAATTATAGCAATAGTTGTCTTTATTTGCAATAGTATTTAGAAAATTCATGAATATTTTAGAGTTTTTTCTGTTACAGTTCACTTGTATCTTATTTTTGACAGATTTCATGCTCGCATGAAAATCTGTCGAGAATAAGATACAAAGGGAGCGCCTGGTTATGAGCAAAAAGGAGCTGCGCAGCAGCGGAGAGCGCTGAAAGCGCGGTTTTGCGAATGGCGCGGGTGAACGTCCGTTTCCGCTTACCGGCGGCATACTGCCAGTACGTCTTCAAATTTCATGTTTCCGCCAAACAGATCCAGTGCGCTTCCGATCGTCACATCCACATGATCGTTCCCAACCTTTTTCAGCAGTTCCAGATCCGCAAAGTTTCCGACGCCGCCGGCATATGTAACAGGGAAATCTTTCATTTTCGCAAGTAATTCCACCAGTTCTGTCTCGATACCGGATGCTTTTCCTTCGACATCTACCGCGTGGATCAGAAATTCATCACAGTATTCCGTCAGATGATGCAGGAGCGGTTCCGTCACTTCTTCCTCTGTAAACTTTTGCCAGCGGTCCGTTACAATATAATATTTCCCGTTTCGTTTCCGGCAGCTTAAGTCCATGGTCAGCCGCTGTTTTCCAACAGTCGTTACCAGTTTTTCGAGATTTTCATAGAATACATGGCCATCCCGGAACACATACGATGTCACGATCACATGGCTTGCACCGGCCGTCAGAAATTCGCAGGCATTTTCCGCGTCGATACCGCCGCCAACCTGCAGTCCGCCCGGATACGTAGAAAGTGCCAGCAGCGCCTGCCGCTTTGTTTCCGGATAATATTCGGAATCTTTTTTGTTCAGAAGAATCACATGACCTCCGGTGATCCCTTTTTCCTCATATAACTGCGCATAGTAAGACGCATCCTGCTCCGAAACAAAATTTTCATTTGCCTGGTTTCCCTGATCTTTTAAGGATCCCCCAACAATCTGTTTTACTTTTCCATTGTGGATATCAATACATGGTCGAAATTTCATAAATAAAGTCCCCTGTCCCTTTCCTGTTCATCGAATGGATATCTGTAGTTAGCGATGATTCGGTTAAAAAATTTTTATCTCCCTCAAATTTCTCATATTATATCAAATTTCGGACTTCCTGTGTGCAAATTCACTCTTTTTTCACTAAAAAGCTCCCCTTGGATCTTTTGTTCGTGTGCATGACAGCAAAAAAATGCCGCAATCCGGATTTTTTCCTGAACTGCGGCATCCCATTATACTTTATCTTATGTTTTGTCCTATCCCGTGCTTATGCCTAGACTCATGTTTCAGTCTATCCTTGGGTTTATGCCTGGAATCATGTTTTCTACTCCTGTACCACAGAATAAGAATAGTCAGAAAGATTGACACGGATCACCGTTTCTTCTCCGGACGGTGTACCGTCCATTTTCACATCAACATGATCACCTTCGTAATGTACTTCATATGCCCAATAGTATCCCGGATAGAAACTTTCTACTTCATACAATTCATTTCCGTCTTTATCAATTGCGCCAAAATCCGGTCCATAGAAAGAGCAGTAATAAAGTGTTCCGTCCGGTCCGAAATCCGTTCCTGTCATGGAACCATGTGATGATGCACTGTGCCAGATTTCTTTTCCGTCCCGGAGGCGTACGGCATAAATAACTCCACAATGCGCATAATAATACCTGTCTTCATAAATTCCAATTTCTGTATTGGCTGTTATCTCCGCTGCCGGAGATTTTTCTGTCTCAATGGTCCATACTACATTTTCATCCTGATCCAATCCGGTAATCACAGCATACTCCTGATCCCGATTTTCTTCTGAAGCAAACAGGTCATGCGTTTTTTCTCCGTTATTATAAAAGGTTTCCAGTATTACATGTGTTGCATCTTTTTTTGCCACCTTTTCCAGGGCAGCTTTCAGATTCAGCATCGGATACTCTTCCCGCTTGTCCTCCTGACAGGTTGATCTTGCGGTTCCGGCTGTGGAGATCAGTGTCTCTTTTACCTCCTCCGCCGAAAGTTCCGGAGCCACAGACCACAGAACAGCCGCAGAACCGGAAACCAGTGGGGCCGCCATGGATGTTCCAGGCAGATTTCCATATTTAATCCCGTTTTTCACTGTTCTAAGATTTTCATGGCCTGGATTTTCTTCGGTATAGGAATCATCTTTTTCTGTAATCGTGCTGTAAACATCATATCCAGGTGCAACAATATCTATATTGGAACCATAATTTGAAAATTCTGTCATTTGATATCCCTTTTCTGTTTCCTGCACTGCACCTACAATCAGGATATGATTTCGAATTTTCTCATAGGAGTATCCGCTTCTGCTTAATCTATGCGTTTCTCCATCCAGTCTGTTATAAACCTCCTCATTAATTCCGCAATAATCTCCTGTCTTTTGAACATCAAATCCCACACCACCGTTATCATACCCATTGCCTGCACTCTGGACAATTAAAAATCTTTCCTGTTGATTTAAAAGCAATTCAAAAAGCATCACTATCATCTGACTGGAAGTGCATTTTGCGCTCGTTTCTAATTCCTTTTGATAACTTTCGTACAACTCATATTTCTGATCAATCTTCCCTTTTTCTATGAGAAACTCCGCTATTTTTTCTTCCCATACCGGTCTTTCCCCGATTAGCGTATCTTTTAAATACTGCTCTCTGGATTGTATCACAGTTGCCCATGAATTATTCACCACGCAGGCCGTATGTTCACTTAGCATCGTTTCAATCATCTGTTTTGTTACATTTACATATTCTCCTGTACTGAAGAGATCTTCTTTCCACCAGCTCACAAAATACAAATCCGTCCGATCTGCCACACCACGGATTCCGGCCTGATTATTTTCCGCACCGATCAATCCCGTCACATGTGTGCCATGGTCAAATGCCAGATTTTCTTTGCAATCTTCCAGCCAGTGAATTTTACTTTCGCCGTTTTTCTGAAATTCTTCGTGTTCCGCATCAACTCCATCATCCATAATGCCGACCGCCACATTGGCAAGATCCTGCTCGTGGGAATCAACATAGTCCCATGCAGAAAATGCTCCAATTGCCTCTGCCCACCAGTCATTTCCATCTGGTTTGCTTTCATTATGGTCATTATTCTTTTTATCCTGTTCTCCTGCCTCCCATGGATTCTCATCTGCAGTATTTTCCATCATCATCGGAATTTCCGTCGAACTGTAGAGCACATTTTCTTCTTCCATCAGAATTTCAGCCTTCTGTTCCAGATCCGCATACGCGGTGTCCTCCACCAGGATTTCAATCACGTTCATGCTTCCGCTCATATTTCCAACCAGCGTTCCATCTACCTTTGCTGCAAGTGCTTCCCGCTCTTCCTGGCTGCTGTTTTCTATCAGATAAACAATCAGCAGATTTTCGTAGTACAACAGGCCGGTATCTTCATCATAAGAAACGGTACTTACCGACGGCTGATAAACCGTATCCCCATTGGCACATTTTTTCATTGTGCCTGGCTCTTTCACATCCTGACTATCCTGCGACTGTTCTCCATTCTGATTCTTGTTCTGTTTTTGGCTTTGGTCACCTTCATCTGCCTGCACTTTTTCCTGTTTTTGTTTCCATTCTTCCAGTTGTCTTTCTTTCCATCCCTGTATTTGCTTCTTCTGTGATCCAACTGCAATGGCAAGCAGGATACCTAAAAACAGCACAATCACAATGACAAGTACCAGAAATCTTCGAATTTTCTTTTTTCTCTTCTTCTTTTTTTCTTCCGCCACATGGCAGCCACAGTACTGGCAATAGGCATCTTCTTTCTGAATCCTGCGTCTGCACCTGGGACATTTGATTTCCTTTTTCATTTTCTGCTCCTCTTATTGCAGTTTTGATCCGCAGCGCGTACAAAACTTTTCTCCTTCTTTCGGAATTCTTCCGCAGGAGGGACACGCTGACCGCATCTTCGAAGCTGCCGGGTTCTTTGATACGGTTTCTTCCGGCTTGATTTTTTTCGATTCCGTTTTTTTTGATTTGATTTTTTCCGGCTCAATTTTTCTTGAAATACTTTTCTTTGAAACACTTTTCTCTTTAGAAACCATTCCCCACAGTGCAAATATAAGAATCAGAACATGAAGTGCTATCCACACCCACACAAATTCCATGCGAAGCGGCATTCCTGTCATCTGGCCGTTATAATCAACCTTGTTTTTCCATCCCCAGCTGAGTCGTTGCATTGACCACGCAAAACCTCCGTTTGTCACGATGGATAATACAATTGCCAGAACATAGGTCTTTTTTCCATTTAACAGCGTAACCAGAACTGATCCCACAAGCGTTACTGCCGCTGTTCCAATCAACCATGCGTTGATATTTTCAAAGACACTTTCCTGCATCAGTTTCCAGATCATCCCTCCGACAAAAGAGTCTCCTTCCTGGCTTTCCATCCCATAGAGAATCACATCGTAAAGCCGGATGGCATCATCTTTCCAGCCGATCATTCTGCAGAAATATAGTGGTATCGTACATAAAAACAGAATTACAATGACGTATTTTGCTTTTGTTTTCATCTGAAAATTCTCCTGTTCTGCTCTATTTTTATACTTCTTCGGATGGTTCCAGCACCATTTTGCTATCTGCTGTATCCATTTCCGAAAATAACTTTTTGCCTTTCAGATCGTAATAATCTGTCTTATCTACCTCGACATATTCCGACTCACCATCCACAGTCTCTTTTTCTTCCTCGCTGTATGTTACCTGCAGGATTCCATCACTGACCAGTTCTCCTTTTTTTCCATCCTCAACGGTATATAACAGATTCCCGCTTAAATCATACAATTCTTTCTGATCGATCAGTAATGTCTTATCTTCCATGGAAAAAGATTCTCCGGCAATCGGATCGGCAATTTCTTTCATGGTATCCGCATTGATCAGGCAGACATAAAACTGATTATCTTCCCCATACATGGAAAGTGCAAGAACATTATCCTCGATGCAGCTTGTTGTAGTGGAATAATATTTAAAATACGGCGCATACTTTCCTGTATATTTTTTGATATCGCCTGTCTCCAGATCACACAAAAAATAAATGTCCTGGTCGTCCTGTCTTACCGTAAAAAGTGCATATTTTTTTGTCCAGTCGAGCAGAGTCGGATATCCGCCAAACGGGCCAAGATACTGACTCGGGATTTCAATTTCTTTTTCTTCTCCATTCCCGATCACTGTAATATGAAACGGATTTTCATCCCCTGCCCAATATCCATCGTCCATTGCGCCCGTTTCTATGATAAGTCCGTCCCGCATTCCATGTTCTTCTGCTTTGTCAAACGAAACGTTTAACTCTGTTTCTTTTCCCAGTTCCGGCTCAACCAGAACACAGACTTCTTTCGTACCGTCCATTTTTTTATACAGAAATTTTCCATCACCCATGTAGGATCTTTTAAAGCTCAGATTTTCCAGGTCCTGATTGCTGACTGTATAATCACACACTTCACCCCCTTCCGGACTATACAGTGTATATTTCCAAAACCCGGCATCATCCCAGGATACATTTTCTTCCTCCTCCAGCCAGGTATAACCACCGCCGTAATCTGCCACTTTGTCTGCATCATACTGGCTTTTTATCATTCCATCCGTGTCAATCACATAAAAAATATTGTCATAGACGAACCAGTTATAACCATTATTAAAATTCACATCGTACCGATAAATATCTGCATCAATTGCATCTTCATCAAAAGGTATATAAAACTTTAACTTTCCCTTTTTATCCAGAAAGCCTTTGTAAGATTCCCCCTTTCCGTGAATTCTTACAAAGGCAAGTCCATCCTGAAATTCTCTTGCATCAGAAAATTTCATATTTTCCAATGTATGAGACGTCTCCGCATTTGAACTTATATCGTCTTCATCATCCGACCATGTATCATCATCATCATCTTCTTCTTCGTCGTCATAGTTTTCTTCCGATCCATCGTCCCAACCCTCAAAGTCGAGATACCATTTTCCGTCAATTTCAACAACCGCTATCTCCATTTCTTCCGGTTCTATGCCGGATGCACTCACTTCCACAAACACATTTCTTGCATCGGTGACCGTATCTCCTTCTTCTCCATAATGACTTTTTATTTTTTCCATGTTGCCTTCGGACTGTTTTTCTGATCTGACTGGCCAATGGGTAATTTGTATATCCCCAACTTCATCTTGCAGTTTCTGAAGTTCCTCTTCCACTGCATTTTCTATGATCCACTGTAACGTTTCCCCATATTGGCCAAAATACCGCTCCGGCAACAGGCTCAGAAGCGTATCGGTATCTCCTGTAAATAATGCTTCGACTGCACGATCTGCCACCTGCATATATTCCTCATCGGACTCCTGGCTTTCCGCTGTTTTTCCAGCTTTTTCCCCTGATTCCGTCATCTGGAGTATTCCATATTCCGGAACAAACTTCCATGGATATAAAATTGCTATAGCCGCCATAATTCCAAAAGTAATGATCAAAATTCGGCTTCCTGCTTTTTTCATATATTCTCTACTCCTTTTTCTCTCATCGTATCTTTACTTCTGAATAGAGTCCTAATATAATTTTCCAGATTTTTTGCACTCTCTTACTCTGTAAGGACACTGCTACTCTGCTTTCCACAATAGGTAATAGGGATCTCTTCTCACCAGTCCAGCCGGAAATTCTGTTCCGTTTTCATTTCATCCGCATACCAGAAATCTACTATACCGATTCCAATCCGCTCACTTTCTTCCTTTTGATAAAGCATCAGATCATGCCGGCTGTCATACACAATATCTCCATCCTCTTCCCGAATCGCCTTCGTGACTCCATCTGCAATTTTTGTCTTATTTCCTTTTTTATCAAAAATGGAAAGTTCATATTCTCCATCGGAATTCCGATCCGTGTAAGCCATGACTGTTCCATCTTCGTAAATCTTGACATAGTCTTCCAGCACTTCTTTTGCAAGGCATCTGCTTTTTCCATTTTCTATCACGTTGACATCGTAGTACGCATTGTCCCCTTCCGTGTAGAAATTGCTTGTATAATAAATCTCTGTTGGCGTAACAGATTTTACATAGCCTTCCGGCATCTCTTCCAGATCGCTGACTTCATCATTTTTGATTGCGGCGTGCCAGAAATCAGATCCGCTTTCCAGGAACAAATCTGTTTCGTTTGCATAGATCCAGAAGTTTTCTCCTTCCTCATCTATGTCTTCAATTTTTTTCGCAACTTCTCCTATGATGTGAATGGAATTCTTCCTGCTCGTTGGTTTAACATACATTCCCTGCTCATATATTCTCTGATCTAAAAGGTCAATCATATAATCTGCATCCTTCACTTCTGCTAAATCTACCGGCTCCATTTTCTTTACATCCAGGTATAGTACGCTATTTCCCCTATAAAGTCCGGCATTATTAATGTCATTGGCTGTAATCTGTTTTATTTCACCATCTTTATATTCATAAAGACTTTGACACTCCGTTGGAACAGGATGATATGATTCCGCTTCTTTTTGTAATTCCTGCCACTGTTCCGTGTTTCCTCTGCTGTCAATCACGAAGTCTTCCAGTTCACATTCTGTATTCTCGCCGGAAGCAAAGTAATAAACCGCGCCATTTTCCCATGCATACATATCACTGACTGGTGTTCCCAGCTCTTTTGTCTCTTCCTCAAAAGATGTTAGAAAAACAAGCTGATCATCCTCTGACTGACCGTCATATCGTCTGCACAAAATATGCTCCTGATCATCTGCCAGCATAACATCGGTCATCCCATCCGCCAGAAATACTTCTTCCGTTGGATTGTTATAGCTTACGCCACAGACATCAAATCCTTCGTCAGCGTTTCCCTTCGTATAAACGAGTCCCGTTCCGTCTTTGAGCTGATAATATCCCTGCAGTGAATCTGCAATCTTCACAGATACTTCCCCGTCATAACAAAACAGCTCGGAATCCTTGTCGATATAAAGGAGTTTTCCGTTTTCCAGCGGATAAAAAACTCTGACATTTGCCGCAACTTTTGTTTTGTATTTCTCATTTTTTTCTTCTTTTTTGGACAACTTCTGATATTCACACCGGTAGAGTCTGGACGTTCCCGTCGAAATATCATAGTTTTCCATATAATAGAGATATTTTCGATCCGGTGAAAGCTGCATTACGGCATCGCCCAGCCAGTCCAGCCCATTGTCTGTAATGGTTATGGTATGTCCCAGTTTTTCTTTCGTGAGAATTTCATAACTGTCCCCATATAATTCTACAAATGGGTGTTCCATATTTTCCCCGGACTTCACACAGAAAACTACTGCTCCGACTGCCACTATTGCAGTCAGGCCAAGTGCTGTCGCAATTTTCCATCCTTTTTTTCTGCGTTTTACCGGCAGCACGGCGTCCGATTTATTGTATTCTGCTCTTTTACGTTCAGCTGTGTTTTTTTCTTCTTCTTTTTCTTCTGCTATCTTTTTATTTTCTGCTGTTTCCCTCGTTTTCGTTCTGACAGGTTCTATCGTTTTTTTCACACTCGGTTTGACCGGCTCTGTTTTTTTTCTCTGCTCCTCTTTCCCATCATCCGGCACTATATCTGGCACTACAATATTTCCATCCTCCAGTTTTGCTCCACAGCTTCCGCAAAATCTTGTCGCATCTGACCACTCTTTTCCACATACCGGGCATTTTTTCATACTTGTTTTCCTCTCCTGTCCCTTTTTATCCACAAATCTTTTTTCTTTGCAATAAATGATCCAAAATCCACCTCCCTATTTTGGATCATTTATCTTTTTGCTGTCTGATTTGATCTTCTCTTCTGTGCTTTGCTTTTTCAAACACGCTCTCGATTTTACTCGTCAACTTTATGTCCACAAACCGTACAGAATTTCATATCCGGTTCCAGCGGTGCTCCGCATTCACTGCAAAAAGCCGGCCGTTCCTGTTCTTCTTCCACCGTTTCCTGTTCTTCACTCTGCAGTTTCATTCCACAGCTGCTGCAGAACATCATTTCCGGTTTGATTTTTGCACCGCAGCGCGGGCAGCTGTTCATTGCATTGATTGCCTGGATCTGCAGTTTGCATGCTTCCATAGCCTCTTCCAGCTCCCGGATCTGGCCAATTTCCTCTTTGACTTCTTCCAGCGGATTTTCCCGATATGCACAGTAAACTTTATATCCTATTTCACTGTAGATTTCATTGATTTTCGTCTCCGATTCAGAAACCGCCATATTCAGTTTCGTAATCTCCGACAAATCCTTTGCTTTTTGCATAGTTGAATATCCTGCTTTTGAAATTTTTCCTTTTACTCCATCTAAAAATGCCATTTTTCTTCCCCTTCCATTTCTTTTTTGTACTTTATAATCTGCTTTTTTTAGATCTGCCGTCTTCTCTCTTATAAGGGGCTTTCCCCTCCTGATTCACGCAATTCCCCGCCTCACTGCTTATTGCTTTTCTCAATGAAAACAGGGATTTCCTTGATTTGATTAAATTTTTCCGCTCAGCGCGCATCACTTTTCGATTCGTTTTTCTATTTTTCTTCCTTATAGCTTTTCAGGACACGGCTCAGACTCTCCGGCGATAAATGCAGATAGGAAGCGATATCTTTCTTACTCACAACGTCTACCAGATCCCGATAGGTATCAACAAAATATTGATATCGTTCCTTTGCCCTGTGGTTTGCAACAATATCCTCATGTTCAATTAGCTTTTTATATGCAAGGCTGAGTGCACGGTTATATAAACGCATCATTTCCGGCGATTGCTCAATCAACTTCAACAATTCTGGTATCGGGACGCACAGCATGGTACACGAACTGATTGATTCTATCGTCAAAAGTGATTTCACATTTACGGATAAATTGGAAATTCCTACAACAATGTCTCCTTTTAAATAACCAAAGCAGGAAACATGCTCTTTTCCATCTCCCTTGCTTTCACAATACCCTTTTACAATGCCCGATATCAGAAAAGGAACGCATGGCAGCGGTTCCCCTTCTCGAATGATAACTTCCTTATCTTTCACCTTCCAGACATACGCCATTTGTTCCAGACTGCTCAGCACATTTTTATTTTTGATACCTAAATAAGTTTTGAAGAACTCCTGTTTTTCTATATTTTCATTTTCCAACCGCTCTATTTCCTTTCTGCCTTTTTATTTTACATTACATAACATCAATCTTTTTTATTCCTATGCAATTTTGTTAATTATATCATGAACAGTTTTTCACATCTCATCATTCTCTTGATTTAGATCAATATTTGCAATTTTCTGAATATTCTGTATTTTTAAATTTTGTCAAAAAAGAAGAACCTGTTTCTCCTGCAGGTTCTTCTTTTCATTTATCTCATATTTTCTATTTCTTTCATATTAGAGCGTGTTGGAAAAGACTTTTCATATTCTACATGCTCAAGTCTGTGAGAAATTTTGTCCGAATGAGAACAAAAACAGATAGATTTTTTATTTATCAATATCCTCAAACGCTTCCTTCACCTTATCCATAAACCCTTTTTTCTTCTTCGGCTGTTCTGCGGTATTCTCACCATCGGCTGCTTTTGCTTCTGCTGCCGGGCGGTTTCCGCAGGCTTCGTCGAAGGCGCGGAGGGCTTCTTTTGCTTTCTCATTCAGTTTCGTCGGAGTCTGGACTACGAGTGTTACGTAGTGATCACCGCGCACATTGCTGTTGCGAAGGGACGGAACACCTTTTCCCTTCAGACAGATCTTCG
>OKSK01001050.1_pt1 | contig 14286 bp, 10 predicted proteins | sample 1606301 | NCBI WGS metagenome assembly OKSK01 (sample SAMEA3879557, study PRJEB24766) | human gut metagenome | biome: human-associated habitat; feature: feces | place: USA | collected 1985/1987
TATTTTTTTTAATACAATACAGCCGCTCACACTCGATGTTAGACATAGGCTCTGAACTGTCATGCTCACATGCAAAGAAAAGAATCTATTATAATATGAAGAAACTCTTTTACAATCTTTTCCTTTTTCCCTTCTTTAAGATTTGCCATTTTTGAAATCCCACAGAATCGGAACCTTTTTCTTATTATCGTATCGTTTCGGAAGTAGCACATGTAACAAAAATCGCACAATTTTTTCGGTAGATTTTCACAATTTCTTGTCAAATAGTAAAAATCAAAATTTTTTTATTCTGATTTCTTGACACTCTTTTTTCTGCGTGATATATTAAACCGACTTATGAATGAGTCATAAGTCATCGACCATTTAATTTGGTTGCTGTTGCAGTTATACTTTCGCCGACTGTTTCCCCCAAGAACAGTCTTGCGACGGTGAACTCCAATTTATATATACATCCTCATTGTAGGATATTCCCCAGATTTGTATATAATAATACAAACTGCAAAGCAACGAGGAAAACCTCTCAATGACATACCAAAAGCAAAAAGCACGGTTTCTACCGTGCTTTTTGCTTATCATTTTTGCTCATACAGTTGAAAATTTCTTCTATTTATGAGAAGATAAAACAATCATACAGTACGAAAGGAACTCTATTATTATGTGGATAGCTGATAATTGGAAAGATTACGAAGTCATAGACTGCTCAAAAGGTGAAAAACTGGAGCGATGGGGAGATTATATCCTGGTTCGTCCTGACCCGCAGGTCATCTGGGACACTCCAAAGACAGACAAAGGATGGAAATCCAGAAATGGACACTATCACCGAAGCAAAAAAGGCGGCGGCGAATGGGAATTTTTCAGTCTCCCGGAGCAGTGGCAGATTCATTACGGATCTCTCACCTTTAATTTAAAACCATTTAATTTCAAACACACCGGGCTCTTCCCGGAGCAGGCAACCAACTGGGACTGGTTCTCTGAAAAGATTAAGAATGCTGGACGTCCGGTCAAGGTGCTGAACCTTTTTGCCTATACCGGAGGTGCTACACTTGCAGCGGCAGCTGCCGGAGCGCAGGTTACTCATGTAGATGCATCTAAGGGTATGGTGACATGGGCAAAGGAGAATGCGGTTTCTTCCGGTCTGGGAGATGCACCGATCCGCTGGCTTGTCGATGACTGTGTGAAGTTCGTTGAGCGCGAGATCCGCCGTGGCAACACTTATGATGCAATCATTATGGATCCACCGTCATATGGGCGTGGACCAAAAGGCGAGATCTGGAAGATTGAAGATATGATCCATCCACTCATCAAGCTCTGTACAAAGATTCTTTCCAAGGATGCACTGTTCTTCCTTGTGAATTCTTATACAACAGGACTTGCTCCTGCCGTACTTACCTACATGATCTCAACTGAATTAAAACCTTGGAACGGACATGTAGATTCTCAGGAGATCGGACTTCCTGTTACAGATTCAGGATTGGTTCTTCCATGTGGTGCTTCCGGTCGTTGGGAACGTGACTAGCAGAATCCCAATTATAATTCGTTTGTTACTGGCTTCAAATTTCTGAGTCAGTGGCTATAAATTGTACCTGTGCAAAACGTTACTGCTCACAGTAACTTCTAAACAGCTACAGCAATATTCTAAACAGCAGAAAAGACCAGAGGTTCTTGTTTCAACTTGTGAAACAAGCCTCTGGTCTTTTCATTTATTTATGCTGTTCTTGAACTCCCCTGACAGATTTCTTCAAACTCTTTTAATTTCTGTCTTGCCTGCGGACTTAAGTTTCTTGGCACTTCAATCTGAATTGTCACATACTGGTCTCCGTGAACGGATGAATCTTTCATCGAAACGATTCCCTTGCCTCTCAGACGGATCTTGGAACCTGACTGTGTTCCCTCTTTGATCTTGCACATAACATCTCCGTACAAGGTGTGTACCAATGTCTCTCCTCCGAATACAGCTGTTGTATATGGAACAGATACGGTTGTATACACATCCATGCCTTTCCGCTCATATCCAGGTTTCGGAGCAACTGTTACTTTCAACAGAAGATCTCCGGCTTCACCACCACCGGTTCCCGGCATTCCCTTTCCTCTTAAACGGATTGACTTTCCGTTATCAATACCTGCCGGAATATGAACCTTCAGTGACTGTCCCGGTTGTCCTGGATTTTCCGGATTACTCAGAGTAATAACCTTATCTCCACCAAATGCAGCCTCGTCAAATCCTACAGTGATACCTGCCTTGATATCAGAACCTTTTGATTTAAAGCTTTCACCTCCAAATCCTCCGGTAAATCCTGATGTCCTTCTGCTGCGACCTGAAGCACTTCCTCCATGGAACATATTTCCGAAAATGTCACCAAACATATCATCCATGTCGCCACCTTCGAAATGATACTCCTGATATCCACTTCCCGGTCCACCATAACTACGGTAAGTACCGCCTTTGAATCCGCCGTTTCCACCGAATCCTCCAAAGCCACCTGTACCGGCATTTCCATATCCGGAACCTGCAGCACCGCTCTGATCAAATGCAGCATGACCGAACTGGTCATACAGTTTCTTCTTCTCCGGATCACTCAGTACAGAGTACGCCTCCGTCACTTCTTTGAATTTCTTCTCCGCTTCTTTATCCCCAGGATTCGTGTCCGGATGATACTTCTTCGCCAGCTTACGATATGCTCTCTTTATTTCTTTATCCTCTGCGCCCTTTGACAGCCCAAGCACTTCATAATAATCTCGTTTCATTCTTTCCACATCCTTCCGAATCTCTTATTGTTTTGAACATATATAGTTTATTATTTCTCTGTGTTCTACTTGTAATATAGCAGACATTTTCCAGGCTGTCAATATATCAATCTTAATTTCAATATTAGATCAATAAAATTCTCATTTGAATAACCAAGTGCTTTTGTCTCTTTATTGTTGAGGACACATGTAAGGCAGGAGCGTTCCGAATACACTTTTTTCCGTATGTTAGTAAGAGCCAGACAGGCACCACTCACGGTAACTGTTCTGGCTCTTAGTCAATAAATGTATCTGTTCCATTTACAGGAATCCTAACAGACAAATCAAATTTTATTTTAACAACTCTCGCAACACCTGATTCACCATTCCTGGGTTTGCTTTCCCCTTCATGGCGCGCATTGTCTGTCCAAGCAGTGCTCCGATTGCTTTCTCTTTACCGCCTTTGAAGTCTGCGACTGCCTGTGGGTTGTCTGCGATCACTTTGGCAGCTGTCTCACGGAGTGCACCTTCATCGTTCACCATCTTAAGCCCGTGTTCTTCGACATATTTCTCAGGATCTATATCCTCATGGAAAATCTGCTTGAATACATCTTTTGCCACAGAACTGTTAATGGTTCCTGCCTCCGCAAGATCAATTAATTTTGCCAGGTTCTCCGGAGAGAATGTTAAATCTTCCGGCTCCATTCCATTGTCTTTCATCAGACGGAAGGTCTCTCCGATCAGCCAGTTTGCAACTTTCTTCGGTTTCTCACAGATTGCTGTTGTTGTCTCAAAAAGATCGGCCATTTTCTTAGAACCTGTGATGATCTCTGCGTCATACTGCGGAATATCAAACTGTTCCTTGTAACGCTCCAGCTTCTCCGTACGAAGTTCCGGCTGCTGAGATCTGATTTTCTCGATCCATTCATCACTGATCACGATCGGAACAAGGTCTGGTTCCGGGAAATAACGATAATCCTGTGCATCCTCTTTGGAACGCATTGCATAAGAATGCTCTTTGTTATCATCCCAGCGTCTTGTCTCCTGTACAACCTGTTTTCCTTCTTCGATCAACTCAATCTGTCTCTGACGCTCGCCTTCAATTGCATGTGCGATTGCCTTAAATGAGTTCAGGTTCTTCATCTCTGTTCTTGTACCAAACTGATCGGATCCGACTTCACGGACAGACAGGTTGACATCTGCACGCATAGAACCTTCCTGAAGCTTACAATCAGATGCTCCTAAATACTGCACGATCATACGCAGTTTTTCAAGATAAGCAATAACTTCTTCTGCGGAACGCATATCCGGTTCAGATACGATCTCTACAAGTGGCACACCGCTTCGGTTATAATCGACAAGTGAAGTATCATCCCACTCATCATGAACCAGCTTACCTGCATCTTCTTCCATATGCATCTCGTGGATTCTTACTTTCTTCTTTCCTGAACCACTCTCGATCTCTACATATCCATCTCTGGCAATCGGGAGATACAGCTGGGAAATCTGATAGTTCTGTGGGTTATCTGGGTAGAAATAGTTTTTACGGTCAAATTTGCACACTTGTGTAATCTTACAGTTTGTTGCAAGACCAATCGCCATAGCATATTCTACGACCTGTTTATTCAACACCGGAAGCGATCCCGGCATACCGGTACATACCGGACAAGTATGTGTATTCGGTGCGCCACCGAATTCTGTGCTGCATCCACAGAAGATCTTTGTCTTTGTAGCCAGCTCAATATGCACTTCCAGTCCAATGACTGTTTCATACTGCTTTGCCATTGTTAACGCACCTCCTTTTCTGACATAAGACCGACAGATGCCGGTGTTTCATGCATCTTCTTTGTCGCACACTCATAGGTATATGCTGCACGGATCAAAGTTTTTTCTTCAAATACATTTCCGATCAGTTGCATACCGATCGGAAGTCCTTTGCTGTCTTTTCCAACCGGAACGCTCATTCCCGGAAGACCTGCAAGATTGACTGAGATTGTATAAATATCTCCCAAATACATCTTCATCGGATCACTTAAGCTCTTTCCAAGCTCCGGAGCAGTTGTCGGTGCTGCCGGTCCGAGAATGATGTCATAATTACGGAATGCACGGTCAAACTCTTTCTTGATTAAAGCTTTTGTTCTAAGTGCCTTCAGATAGTAAGCATCATAATATCCTGAACTTAAGACAAAAGATCCAAGCATGATTCTTCTCTTTACTTCAGGGCCAAATCCTTCTGAACGTGTTTTCTTGTACATGTTATGAAGTCCATCGTAATCTTTCGTACGATAACCATATTTCACACCATCAAAACGTTCCAGGTTAGAACTTGCCTCTGCATCTGCGATCGTATAATAAGCAGGGATTGCATATTTTACAAGTCGCAGATCAAACGCCTCAACAATCGCACCCTTTTCTTCGAGTACTTTTGCTGCCTTCATCACAGCATCATTTACTTCAGGATCCAGACCTTCTCCCATATAGTCTCTTGGGATTCCAATACGGAGTCCTTTCACATCATCGACAAGTGCTTCTGTGAAATCACAATCATCACGATCCATGGAAGTGCTGTCCTTCGGATCATGGGATGCAATTGTTTCAAGAATTGCCGCACAATCCGATACATCTTTCGCTACCGGTCCAATCTGATCTAAAGAAGATCCATATGCGATAAGTCCATATCGGGAAACGGTTCCATAAGTTGGTTTTAGTCCGATAACTCCACAGAAAGAACTCGGCTGACGAATGGATCCGCCGGTATCAGATCCAAGTGCATAATAACATTCGGATGCTGCCACTGCCGCACAGGAACCACCGGAAGAACCTCCCGGAACATGCGCTGTGTTGTGCGGATTGCGTGTCGGTCCGTAATAAGACGTCTCTGTTGTACTTCCCATGGCAAATTCATCCATGTTTGTCTTACCAATGATAACCGCTCCTGCTTTTCTGAGGTTCTCAACTGCCTCTGCCGTATAGGTCGGTTTGAAGTTGGAAAGAATCTTTGAACTACATGTGGTAAGCTGTCCCTCGATACACATATTATCTTTTACTGCAACCGGAACTCCTGCAAGTGGACCTGTCAGTTCGCCCACATCTATTTTCTTCTGAATTTCCTCCGCTTGTGCATAAGCACCTTCTTCATCTATCGTCACAAAGCTATGAATCTCTGACTCTGCTTCTTTGATCTGTCCAATAACTGCATCGACTGCTTCTCGTACAGTTACTTCTTTTGCTTTGATCTTCTCGCCCAGTTCAAGGGCTGTAAGTTTTAATAAATCCATCTGCTCTCACTCCCTTAACCAATTGTCTTCGGCACTTCAAAACTGTCCTCTTTACGAAGTGGTGCATTCGCAAGTGTCGCTTCTTTGTTATCTCCGTTTGTCACAACATCTTCACGGAACACATTCTGTACCGGAAATACATGAGACATTGGTTCAATCCCTGTTGTATCAAGTTCATTTAATGTATCTATATAATCCAGCATCTGCTCCATGTCTTTTTTCGCTGCTTCTTTCTCTTCCTCTGAAAGTTCCAGCTTTGCAAGGATTCCTACATACTCGATTGTTTCATCGGATATTTTATTTGCCAATTTAATCATCCTTTCTTTCTACTCTGTCTTTGCTAATCCTGACAATTTCCAAAATCAGTATCATAAATTTCTCAGCTTATTGCGACCTGTAGCGGTACATATCATAGAAACTGTCATAATTCTGGTTTTTTACTGAGCCGGACGGCGTCAAGATTAAGTCCCCATCATCCACTTCCAGCTCCGTTCCTTCCGGGAAAACTGCATTTCTATAAGATTCTGATCCATCTGTATCATAAAACCAGAGTCCATAATTTTCATAATTGAGATTTTCATTTTCCTTATCATAAAAATCACCAAGATAAATCTTGTAATGAAGCTCCGCCCAGTCGACTCCTGATGCCTCGGTCACATCATACCATCCTGCCGGGAAATCTGTTCCCGCCGTATAAGTGTTTCCGGCTTTCAATGTTACCTGTTCCGTCAGCGGATTTTCTTCCAGCTGCATCTGTTCCGTCTGTGCATTCTCAGAATGAAACTGGACAACCAGTCCTGTATCAATCTTCAGATGACCTCCTGTATACAGTCTCACATCATCCAGATAATCTCCTGCATCCGTATCTGACTCATCTTCACTAAAATAAGAATAGTAATAAATCGAATTCTCAGGATCATCCTGCTGCATGGAGCCTTCTCCTGAGACAAGCTCCACTTCATAAGTTCCTTCCGGGATCTGTGCTCCGATCTCATACTCCCCATATCCTAATACACAATCATAAGTTGCTCCTGTCTCAGAAAGTTCTCTCGTTGTATTCATATATGGATCATACTCAGAATCCACTTCGCTGCCATCATCATTCCAGTCATAATCTGAGGAATGAAAATCATCCCCAAATGAGGAAATGAAATCACCAACGGAACCTGCAATGCTTGTAAATGCTACGATTGCTACGATGATTCCCGCAAGAATTCCACTGATTTTCCTTGCCTTTTTCTGTTCCTCGTAAGATCCTGCATGAACCTTCCTTGCCGGATTAAATATCGTCGGCCCACCCAGCTGCATCTGCCCTGTCTGTGGGATTTCCATCCGCGGATTCTCTTTTTGCTGATATTCTGTCTGCGTTCTTTTCCGTCCGTTATGACTCTCACAGAGATGTCCCGCATCCTGCTTTTTCTCCCGTTTTTTTGTCTCTCCAGTCTCATTCTGTCGTTTCTGGGAATATGTCATTTTTTTCTTGCGATCAAAGCTGCTCTCATTCAGCCTGTAATTCTTTTTCTCCAGCTTTGTGTTATCCAGCCCGCAGGAACTGCAACGGCCATCAATCAATTTACCTCCGCAAAGATAACATTCTTTTTTCTTAAACATAAAGATCCTCCCTCGTTTCTACTCCTTAAGTTTCTGACCACAACATCCTGTGGGCAGTTCTCTTTCTCAGTTCAGACCTTCACATCCAACAGTTTTTTCGTTCAATCCAGGGGGATTGACCCGTTTTTTGTATTTTCTTCTTATGGTTCCAGACGACTTAAGTCTCTTGGGAATAATGTTGTTTCTCTTACATTGTCTTCGTTCATCATCTTCATTGTCAGACGTTCCATACCTATTCCAAGACCTCCGTGTGGTGGCATTCCATGCTTAAATGCACTTAAATACTGCTCCATGCCTTCATCTGTCATACCTCGCTTCTCCATCTTCGCAAGAAGTTCATGATAATCATGAATACGCTGTCCGCCGGTTGTGATCTCCATTCCTCTGAAAAGCAGGTCAAAACTGAGCGTGTAAGTCGGATCCTCCGGATCATCCATTGCATAGAATGGACGTTTCTTTGATGGGTAATGAGTAACGAATACAAAATCTGCATCCCATTCTTCCTTCGCATAACGGCTGATCAATGTCTCTTCCTCTGGTTCCAGGTCAAATGGGTTCTTGATCTTTCTGTCATACTTCTCGGATACCAGTCGTTTGATCTCGTCGAATCTTACTGCCGGAATATTATCTGTCTTCGGTACTTCAATATTCAGAATCTGAAGTTCTCTTGCATACTCTTTCTTCAACAGCTCCATCGTATACTGAAGAAATCCCGTTTCCATTGCCATGATATCTTCAAATCCATCAATATATCCCATCTCGAAATCAAGGCTTGTGTACTCATTCAGATGACGCTTTGTGTTGTGTTTCTCTGCACGGAATACTGGCGCTGTCTCAAAGACTCTGTCGAATACTCCGACCATCATCTGCTTATAGAACTGTGGGCTCTGCTGAAGGATCGCCGGTCTGTGGAAATACTCCAGACGGAAAAGGTTCGCACCGCCCTCTGCACTCTTGGCACCGATTTTCGGAGTATGGATCTCTGTAAATCCTTCTTTATAAAGGAAATCATGGAACCCTCTTACGATTCCTTCCTGAATTCTGAACTTCGCACGCTCTCTGATATTTCTCAGAGAAATCGGTCTGTAGTTTAATTTTGCTTCCAGAGATGTGTTCAGCTTCCACTTTGCAATCGGAAGCGGCATTGGCTCTGCCGGCTCACTTAAGATCTTCAATTCACCAAGGCGAATCTCAATCCCATTCGGAGCTTTCGCAGACTCTACAAGCACACCTGTTACCTCTACTGTATCTGCTTCCTTCACATCTTTCAAGTCAAATTTGGAAATATCTTCTTCATATACACACTGAACAAGTCCTTCTCTTTTTCTGAGAATAATGAATGCAATTGTTCCCATATCACGGATCGTATGGATCGCACCATTTACTTTCACTTCGGTTCCAATTCTTCCCTCTTCGAGAAGTTCACTCAGTTCCAATGTTTCCTTCTTTTTTACACCTGTTACAAATTCCATAATTCTTCTCCTTTCAGATTCCAGCATCCCGGGAAGAAGCTTTCTAAATAAAAAAGCCCCGGGATACATCAGTATCCCGGGACGGAAATTACAATCATAATATCCGCGGTACCACCCGCATTGAATCTCAGTCTTCACATTTCAAATCTTATCCCTGTGTAAGCCAGATTCCACTCTTTGCATGTAACGTATGCTCCACGTGCTGCCCTACTTCATCTGTTCAGACAGCCAGCTCCCAAGTGTTCCCTTAATCCGCTCCGCTGTCCGGCGCTCTCAGTCGGTGACGCCAACTTCCTGTCAGTTTCTGTGAATCAGAGTCTTGTTCTTAGCCTTTTTCTGGTTCAGCACTTTAGTCTGCTAAAACTTGTTTCCAATATTAGCACATCATTTTTTGATTTTCAAGAGTTTTTATCTGAATTGTCACACATTTTAACATTTTATCAGAATGAGGCTTTTTCAACCTATCGGTTTTGTGTACTTTCAACAATTTCTTCCTGTACTGTGCTTAATGCCTGATCCAGCTGGTTATCCGCTTTGGGATTCTCTTCGTCATACTGATACTCCACCTCGACATCCGGCTCAACACCTTTCCCATTGATGCTTCTTCCATTTGGAGTATAATACTCTGCAATCGTCACTTTCAGACAGGTTCCATCTCCCAGATCCATCAATTGCTGCACAACACCTTTTCCATACGTTGTAACTCCGACAATCTTCGCTGTTCCATAATCCTGTACTGCACCGCTGAAGATTTCAGATGCGCTGGCACTGTACTGGTTTACAAGAACTGCCATTGGTTTCTTAAATTCATGAGTTCCGTCACAAGTGATTTCGTCTGTCTTTCCATTCTTGTCCTTTGTCGATACAATTGTACCTTCCGGAAGAAGCAGACGCAGCATATTTGTAACTGTATCAAGACTTCCGCCCGGGTTGTTTCTCAGGTCAACAATAAGACCCTGCATTCCCTGCTTTTCAAGATCGTCCAACGCTTCTTTAAACTGGTCATAAGTTACTGTATCAAACTCAGACACTCTGATATAGCCAATCTGGTTCTCCTTCATCTCATACGAAACTGTCTTCACTTCGATCGTATCTCGTGTGGCAGTCAGTTCCAGCTCTTCTCCGTCTCTGAGAACTGTAATCTTTACATCTGTTCCCTTTTCCCCTTTGATCCAGGACACCACCGTATCAAGCTGCTCATCACCAACCTCGTGGTCATCGATTTTCTCCAGGATATCTCCTGCTTTCAGTCCTGCTTTCTCTGCCGGAGAGTCTTCATAGACATTTACAATTGTCGCATAGCCCGTATCCGCATCTTTTGTCAGCGTTGCACCCACACCTGAAAATGTTCCGCTTGTTGATTCCATCAGAGCTTTCGTCTCATCTTCATCATAATAAACAGTGTACTTATCTCCCAGTGCACTCGTATATCCGGAATAAATTCCTTCTGCCAGCTTATCTGTATCAATTTCATCTTCATACAGATAATATTTATCAATCAAAGCATTCAGCTTATTCAGTTTTTTTGATACCTCTTTTTCTGTCACTTTACCTGATGCATAACTGCCGGCTGTGTTCGTAATGACCTTGAATCCCCCAAGGAGAAGCAGGCTGACAAGAACTGTTGCAAGAATTCCGGTAACAATCCCGGCTCCATATCCCTTTTTCTTTTTCTGTTCCATTGTCTGTCCCTTTCGCTGTTATTTAAAGAAAAGGACAAAGCAGAATCTTCCACTTTGTCCCCCTTTATTCTTTGAATCACTTTCATGTAAACATGAAAAGAAGATTTTGAATCCCTTTGTCTTACATATAATTATTTGGATTCACTGGTGTTCCGTTAAGCTCCACCTGGAAATGTAGATGTGCTCCGGTTGAATATCCTGTAGAACCAACATATCCAATCTGTTGTCCTTTTGCTACTCTCTGACCGGCACTCACACAAATTGAGCTGTGATGCATATACTTTGTCACCAATCCATTTCCATGGCTTATAACAACCCAGTTTCCCGCACTGTTGCTCCAGCCTGCCGTAATGACTGTTCCTGCTGCTGCTGCATATGTAGGTGTTCCTGTCGGTGCGGCATAATCATTTCCTTTATGTGGTCTTGAGTCAAAAGAACGAACCTCACCGAAATAACTGGACTGGTATGTCATTCCTGGACATGGATGTGTAAAATATCCACTTCCGCTCACTACGTTTCCGCTGGAAGCCGGTCTGGAACTACTGCTTCCGTTACTGCTGCTTCCGCTATTGTTCTTCTTTGCCGCCGCAGCAGCAGCCGCCGCCGCTGCCTGCTCTTCCTGAAGACGTTTTGCTGCTTCTGCTTTCGCCTTGAGGTCTGCAAGAATGTTCGCATTATCTGTAATCTGATTCTGAATCTCCGCAATCTGTGCTTCCTTACTGCTGATCAGATTCTGTGCTTCCGTCTGCTGACTTACCAAGCTTGTCTGTAATGTATTCAGTTTCTCATACTCATCTTTAAGCTTTGCTTCCTTTTCTTCTACAGCTTTCACCGTTTCCTGAAAAGCAACAAGCATATCTCTGTCATAGGAAGAAAGCTTTGATACATACTCCGCTTTATTGAGCAGATCACCAATATTGCTGCTGGACATCAGTATCTCAAGGAACTTGGTATTACCACCCTCATACATGAATTTGATTCTCTTCTTCATGCTGTTATACTGATCATCCTCATCAACCTTCGCCTGTACAAGCTCTTCCTCAGCTGTTGAAATTTCAGTTTCCTTGGCACTTAATTCTTCCTGTGTCTTGTTCATCTGGTCAATTATGGAATTAAGTTTCGCAGCAAGTGTATCTTTTTCAGCCTGAGCTGCACTCTTCTGTGATTGCAGCTCATCTGCTTTTTTCTGCGCTTCATCAATTGTCACAGCACCGGAAGTAATTGTCATTGACAGCATCATTCCGACTGACAGAACCAGTGCTGTCACCTTTCTCATCCGTCTTTTCATAGGTATCTCCTATTACACTCTTAAGTGCTTACGAACAGTGAAGTAACTTCCGAGGAATCCAATTCCAATTCCCATTGCAAGCCCGATTGGCAACAAATAGATATATACATTTCCAACCGGAAGGAATGTAATGATATTCTTCAGAATGCTAAACTTCTCCATAATATATACTACAGCCTTGTCATAAAGGAAATATAACAGAGCAAGCGGAATAACTGCACCGAATAATCCGATGATCAGACCTTCGATCACGAATGGTGATCTTACTACAAAGTCCTTCGCTCCGATATATTTCATGATTGCAATCTCTTCTTTTCTGACTGTAATACCTGTTGTTACCGTATTACTGATCAGGAAGATCGATACTCCGAGAAGAATTGCGATAATCGCAATTGAAACATATGCAACAAGCATATTCACACTGGAAAGTGTGTTCGCTACAACATCTGACTTATTGACCTGTCTAACTCCGTCCAGACTCTGTGCAAATTTAACCAGATCCTGCTGCGTAGCTGAAAGAGACTTACTCTTCGCAATCAGATCCTTATTATTACCTTTTACCGTCTTCATGTAGACTTCATAGTTATCAGAATGTGCCAGCGGGTTATCATCCTTAAAACCTTCTGCAAGTTCCGGGTTGTCTCCAAAATAATCTTTCTGGAATTCTGCCCATGCATCATCTGCTGACACATACTTCACTTCCGAAACATCATCACGGGATTCAAGCTGCTCACCGATCTCTTTCTTCTGTTCCTCTGTTGCGTCATCATTAAAGAGTACGGTGATTGCAACACCTTCTTCTGCACTTTTAATAATATACTGGAAGTTAACAAGTATCGAGAAAAACAATCCAAACAGGAAAATACATGCTGACATCGTCGCTATGGATGCGAGTGAAAACATCTTGTTTCTCCAGATATTCTTAACGCCCTGCTTTCCAACGTATCCAAATGTACTAATCCTCATCTATATACCCACCTTTTTTCTCATCACTGACGATTACGCCCTGCTTCATAGTAATGACGCGTTCGTTCATCTCGTTTACGATCTCCTGGTTATGTGTAACAACAAGTACTGTCGTTCCTCTGTCATTCGCCTCTTTGAGAAGACTCATGATTTCCCACGAATTGGTAGGATCCAGGTTACCGGTCGGCTCGTCGGCCAACAAAATTGCAGGTTCATTTACGATTGCTCTGGCAATCGCCACTCTCTGCTGCTCTCCACCGGAAAGCTCCTTCGGGAAAGCTTTATATTTTTGCGCCAGACCTACAAGAGAAAGTGCTGCCGGCACTTTTCGCTTGATCACTCTTGTCGGTGTTTCTGTCACACGAAGTGCAAACGCGATATTCTCATAAATATTCCGGTCCTTCAACAGACGGAAATCCTGAAAGACAACCCCGATGCCTCTTCTGTATTTTGCAATGTTCCGATGTTTCATCCGTTTTAAATTCTGCCCGTTTACAATGATCGTGCCTTCTGTAGGCTCCAGTTCCTTCATGATCAGCTTGATCAGTGTAGACTTACCGGAACCACTGTCACCTACGATAAATACGAATTCGCCCTGTTCGATCTTCAGATTGACACCGTTCAGAGCAGCAACCCCTTTTGAGTACTCTTTCGTTACTTCTTTTAATTCAATCATATTCTCCTCCTGATCCTTAATACTCCAGCGTCTCCATATACTTCATATACTTCACTACCATCAGCGCAATCTTAAAAGTAATGGCATCCTCAAACACGCGCAGATCAAGCCCCGTGCTCTTCTGAAGCTTATCCAGCCGGTATACCAACGTATTCCGGTGAATGTATAACTGTCTTGACGTCTCTGATACGTTCAGATTGTTTTCAAAGAATTTATTGATCGTCGTCAGCGTCTCTTCATCAAAGTCATCCGGCGACTTTCCTTCAAAAATCTCACGTATAAACATCTTGCAAAGCGGAATCGGCAGCTGATAAATCAATCGTCCAATTCCCAAAGCACTGTACGCAATCACATTCCTCTCCCCAAAGAATATCTTGCCGACATCCAGTGCAAGCTTTGCCTCCTTGTAGGATTTGGATACTTCTTTGATATCACCTACGATGGTTCCATAAGCAATCAATACATCCTCTTCTCCATCATCCTTCAAAAGTGTGTACATATTCTGAGCAATCTTCTCAAGCTCCACATGTCCGTCTGTCGGTTCCAGTTCTTTTACTACAATAATGTTTTTCTCATCTACCGCTGTCAC
>OKSK01001052.1_pt1 | contig 14280 bp, 9 predicted proteins | sample 1606301 | NCBI WGS metagenome assembly OKSK01 (sample SAMEA3879557, study PRJEB24766) | human gut metagenome | biome: human-associated habitat; feature: feces | place: USA | collected 1985/1987
GAATAAGGTCCGGCTTCGCTTCATCGTATGAGGTAACGGCCTCCATACCGTCCCGTGCACGTATAAGCCTGTACTTTCTTCCAAGAATAGCTTTCAGCAAATCGAAGTTACTGTCCTCATCTTCCGCTATCAGAATAGTCCGCTGGCTTGGAGAGGCATTGGCGGAAATACTATCGGAACTATTATCGTCCGTATTTCCGGAAGTCTTTTCAGAATCCTCCTTGACAGACGTTTCTACTGACGTCTCCGTAGAAGCCATGTCAATCTTCATAGAACCCGTGCCGGTCGATTGTTCCGACTCGTAAGGCAGGGTGAACGTGAAAGTCGTCCCTTGACCTACCACCGAAGAAACGGAGATTTCACCTCCCAATCGTTCGACAATTGTTTTACAGATAGACAGTCCGAGTCCCGTCCCCTGCGCATAGTTGTTCAACTTGGCGAAACGTTCGAACACACGTCCTATCTTCTCCGGTTCGATGCCCGTACCGGTATCAGTCACGTGGAAAACGATCTGATTACCTACCAGTTTATATCCGTAACTGATGCTGCCCGCCTTCGTGAATTTGAATGCGTTACCTATCAGATTCGAGAACACTTGGAACACCCGGTTCTTGTCAGTCTCTATCACCAGTCCGTTTTCGGATGGCTCGTAGATCAGTTGTACCCCTTGCGGCGTGCGAAATACGTGAGCGTCATGTACTTCTTTACACAGACTGTTGATATTTACCGGTGCGCTGGTGAACTCGATAATGCCCGATTCGATCTTCGAAAGATCAAGAATCTCGTTGATCAGTTGCAGCAGACGTTCGTTGTTGGCTTCGACGATCTCATAAAATGTTTTACGTTCTTCCTTATTTTCACTTTCGGCTATCAGATGCGAGAAGCCGACGATGGCATTCAGCGGTGTACGTATTTCATGACTCATATTGGCGAGGAAAGCAGACTTCAGTTTGTCCGACATTTCGGCCTTCTCTTTGGATGTCTGAAGTTCCCGTTTGATCTTTTCCAGCTCCGTGATGTCCCATTCGATGCTGACGATGATAGGCGAAGATAATTCGTCACCGTCCACCCGGATTTTCCGTTTGTCGAGGATAATCATGTTTCCGTTTCTGTCCTTTCCTTCAGCAGTCCAGTGCAGACCTTTTCCGGTGGTAGCCACCTGGATATCTTCTTGTCTCTTCTTTTCGGCTACGATAGGCGGGTAGAAATCGAAGTCATTCTTGCCGACAGGGTCGTTCTTATAAAGATCGCGGTTGTAGGCCTCCCGATTCCGGTAAATGTATCGGAAGTCGTTGTTGATTTCCTTCACTACAATCCCGGCAGGGAGATTGTTGATGGTTGTATCCATGATTTGGTTGAGCCGTTTGATTTGGGCTTCGTACCGAATCCTCTCGGAAATATCATGGGCAAACGACCAGTAACTTTCTTCTCCGGAATCATTGGTCACGTTGTACATCGTACCTTCATAAGCCAATATTCCTTTATTGATTTTAGATGGGTGATGGGCCACAAAGTTACTGCTGCCACCGTGTATGACATCTTTGCAACGTTCGTTCCAAGCCTCTTGTGTAGGCATATCTGCGGCGACGTTGTAAATTTTTAATTGACTGATGTCTTCGTTTTCTGAAATACCATGATTGTATAGGAAACGACGGTTGGCGAAGATAATCGTGCCATCGGGCTTGGCGGCAAAGATACTTTCTTTGGCGTTGTTGATGGCATGAGTCAGTGTATTGATGTCATTTCTGCGATGCTGTATGTCTGTGATGTTCTGGATATAGCCTTCGATGTTGAAACTACCGTCGGAGCGCTGTTCACGCAGATAAGTCTGGATACGCATATAGAAGATTTCTCCGTTCAGGCGGACCCGGTAGCTGATGCTCTCCATGTTGAGCTCCCTTTCGTTCACCCGACACCATTCCATAAAACTCTGACGGTCTTCTTCTACAATCAGTTCCACATATTTCTCAATGGCAAGGTTTTGCACATTTTCCTCGCACAAAACACCGGTATATCCAAGATAATGAAAAATATTCTGTTTCGTATTGTACGTCCATTGTCCTATCTGGGCTACCTTTTGAATAGCCCGCAGGGTGAGATTTGCTTGTTCCAACTGTCTTTTTACGTTGCTTCTTTGCGTGATGTCGCGATATTGACAAAGCACCATACCGTCATAAGGGAACATGAGGCATTTGAAGTAAAAAGTTTCGCCTTTCAGCACCAACTTGAAGTTCTTGCTGATGCTTCTTTGTTCTTCGAGTACAATCTGGAAGATGGGCATCACCCTCTCTCTCGTATATTCTGGTAAAAGCTCAAATATATTTTCTCCTAAAAGTATATCCTCTTGCAGAAACCATAGATCACAATGAGGCTCAATGTCTACGCAGACTCCGTGCCTGTCAACCAATAGCATTGTATCTGCCGTCAGTTTCAATATTCTTTGTGCGTTATTCGCATCATGTAATATTCTGTTCATGTCTGTTTTTTATTAGATGATAGAGACTAATGTCTTATAGTAAGGATAACAAAAGATAATAGCATTTGTTTTACTTTTCAGCGCGTTTCGCCTTTTCCCAGGCTCCGCTTCCTTTTTTCTTTTTCAGATAACGGATGCCTTTCAGCACATTGACATTCATAAATAAGAAATAGTAGGGGATAAAAAGCAACTTGTTTTTTATCTGTTTGGTGGATAGATAATATCCCCAATATCCCAATCCGTAAAAAAGAACCTGCATGGCAAGCAGCACTCCGTAGAATATCGCGGAACCGCCTAACAGCAGAATCGCAATATTCAGCGGGAAGAGAGCAAACAACAGGAACGGAGTAATAGACCATCGCAATACCCGGTGAGACGTATATTGAAAGCTAAGTGTCCCGTAGCGGAAAGGATTCAGCAACGGACGAAGTCGCCAGATGGACTGCAATCCTCCCGCAGCGATGCGCACTTTCCGCTTTTCTTCTTCGCGCATATCTGCCGAACCGCTTTCGATGGCATATGCTTCCGTGCAGTAGGCGATGATGTATCCTTGCATGGCGATGCGCAGCGACAGAATAAAATCATCGAGCAACGTATCCGGTTCCATTGCTTCGAATAGTTCACGACGCACGGCAAATAGTTCGCCTGCTGCTCCTACAGCAGAGTAGAGGCGGGCGTCAAGTGCTTTCAGTGTTGATTCGTATTTCCAGTAAATACCTTCCCCACCGGCAGCGGCTCCGTCTTTGGTCTGTACGGCGATCCGTTTTTCGCCGGCCACGCAGCCCACTTTCGGGTCTTGGAAAGCAAGTACGATTTCCTGTATTGCTTCCCGGTTTACCATAGTGTTAGCATCCGTAAAGACGACGAGCGGAGTGTCCACCAGCGTCATTCCACGTGTCATTGCGGCTGTCTTACCCTGTCGTAGGGGTTGGAAGTGTATGGTCGCTTTTCCCTGCCAACGGGTTTGCAGTCGTTCGTTTGTACTGTCGTCGCTTCCGTCTGTCACCCATACGATATGCAGTTTGTCCGCAGGGTAGTCCAGTTCAAGACTGTTCTCCATCTTTTCGTCTACAACATCTTCTTCGTTGAATGCTGTAATGAAGAGAGTCACTTCCGGCAAACCAGCGTCCGATGCCGGCAACGAACGCTTCACAGGTTTCACGAAAAGTTCTTTCAACTTGACGAGAACGTAAAGCACAATTCCGTAGCCCAGATAGGTGTAGAACACAATGAATAGGGCAAGCCAGAAAATAATTTCAAGGCAGAGGGTAATGGTTTCGTTCATAGCTGTATATGTTTATTTTTCTTGTATAATTTACATTCATCTCTTTTTAGCCTCGTATTTGAATTTATTCAACTCGTTTCTTCAACTCCGTCTTTTTATCCGAGTCTTTTAGCATATTTACAAAATAGAGTGCATCCGCTTTGGCAGAAACACTTGTCGGATTCGTTTCATACCGTTTCACGAAATTCTCGGCGTGTTCTGCCAGGTATTTCCGGCAGTCTATATTTAACATGATACCGTTTTCATAGTTTGCAAAGGATAAACCAGTAACTTCATCATTGGATGATATTTGTTTGATATCTTCTTTCTTGATACCGGATAGATTGACTGTTACAGAGGGATAATAGAAATACTCTTGCCCGGGTAAATGAACTGTCAGTTTGATAGTGTGCTCATTCTCATAGTTCACTTCCGTTGTACCATGTACCTGATAGTAATTATATTCATAATATTCCTCTTGATTGGGCATCCACATAGAATCATCCCCATCTTGTCCGTAGGTATCGTTGAGCCATAACAGAAATTCCGCCCAACTAGTATCTGTTCCATGTACACCGGCATATATTATCTCACGCTGCTCGCAAGGGTACGACAATTCGTTTACAATTTTTTCTTTTATCTCATCATGGTTATTGAAAAATATTCTCTCAATTAACTTATTTTCTAAATTTAACATTTCCTCAAACGGGTGTATTCTTTCGCCTCCAGTTTGCAGTGTAAACGTTTTGATAACAGGGTAGTTGTGAGCTGCTTCCACATAATTTTTATTTCCGTTTGGCTCTGCTAGCATTTTACATCCTCGTCCCAGGCGATTAAGAATGATATTCTGTGCTATTTCATAATGTGCCAGGATATCGTTTGGATTATTTATATCCGTTGCCATTACGTCGTGGAAGGCAATGCCTATACCAAAGTTTAGCATTTCTTTGACGTTTCCCCATACTAGTCCGTTTTGTTCATGAAAGCCATTGTCTTTTTTATTTATGGTTGTGACATTGTCCATCCATTTTTCTTCAGGCGCAAGAGTTGTTGCGAATGAGAACCGTACTTCATTTTCTGCTCCATCTGTACTTCCCAGAGTTTTTCCAAGATAATAGCAATCGGAGGGTAGGTCGTTTGTTTGTAGATGCGGTAGATCGTAGAATGATTTTTTTGACAATGGTTTTCCATTAATAGCTGCCCAAGTGTAGCAAAAGGCTGCATGCCTACAGTCATCCTGGGTGAGCATAAATAACCATGATTTATTATATTTTAGTGGTGGGATTACAGCATCCGACAGAGTGAGCTGCCGTACTCCCTCTTTTATATGAATCGTGATTTCTGCTGTATGGCTGATTGGTTCATTTATATATGGATAAAGAAATTCCGGGTTACTAATCACTTTTTTTTCCGCAAGACTATCATCATAAAGGTTTTTATTCTTTATACAACTGATGGTTGTGATGTACAAGAATAAAACTATAATACTATTAATGGTTCTTGTGATTCGCATATTTTTATTTCTTTTTTACGAGATTACTCTCCTCATCCTTATATTCCTTTTTCTTTGTGAAAAGTCCTCCTATTTCTTTCATCCTGCTGATGACACGTACCTTAAAACTATTAAACAAACTTCCATCAGCTCCCACCGTGCCATATCCGGTTACGGCACGCGCACGTCTTTTCCGTACAAATGCGATTTTCCCGAATTGTTTGAGTTGCAGAGCCAGATACCCGTCTTCACCACGGATAATATCCGTGCGGATTCCTGTTTTCCGTGCATACTCCGTCCGGTAAGCAAATACCAGTCCGCGCACGCTCAATTCGGGACGTTTGAAAGACTGTAACCATAAATGCAAATCGCGTGTAGACTCATAAATTTTCAGTCCCAGCCACGAATGATCTTTGTCAGGAATATAACTCCAAAGCGAACTGGCCGCCACTATACCCGGCTTTTCGAGTGCGTCTACCATTGTTTCCACATACTTTGCCGGATACATCGTGTCAGAATCAATGTTGATATGATATTTTCCACGAGCCTGATTCAGTCCGCAGAGGCGTGCGAAGCCGCAACTATGTTGTGTTTCTGTAAAATAAGTCACTCCGCAGGCTTCGTAAATCTCTGCTGTGCGGTCTTTTGATTGGTTGTCTACCCCAATGATTTCTACGGGATATTTGCATTTCATCTCGCTCAATGACCAAAGGCAGGCAAGCAGATGTTTCTCCTCATTGTAGCCGATGAGTGATACAGTGACAAGCGGTTCGTTACTCTGCAATCCGGCCAGATTGCGGCGTACTTCCTCAATAACGGTTTGCGGAGCTTCCGCAAAAGGTTTCTCATATACCTGTAAATACTTAGAATACCATTTCATGAGCTTTTGATTTATGATTTTTGCGACTGTTGACTATTAGCGGACAGTTCCTCAAACAATCGTTTCCACTGTTTTACAATATTTTCCATTTGAAAGCGTTGGGCGTTTATACGAGCCTGCCGCCCCATATCCATTCGGATGTTCTCATTCTCTATCAGATAGGCGATTTTCTCCGCCAATTTTTCTATGTTTTCATTTTCAACCAGCAGACCGTCTTTTCCGTCATCGATAATGTCTTTCGGTCCGCAAGGACAGTCGAAAGAAACAGGTGGTACACCACACGCCATTGCTTCGGTAATAACCATTCCGAATCCCTCAAAGCGGGATGAAAGAACAAAAATCGAACTTTCGCAATATTTATCTACGATATTAGACACAGTGTGTTCCAGTATGCATGAATCCGTCATCGCCAGTTCGTCAATTCTTTGTTGGAAAGAGTCTCTTAACACTCCATCTCCATAAATGCGCAATGTCCATGTCGGATATTTTTTAGAGATGATGCTCCAAGCTTCTATCAATAAATCGAATCCTTTTTGTGGAACGTATCTTCCTGCAGCAATGACTTGATGTGCGCTGCATGTTGAGAAACGCTCTGTTTGTGTAATGATAGGGTTGGGGATTACACAGATATTATTTAGTTCGGGCCAAAAAGCAGTCTCTTCATGCGTGAGGACGACAAACTTATCCAATTGCTTTAAATTTTTCAGCAACTCTTTTTCCCATTTCTTTTGTAGGATACCCCCGAAGTACCCTCCTTTACTTGTACCGTAGGAGTGGCGCGTTACATGGAATTCGCCGACCTTTTTACTCCCGTCGGCGATGGAGTGGATAAACTTCATTTCCCGTCGTATGGTTGAGAGTGTGATGTCCGGCCGTATATCCATCAGCAGACGTGTGAAACGTTTGCGGAATTTATAAAAACGGAAGGGGTACTTCAGTAATTTGCTGATCGGCGATTGGTTGAACGGCCAATCAAATGATATGCCGAGGTCTATATGCTTCACTTTGGGCGAAAGAGCAAAATGAATTTGTCTGTCCCGTTGTTCCGACGTGATGATATACACTTCATAACCTTCACAATGTTCGGCCAGATAGTTTGCTTTGAATGTGACGATCCGTTCTAAGCCACCGGGTGCATAAAGTGAAGGCAAGTAATATGCAATTTTCATGATTGAGCGTTTTTTTAGTTTGTTTTTTTGCTATAATGGTATATATTTCGTAATCGGGACGCCTATACAAAATTTAGATGGAGACTCCTGCCTCGTCAATGACTTTCTGCATTTGAGTTTTCCATGACAGAGGGCGGACTGATTCGCGTATCTCTGCAGGTGTCATTTTTAAGGTATTCCGGAACTTAATCAATTCTTGAATATCAATCGGAGATTCATCGGGCTGTACTTTCCATACATAGGGAGTAGAATCGAAGTCCTCATCTGTTTCCGAGTAAGTGAAGGCAAACCCTCGTGCGGCATATTCTCGATTCTTAAGTGTTTTAATGGAGGTAATTCCGCTACGATGTCGTCCCAGACTACCGATGGCGAAGTCGGCTTTTTCGAACATGGCATCCAGTTCGTCGCCGTGTAAAGGGCCGTGCAGAAGAACATAAGGTTCCAGATGATTATCACGGATGACAGGTAGAATCTCTGCCCGTTCCCGTTCGCCGGATAGTGGACCTACAATATGAAAGTAGACTTTATATTCCGGATTGTTACGGTAATAGTCCGCCAATCCTCGTACGAGACGGTCGAACCCGTGCCAGTAGTGCACTTCCGCCACTCCGATCAGGTGTAGCTCTTTTGTGGTGTCATTTTGATGTTTCCTCATTGGAATCTCTTCAAAATCAATACCATTTGAGATGCGTATGGTGTGTCCGCCAAAGATATTTTTCGCATTGGAGAAGGTGATGATATTATCCAGACTTTTTGCGAGTTTCTTGCGGAAACAACGGTCGATGGCAAGGTGAAATTTTGAAGAACGGGTGATATACTCCTGATCGTAAGGATATGTGGGTATTTCCATCACTACTTTTGCGCCTGTACGTTTCAATAACTTCACCAGTCGAAGGGTGAAAGGACTGGCGTTGTGAAAAGAGCGCATGTATACAAAGTCGATTCCTTCACGGCGGGCATAGTCAATAATAGGCGAGTAATAGACACGTCTCCATACCTTTGCGGCAAAGCCTGTGCCAAAATCAGCAATCACTTCGTCATTCACCATCCAACGCCGTTCACCATAAGGGGTAACGTCGTAGTGACACAAGCGAACATCCACTCCACATTCTTTGAGAGCTTTTACCTGATAACGTATTTTCTTACTGATTCCGTTGGCCTCATTGAAGCCGTGAAATATAAGGAAAAGGGCTTTCATTCGTTTTTTTTCTGTATTCAATGATTGTTTATTCTGTTTTCTTTTTCTCAAACTGTTTTTTCTTTTTCAAACGATTTGGGCGATGATTTGTTTCCGGTATTCTTCTCCGGCATCAGCCACTTCGCTGCCTATAGCGGTTTCGTTTACATATTTTCGTTCCAGTTTCACTTTTTTATGGGCTCCCATTCGCCACCATTCATACTCAACGTCTACATGACCGACATCAATGGCCTGATAACCAGCTTTAAACAAATCGTATGCTAATACTGTGGCCGTGGGACCGAGGGCGATGAGAAACAATGCTCCTTTTTCCACTTTGCAGGCCTCACGCTTGATGTCTTCCATGCGTTCGAATGCGTCTTTGGGCGGGCAAAGAATACGTCGGATGCTCCGGGCATTGTCGAAAAGATCATTGCCCACTCCGAGCCGGCTTTTCTCTCCTTCGATGAAGACGATGTCCCGGTTCTCCCAAATACCTTTCATGTCGCGAAACCATCGGGCGGAATCTTCTTTGCGGGCAAAATCCATATAAGGACGCGTGACGAATGTATTATAATATTTTCGTCCCGCTACCAGCAGACGGTCCCACCACGAACCGTACAGATAAAAATGAGTTCTCCAAAAGCGGCGGCTTTTGCGATTGTAGCGATACAAATCGCGAAATGCGTCGGAGATACAGACAATATGTCCTTCCTCGTGGCTTTGTAGCACTTCGGTCAGTCTCTTGGCTAGTAGCGGATCACCTTTCTGGAAGCGGATTTCCTTTTCCGGACTGGTGAGCAACACTTCGCCATCGCCAAATCGGCTGACAGAACAACGGTCGTCGATAATTTTGCGTATCGTTTCGTCAATGGAAGCTACTTGCGGCATGATTTTTCCCTTTTTTCGCAAGACGATGTACCAGAAATTGTACCATTCCACAGTGCTGCCATATCTTATTTTATAACGTAGCGTTATGATAATGTTTCGTATATTCATAGCTATAGATTTTTTATTCTTAACGACCGCACTTTGCCGATAATGTCATACTCATGCGTCATTTGTATATAAATGCCAAAGATAATAAAACTAACGATACTTTTGGCTATAATTGTCACAAAAATATTCATCCCTTCCAGTGCATACTGCATGGGAATGAGGGCTAATGCTATCAAAATGCTAATGATGAACGGAGAAATAAGCTGACGAATGAATGGCCACGCACTTCGACGGAAGGTTATCCGGTACATTTGCCAGTAACACTGTATAAAGTTGATGGTGAACGTCACCACAATGCAACTAGCCACTGCTGTCAGCGTTCCGAAATAGAAGATTCCGAGCAGTATGCCTGTCACGTTGAGCACAGACGAGAACACTCCGCATACAAATAAGCTCCGTGTATCGCCTGCCGCCTGAAAGATGGAACCGGACGAGGAAAGTATGATCTGAATTCCTACGGAGAGCGACAGGATCCGGAACACGGGTACGGACGGCATCCATTGATGACCGAAAATAATGATTGTCACTTCTTCTGCCGTGAAGAAAAGCAATACGCTAAGCGGCAGGCCGATGAAGGCCAGAAAACGGACAATGCGTTCGTAAGAGCTTAACAGTTTTCCTTTATCATTCTGGAAATCACTGAAGATGGGGTGCATAACCGGAGTGATGACCTGTGTGATATTTTGCAAAGGTAGCATCATCAGACGGTATGATTTTTCGTAATATCCCAAATCGGACATACTCATGTATTTGCCAATCAGTAGTTTATCCAGATTCCGGCTGAAATAGTTGATGACGTTGAACAGGAATTGATAGGCGGAATAGGAAAATATTTTCCGAAGCACCGTTAGTCCGAGGGTGAAACGCAGCCGTTGGGGGTATCGCTGAAAAGAGATAACGAATATTAATACGCTGGATGCAATAGGATTGATAATCAATGCGTACAATCCTGCTCCGCAAAGGGCGGCAGTCACGGCGGCGGCTCCTGCGGAAATCTGGATAACGAAGCTGCGGATGGCTATGAATTTAAATTCTTTGTTCCGGTAAAATAGTGCTCCCGGTACGATGGTGGCAGAGGCAAAAAAGAGGTTGACGGACAGCAGTTGGCATAAAGTTCGCAGGGTATCGCTCTGGTAATAACCGGCAATGATCCACGAAGAAGCGAAAAATAAGACGCTGATTCCGATGCCCGTCCATATAGTGAATGAGAAAATGTCCGACAAATCATCTTTGGTGAGCGATTTGTGCTGTATGATGGCGGGAGACACTCCCATGTCGGTAAGAAGGTTGAAGAAGGCGATGATGACAGTGGCGACGGCTACGATTCCGAAGTCATCCGGCGATAGCAGGCGGGCCAGTATTCCTGCCACAACAAGAGAGATGAGGACGCCGCTGTATTTGGCTAGCGCAGTGTAGAATACTCCTGAAAAGAGTTGTTTTTTGATATTGTTTGTCATTGCTGTTTGTTCTTGTTTTAATGATTAACGAGTAGGGATTTGAAAAGTAGTGCCCCTATTGTTCTTGCTGATACGTATTTCTTATACTTGTGTATACACAACCACGCAAGTTTGATTCGCTCCGGTAATCGGAGTGAATGTGCTTGCCACATGACAGCATTGAGCATCTGCGATAAATATAGGTCAATAATTTCCTTTTCTTCATTTTTTGCAGTCTGTTTTTTGAATTTGAGCATCTCCTGTGTTACGACAAGATATCCTTCAATGTTTCGGTAGGCGAATTGGCAAGTCATAATTGAATTTTGTCTCATACGCCGTTGAAAGAATGTCCGCTTAATGCAGGCTGTTCTTGTGGCTTGTAGGTATAATAAGGTGGTGAATAATTGATCTTCATGCACAATGCCGGGATAAAATTGCAAATAGATTTTTTCTAAAAATCCTTTACGGATTAGGTTCAAGCAGGGTGAAGGTGTGTATTCTTTGTTTTGTAATTGCAATTTGAGAGCTTCACTGCCATTATAAACTTTTTCCTCCAATTTGCCGGTGCGTCTATAATTTAAAGAGGGGGCATTTTTAATATTATTTTCATAAAAGCTTTGTGCGTCGAAAAATACAAAATCAAGTTGCATTTCCTCGCATTTTAGGTAACAGGCTTCCAGGGCATCTTCTTCCAGAAGATCGTCGCTGTCCATGAAATAAATGTATTTGCCGCGAGCATGGCTAATGCCAAAGTTGCGTGCTGTTGATTGTCCCTGATTGGTTTGTGTATAAACTTGTATGCGATGGTCTGTGTTACTTATTTCTTTTAAAATTTCAGGACTTCCATCTGTCGACCCATCATTGATAATGATTATTTCCAGTTCTTTCAGACTTTGGTGTATGATACTTTCTATTGCTTCCCGAACGTATTTTTCGGTGTTGTAAACGGGAATGACAACGCTGACTTTTATCTTGTTATTTTCCATATTTTCTGTAATCTGATAAGCTGCTAATGGTAGTGTTACAACTTGTTTGTCAACTCTTTGTAGAGTTTGGCATATTGCTTGCCCACTTTGTCTATACGCATATTTTCCAAAGCGTATGTGTAATTCGTTTCTCCCTTTCCAAAAGCAGATAATTGTCGGGCTTCTTTCAGTGCCCGTACAATATCAGTTTTATTGTCTGGAGAGAAAGTGGGGTTGCCTGTGCTTTTTAATAATTCACCGATATTACCAACATTAGGCCCTATGGCTATTTTGTGAAAGAGAAAAGCGAGAGGAATATTTGCAGAGTTTAGTACATCTTTCCGCTGAATGAATATGACGTCTGAGGCTGCCATATAGTAAGGCAAATCACACTCGTCTATCAGCTCGTCGCTGGCTCCTCCTTGTAGTTTATATATCCGGTTGAGCAGCGGCATGAGCAGATAGTAGCCGGCTCTTGAAATCCATCGTTTGAGAAAATTCTTGCCGTAGTTGTTACGTCTCGAAAAAGGGTAGAGGCGTGGAGCCAATAGTAACTTGCGTTCCTCGTCCCATGTGCGGAAAGCCCCGAGCACCATGCGTATCTCTTCACGGTTGCGGAATTTACCGAAGGCGGTGACAATGAATGCTTCTTGAGACAGATTGAGATACTGGCGCGCACGTTCTACACTGATATCTTCTTTGTACGTATACTGGTAAATATGGTGTGGGATAATGGCATTGTGGCTATCGGGATGCTTGGCGAGAAATTCGTCCCGGCTGAAACGTCCCATGTGTACGATAATGTCACTTTGCGATTCGATAATATCGTAAGCCTGTCTGATGATTTCATTTGCATTATGAGGGAGGAGGTTATGCCTTGTGTAGACGAAACGCGCTCCTCCGGAACGAAAAAAACGAATTCGTTCTTCCAGGAGCCGGATGATGTCGGGATCGTTGCACGTCCGGCCTACTGCTTCTTCCGGCCATTGGAAATGTATAATGTCATACGTCGTGTCCGATTCCCAGAAATCTTTTGTGGAACATCGAACGTCAATACCAGCCATCCTGATCGCATCGCACAAGATGGGTACGAATAGATTGTCCGTATCCCCGTTTTCTCTAAAAACGATGAGTGCTTTTACCGATGGATTGTCTGTGTCTTCACTTTCATTCATGTTTTTTTCTTTGATTTTGAATCAGCTAAGCTATGCTACAAAGGTACTAAAAGATATGAAAATACCTATCTTTTTTTGATCTTCTTTTTCTTGATTGGCCTTTTGGGTGAACCATTCTTCTTCTTAGTCGCACCAAGCTTCCTGTATTTCAGGAGTGTGCTCTCTCTTTGCCGGCGTTTTCTGTTCAGTTCTTCCACGTTATCAGACTGTTGCAGGAAGAGTAACTGGCTCGGATTATGGTTGAGTAATTCACTAGAATCTACGAGGTTGAATAACACAGAAAAACATTCAGCTAATACTACAAAGTGAAAAAAAGATCTATCATAGTATCATTCATTTTAATAGTCATCTTACTATCAGTATAATACATATGATAGGTGGCTTCTAAAAAATGTATCTATCATGCTTTTACCAGTAAAAACAAGTTGTCTATCATTGACAAATAGCAGTATAAGGGCCATATAGGTGTAAGATAGCTTGTTTTTGTCGCAATGAAGCCATGTAAATCCGATTATTGTGGCTTAATAATCCAACTGTAATGGCGATAAGTTTATAGCCCACATATGTGGGCTATACATCCTGTATGTGTGGGCTGTACGGTTTACATGTGTGTGCTGTACAGCCTGCACATGTGAACTATAGAAAAACTAACGCTCTCAATAGATTATTAAGCTGTCAAATACAGATTATCATCCTATAAAGTGTGCATCCTTATGCCTTTAAATGGGTATTCTCACCTAATACTATACTAAAATGGACGCAGTATAGGTGTGATAGATGTCCGTTTTTTGTAATAAAAGTATGATAGATACGTCTTTAAAAGCTATCTGTCATGATTATTTTATTGATAATGAGAAGATTATTAAAATGAATGATAGCATGATAGATATTTTTTTACCATGTAGTATTTATTGAGGCATTATATACGGCTACCAGTTGCTCTTCAGGTAAATGTAAAACATCAAGAATCCGTTTACATTTTTTTACTGCGCGTGGAAGAGCCACTTGTTCCCAAAGGGGGTAAGTGGGGCATTTTAGTTCGATAATATGTACATTCTCCGATTCTTCCAAGCATCTGTCTTCACTAGGAGTAACGAAAATGAAGTATTCGTTTGCATGGTCATTTTTTTGCAATTCCCGAATACTTTCAAGAGCAACGAAATCCATTCCGTGTTTATTAGTGCGGAAAATTCGTTGGGCTTCAATAGCGATTTTCATTGTTGTTTTCTTGTTATGTTTGATTTCTA
>OKSK01001055.1_pt1 | contig 14239 bp, 9 predicted proteins | sample 1606301 | NCBI WGS metagenome assembly OKSK01 (sample SAMEA3879557, study PRJEB24766) | human gut metagenome | biome: human-associated habitat; feature: feces | place: USA | collected 1985/1987
AGTAGGGGCGGTGGCATTGCGAAGCAATGACGGTGGGGTTTAGCTTTCCAAAAGTGTTTGCTTCGAGAGGAGGTCTACGATGTACGAAGCGCTGCTGAAAAGCACAGCGGAATATCAGAAGATCGCGGAGAGCCTGCACACCCCGGGCCCGGCGGCGCTGTTCGGCCTGCCGCCTGCGGGCCGTGCCCTGCTGTACGCCGCTTTGCAGAAGGATCTGGGACGGCTGGTCTGCATCGTGACCCCCGGCGAGGCCGAGGCCACCCACTTTGCGGACGACCTCAAGGCGCTGGGCCTGACCGCGGCGGTGTTTCCGCCCCGGGACTTCATGCTGCGGCCGGTGGAGGGCGCGGGCCGCGAGTACGAGTACCGCCGCCTGTCGGTGCTGGGCGCGCTGGCGGGCGGGCGGCTGAACGCCGTCTGCGTGCCCGCCGAGGCGCTGCTGCAATACACTGTGCCCCGGGATGAGTTCCTGCGGAACACCCTCACCCTCAAGCCCGGCATGGTCTACAACCGGGAAGCGCTGGTGGAGCGGCTCTTCGCCGCCGGGTATGTGCGGCGCAGTCAGGTGGACGGCCCGGGCCAGTTCAGCGTCCGGGGCGACATCGTGGACATCTACGCCCCGGATATGCACCAGCCCGCCCGTGTGGAATATTGGGACGATGAGATCGACTCTCTGGCCTCCTTCGACCTGCTGACCCAGCGGCGGGACGGCGCACTCGAGAAAATTTATCTTTCCCCTGCCCGTGAGGTGCTGTTCGGCAGCACGGCCGACACGGCGGACGCTCTCCGCGCCGCCCAGAAAAAAGCCCGGGGCAAGCGCCGCACCGCCCTTGAAAAGGCGATGGAGGCCGACCTTGCCCAGCTGGACAGCGGCGTCATGCCCGAGGCCATGGACAAATACTACGGCCTGCGGTATGAGACGCCCGCCACCCTCCTTGACCATCTCCGCAGCCCCATCTTCATCCTCGACGAGGTGGGCGGCATCCGGGACGCCCAGAAGGCCACCGAATTCCGCCGCAGCGAGGAGCTGACCGGCCTGCTGGAAGAGGGCGTCCTCTGCCCCGGTCTCGATGTGCTCTACCAGACCATGGACGACCTCGCCATCGCAGCCCAGAAACAAAGCACCCTGCTCTGCGAGAACTTCCTGCGGGGCATGAATGAGTTCAAACTCAAAGACCTCGTCAACGCCGAGGCCTTTGCTGCCCCCAACTGGGGCGGCGACCTTGCCTCCCTGCGGGAGGACCTCGACCCGCTGGTGGCGCAGGGGTACGCGGTCGTCCTCTTTGCCGGCACGCCCAAGGGCGCGGCGGCCCTCACCCGGGACCTCGCGGACAAGGGCTACGCCGTCAGCATGAGCCGGGACGTCCGGCCCACAAAGGGGCTGGTGCAGGTCCTGCCCGGCCACCTCACGGCAGGCTGCACCTTCCCCTTTGCCCATGCCGCCGTCCTCTCGTCCCGGCGCCACGGTCTGGGCGACGAGGCCGCCGAGGCCAAAAAGCGCAAGAAAAATAAGAACGCCCTCTCCAGCCTGTCGGACATCAAGCCCGGCGACTATGTGGTGCATCAGAGCCACGGCATCGGTATGTATGCGGGCATCCAGCGCCTTGAGGTACAGGGCGCGATAAAGGATTACCTCAAGATCCAGTATTCCGGCTCGGACGTGCTCTATGTGCCCGTCACCCAGCTGGACCTGCTGAGCCGCTACACCGCCCCCGGCGACGAGGAAAAGGTGAAGCTGGCCAAGCTGGGCGGCACCGAGTGGCAGCGCACCCGCGCCAAGGTGAAAAAGGCCACCGAGGAAATGGCGCAGGAGCTGATCGAGCTTTATGCCCGACGGCGACAGGCCGTGGGCTACGCCTTTCCCGCCGACGGCGACTGGCAGAGCGACTTTGAATCCCGCTTCGAGTACGACGAGACGGACGACCAGCTCAACGCCACCGCCGAGATCAAAAAGGACATGGAAAAAGGCTGGCCCATGGACCGCCTGCTCTGCGGCGACGTCGGCGTCGGCAAGACCGAAGTCGCCCTCCGGGCGGCCTTCAAGTGCGTCATGGGCGGCAAGCAGTGCGCCATCCTCGCCCCCACCACCCTGCTGGCGTGGCAGCACTACAACACCATCATCTCCCGCATGGAGGCTTTCCCGGTGAAGGTCGGGATGCTCTCCCGCTTCCGCACCGCAAAGCAGCAGAAGGAGACGCTGCGGGGCTTACAGTCCGGCAGCGTGGACATCGTCGTCGGCACCCACCGTCTCCTCTCCAAGGACGTCCGCTTCCACGACCTCGGCCTTGTCATCATCGACGAGGAGCAGCGCTTCGGCGTCAAGCACAAGGAGAAGCTGAAGGAGAACTTCATCGGCGTGGATATGCTGACCCTCTCGGCCACCCCTATCCCCCGCACCCTGAACATGGCCATGAGCGGCATCCGCGACCTTTCCACCATCGAGCAGCCCCCCATCGAGCGCCAGCCTGTGGAGACGTTCGTGCTGGAATATAACGACGTCATCCTTGCCGAGGCCATGAAGAAGGAGCTGGCCCGGGGCGGTCAGGTCTACTATCTCCACAACCGTGTGGACAACATCGAGTCCACAGCCGCCCATGTCAGCCAGATGGTGCCCGGCGCACGGGTGGGCATCGCCCACGGCAAGATGACCGAGGAGGAGCTGAACCCCGTCTGGCAGCATCTGCTGAACGGCGAGATCGACATCCTCGTCTGCACCACCCTCATCGAGACGGGCATCGACGTGCGCAACTGCAACACCCTCATCATCGAGGATGCCGACCGGATGGGCCTCGCCCAGCTGTACCAGATCAGAGGCCGTGTGGGCCGCTCTGGCCGGAAAGCCTACGCCTACTTCACCTTCCGGCGGGACAAGACCCTCACCGACATCGCTCAGAAGCGCCTTTCCGCCATCCGGGAGTTCACAGCCTTCGGCTCCGGCTTCCGCATCGCCATGCGCGACCTACAAATTCGCGGCGCAGGCAGTCTGCTGGGCCACAGCCAGCACGGCCACATGGAGGCCGTGGGCTACGACCTCTATGTCAAGATGCTGGGACAGGCCATCGCCCGGGCCAAGGGCGAACCCATCCAGCGGGACAAGAGCGAGTGCCTCGTGGACCTGCGGGTGGACGCCTTCATCCCCGAGAAGTATATCGCCGACGGCCCGGGCCGCATCGAGGCCTACAAGCGCATCGCCGCCATCCAGACCCCCGAGGACGCCGCCGACGTGCTGGACGAGCTGATCGACCGCTACGGCGACCCGCCCCCCTCGGTCAGCGACCTCGTCAGCGTCTCGCTGGTGCGGGTCCAAGCCGCCGCCGTGGGCGTCTACGAAGTCACCCAGAAGAAGGACACCCTGCTCTTACAGGTCGAGACGCTGGACGTCGCCATGATACGCGGCCTGCTCATCGCCTTCAATGGCCGGGTGACGGCAGGCGCGGGTACCAAGCCCTACCTCTCAGTGGTCCTTCAGCCCGACGAAAAGCCGCTGGAACTGCTGCAAAGCATCCTCCGGGCGATGGCGGACATCCTTGCCGCCCCGCAGGAGGAAGCCTCCGGCAAAAAATAAACTTTATCAGGAGTACACTTATGAAAAAGAAACTCATCGCGCTCGTCTGCGCCCTCGCACTGGCCGTCGGCCTCGTGGGCTGCAGCCTCTCCACCCCGGATTCCGTCGGCACCATCGGCGATGTGGACATCACCTCCGGCCTCTATCTGCTGGCCCAGTTCGACGCCTACCAGACCGCCGCCGACCTCGCCTCCGACGAGCAGGATGCCTCCAAGGTGTCCAGCTTCCTCAAAGCCACCATCACCGTCGATGATGCCACCGGCGAGACCGCCGTGGTCAGCGACTATGTGGCCCAGAAGACCCTCGAGAACCTCGAGTCCTACGCCGCCATCGAGACCCGCTTCGACGCGCTGGGCGGCGTGCTGACCCCCGACGAGGAGGCACAGGCCGACAGCTATGCCTCCCAGCTGATGGAGCAGAACGGCGACCTCTATAAGGCCAACGGCATCGGCCTCGACACCCTCAAGCGGTTCGAGCGCATCCTCATCAAGAGCAGCGACCTGCTCACCCTCTGCTACGGCACCGACGGCGAGACCCCTGTCTCCGACGCTGAGCTGACCAGCCACCTCGAGGACGATATGGTCTACATCCGCTACACCGTCATCCCGCTGTACAATACCAGCACCTTCGCCTTCGCCGACGACGACCAGAGCACCCAGATGCTGGAGCTGGCCCAGACCGCCGCCGAGAGCTACAACGCCGCCGTCCACGCTGACGCCGCAGCGCAGACCTCCGCCTTCGGCGCTGCCGTCTCTGCCGCTCTGCCTGACATCTACGCCGTGCTGGACGGCACGCCGTCCTCCGACGCTGCTTCTCTCTCCACCGCCCTGCTGGGTGCTGCCGACATCGACTCCACCTTCTCTGAGGAGGGCGCTGCCGACGCCGTCCGTGCCCTGAAGCCCGGCGAGGCAGCTGCGGTGCAGTACTCCGGCTATGCGCTGATGCTCCTTGTCCGCCTCGACCCGCTGGAGGCCGACACGCTGGACACTCTCCGCGCCCAGGCCCTCTCCGACATGAAGAGCAGCGAGCTGCAGGACAGCATCCAGTCCTTCGGCACTTCGCTGCCTCATGCGCTGGACACCGCCGCCATGAAGAAGCTTCCGGCCTCCAAGATCAAGAACACCCAGAGCGACCAGTAATTTTCCCGGAATAAGATGCAAAAAACTCCGAGGGCCTTCCGGCTCCCGGAGTTTTTTTGCTGTCAGGATACGACCTTTTCAAATTCCGCTTCCAGCGCCTCATTGACGGCCCGGATGGCAGCGGCCTCGGGCTTGATGGCCCGGCGGTCGTAGGTGAACAGGCCGTTCACCTCATCCTCCACATCGGTCAGCTGCGTGTATACCAGCGCCGAGAGGCCCTTTCTCAGCTGGGGCAGAATGGTCTTGAGCTGCAAGTCACGGTAGCGCCCGGTCAGTTCGGCCCGGCTTCTGACTGTGCCGTAGCCGTAGGTCTTCCGGGGCGGCTCATGGCCGGGCATGGGCCACGCAATGCCGCCGTACTCGCTGAGGGCCACCGTCCGCGCTTTCGGGCGGATGCGGAGCGGATAGAAGTAGTTGTGGATGGAGTGGACATCTCCCCCGCCCCGGTCGAACCAGCCGCTGGCCTCATCCACCAGACGGGTCGGGTCGAGGGCGCGGAGGGCCTTCGTCGCTTTCTCTGCGTCGAACTGCCCCCAGCCCTCATTGAAGGGCACCCAGCATCCGATGGAGGGGTGCTGGCCCAGCGCGGCCACCGTGTCGGCCAGCTCCCGGCTGTACTCCTCCCGGCTGTGGGCGCTGCCCCGGCCCAGCAGGCCCCAGAGCAGCTTCCCGTCCGGGGCATAGCGCAGCAGCGGCTGCAAAGCGTTCGTCAGGTAGGTGACGTACCACATGGGGTAGGCCCCGCCGCCGTTCACCATGTCCTGCCAGACGATGATGCCCAGTTTATCGCAGTGGTAATACCACCGCTCCGGCTCGATCTTGGCGTGCTTGCGCAGCAGATTGAAGCCCAGCTCCCGCACAGTGTGCAGCTCGTGCTCCACTGCCCCATCGGAGGGCGGGGTGTAAAGGCCCTCGGGCCAGTAGCCCTGATCCAGCAGGCCGTTGAGCAGGATAGGCTTTCCGTTCAGGAAAAAGCGCTTAACGCCCCGTCCATCCTCTCTGCACTCCCACTTGCGGAGGGCGAAGTAGCTGTGTACGGTGTCGAACCCCTCCTCTTCGCCCTGCGTCGTACCAACGGTCAGGTCGTAGAGAAAGGGGCTGTCGGGACTCCACGGGAAGAAGTGCTCCTCGGAGATATTCAGGGTCACTTCGCCGTCTTGGTCGGCCTCGTCGCTGCCCCAGTCCTCGGCGATGGTCACGCCTCCGGCCCGGACAGCCGCCCAGACATTTACCGCGCCGCCGGGCTTTGTGGTATGGACTCTGACCGTCACAGTCCGGGCGTCATAGTCCGGGGTGACGGTGAGGCTTTCGATATAGTTTTCCGGCACCCGCTCGAGCCAGACGGTCTGCCAGATGCCGCTCTGGGCCGGGTAGAACATCCCGCCGGGCTTGAGGGTCTGCTTGCCTCTGGCCTGCGTGCCCGCACCGGTGGGATCTTGGACTGCCACCCAGAGGGTATTGTGCCCCTGCGGGCGGAGCAGGTCGGTGATGTCCAGCGTGAAGGGCCAGTAGCCGCCCCGGTGTCCCCCGGCCAGACGGCCGTTGACCTCTACCGCGCAGGCATAGTCCACCGCCCCAAAATGGAGCAGGACCCGCCCGCCCTCGCCCGCCGGGGGCGTGAAGGCGCGGTGATAGTGGAGCCACTGGCCGGGCTGCAAGGTGCGGCTCACACCGGAGGCCCTTGCCTCGGGCGAATAGGGCACGAGGATGCTGCCGTCCCACCGGGCCGGAAACTCCGGGCTTCTGGTGATGGCGTAATCCCACAGGCCGTTCAGATTCAGATAGCTGTCCCGGCGCAGGCTGGGACGGGGATATTCGGGGAGCGGATGCATTTTATTTCCTCACTTATAGGCCGCAGCCAGCTTTTCCAGCGCAGGCAGGCTGCGCTCCACCTTCTCGGTGTCGATGCAGTAGGCAAAGCGGACATAGCCCTTGACGCCAAAGGTGTCGCTGGGCACCAGCAGCAGGTCGAACTCCCGGGCCTTGAGGCAGAAGGCATTGGCGTCCTCTTCCAGCGCCTTCGGGAAGATGTAGAAGGTGCCGCCGGGGCGCTCCACCTCGAAGCCCAGCTCTGTGAGCTTGTCGTAGAGCAGGTTCATGTTCGTCTCGTAGACGGAAAGGTCGCTGGTCACGTCGAGGCACTGGGCCACGGCGCGCTGGATGATGCTGGGCGGGCAGTTGTGGCCGGTGAAGCGGGAGATCTGTGCCATCATATCCACCAGCAGCTCCTCGCCCTCGCAGCCGGGCCGGACGGCCACATAGCCCAGACGCTCGCCGGGGAGGCTCAGGCTCTTGGAGAAGGAGAAGCAGGTCAGGGTGTGGGGATAGAATGCCGCCGGGTAAGGCACCTTTCTGCCATCAAACGCGATGTCGCGGTAAGGCTCATCGCTGACGAGGAAGATCGTGTGGCCGAAGGCCCTGCTTTTCTCGGTCAGGATGTCAGCCAGCCGGGTCAGCGTCCCGGCAGAGTAGACCACGCCGGTGGGGTTGTTGGGGGTGTTGATGAGGACGCAGGCGACATTCTCGTTCAGCATCGCCTCAAAGGCGTCGAGGTTCGGCTGGAACGCCGGGGCCTGCGGGGGCACGACCTTCAGGACCGCGCCGGTGCCCCCAACATAGGGGCCGTACTCCGGGAAATAGGGCGCGAAGGTCAGCACCTCGTCGCCGGGCTTGGTCACAGCGCGGATGGCGTGGGCGATGGCCCCCGCCGCACCCGTGGTGGGGAAAATATCCTTCTGCTCGTAGGGCAGGCCGAAGGTCCCGGCCAGATGGGCCGCCACAGCGGTGCGGAAGCCCGGGTCGCCCTGACTGGGGCAGTAGCCGTGGAGGGCCACCGGCTCCTCCTCAGCCAGCAGGGTCTGCATGGTCTTGGTGAACTTGTCCGGGCAGGGCACGCTGGGGTTGCCCAGCGAGTAGTCGAACACGTTCTCATAGCCGATCTCGGCGGCGCGCTGTTTGCCATACATGAAAGTCTCGCGGATGACGCTCTTATGGCCCAGCATGGCGCGGTAAGTCTCGTTCAGCATAATCCTTTCCCTCTTTTTCTTATTGTTCCTCTTCGGGCGGGGCAGACGCATAGCTCTGCTCCACCTTTATGACACAGCAGTATTTCGGGTCCTGCTCCTTGACGAAATTGCACATCTCGGCCAGCCGGGCATCCTTATCGCCAGTATAGCCCGCCGGGAAGACAAGGTCGAAGAGAACATTGGTGTGGCTGTCTCCCGGCACGATGCGCAGGTCATGGACGGACAGGCGCGGGTCCATCTGGCGGGCTTTCTCCATCAGACGGCTGCGCAGGACGCCCACGGCGGCGTCCGACGTCACGATGGGGTCGTAGTGGATGGTGACCTGCAGGCGGTCTTTTTCCATAAATTCCCGCTCGATGTTGTCGATGATGTCGTGGGCCTCCAAGGGGTCGGCCTCCGCCGGGAACTCGATGTGGAGCGAGGCGAACTGATGCCCCGGGCCGTAATCGTGGACCATCAGGTCGTGGACGCCCAGCACGCCGGGATAGCTCATGACGGTGCGCTCGATGTGCTCCACCAGCTCCGGCGAGGGGCTTTCGCCCAGAAGCGGGCTGAGGGTATCCATCATCAGCCCCCACCCCGACCAGAGGATGAACCCGGCCACCGCCACGCCCATGAGGCCATCCAGCACGTCCCAGCCCGTCAGGCGGGAGAGGACGGTGGACAGGAGGACGGCGCTGGTGGTCAGTACGTCGTTCCGGCTGTCGGCGGCGGTGGCCATCAGGGTCTCAGAGCCGATGCGCTGGCCGATGGTCTTGTTGAAACGGCTCATCCAGAGCTTGACGCCGATGGACGCCGCCAGCACCGCCACGCTGAGCCAGCTGAACACCACCGCCGTGGGGTGGAGCACCTTCAGGACCGATTCCTTCAGCAGCGAAAGCCCGATGGCGAGGATGGTGACGCAGACCACGAGGCCCGCGAGGTACTCATACCGGGCGTGGCCGTACGGGTGCTTCTCGTCCGGGCCTTTGGCTGCCAGCCGGAAGCCCACAAGGCTCACCACGTTGGAGGAAGCGTCCGAAAGGTTGTTCAGCGCGTCGGCCATGATGGCGATGGAGCCGAAAAGGGTGCCCGCCGTCAGCTTGCCCAGACAGAGCAGAATATTGCAGGCCATACCCACAAGGCTGGCCAGATTGCCGTAGGCCGTGCGGACGGCGGCGTCCTTCGTGTCCTCCGGGTGCCTGATGAACAGGCGGATAAGCAGTCGTGTCATAAATATTTCCTCTCAGCAGATGTACCAATGCTATCAGTATAGCACTGCACTTTATGGTTTTAAAGCATTTCTGCAAATTTTTCGGGTGCAGAAAGCCCCCGGCGGGGAAGTTCCCTGCCGGGGGCCGAGGGTTCAGCGTGGAATGCCTTATTTATCCGAAGGCTTGCTCAGGTCGATGCTGCGGATGATCTTGCGCACGGGCAGCACGCTCTTGGCGTTCATGGACAGCTCATCCACGCCCATCCGCAGGAAGGTCTCGGTGAGGGCGGTGTCTGCGCCCAGCTCACCGCAGATGCCCACCCAGATGCCGTGGCGGTGGCCCGCATCGATGGTCATCTTGATGGCCCGGAGGACAGCGGGGTGGTGGGGGTTGAAGAACGGCTCCAGCTTTGCGTTCTGACGGTCCAGCGCACAGGTGTACTGGGTCAGATCGTTGGTGCCGATGGAGAAGAAGTCGCACTCCTCCGCCAGCTCGTCCGCGATGAGGACGGCGGCAGGCGTCTCGATCATGGTGCCCACTTCCATCTTCTCGTCGAACTTCTTGCCCTCTGCACGCAGCTCGGCGCGGCACTCGTCCAGCACGGCCTTGGCGTCCTGCAGCTCCCGCAGGCTGGTGATCATGGGGAACATGATGCTCATGTTGCCGTAGGCCGAAGCCCGCAGCAGCGCACGCAGCTGGGTCTTGAAGAAGTCCTTCCGGGTCAGGCAGATGCGGATGGCGCGGTAGCCCAGTGCGGGGTTGTCCTCGTGGTCCAGCTTCATGTAATCCACGGTCTTGTCCGCGCCGATGTCGCAGGTGCGGACGACCACCTTGCGGGGCGCAAGGCTCTCCAGCACCTGCTTATAGGCCTCGAACTGGTAGTCCTCCGTCGGGAAGTCCTTGCAGTTGAGGTAGACGAACTCGGTGCGGAAGAGGCCGACGCCGCCGGCGTCGTTCTGCTGCACCGCTCCCACGTCGCCCATGCCGCCGATGTTGGCAAAGACGTTGATGGTCCTGCCGTCAAGGGTGGTGTTGGGCTTGCCCTTCAGCTCCTGTAAGAGGGCCTGCTTTTTCTGGTCCTCCTGCTGGCGCTTTTTCAGGCTCTTGAGCAGGTCGGGGGTGGGGTCCACATACACACAGGCGTTGTAGCCGTCCACCACAGCCATCTTGCCGTCCCAGTCCTCCTGAATGTCCTTGCACTGGATCAGGGCGGGGATGTTCATGCTGCGTGCCAGAATGGCGGTGTGGCTGTTGGAGCTGCCCTCGCGGGTGATAAAGCCCAGCAGCAGGCTCTTGTCCATGCGCACGGTCTCGGAGGGAGCCAGATCCTCGGCTACCAGAATGCTGGGCTCGGTGCCCTGCAGGGAAGCGTTGTCCACCCCCTGCAGAATGTCCAGCATGGCCTGCGCAATGTCCAGCACATCAGCGCTGCGGGCCTGCAGATACGGGTCGTCCATGGCAGAGAACACCGCAGCCTGATTGTTGCCGGCGGTCTTGACGGCGTACTCGGCGCACATCTTCTGCCCGTTGATGATCTCCTTGATGGCATCCACAAAGTCGTCGTCATCCAGCATCATGGCGTGGATGTTGAACACCTCGGCGATGTCCTCGCCGGCTTCTGCCAGTGCCTTTTCGTACAGGGCGGTCTGCTGCTCAATGGCCTTCTGGCGGGCAGCTTCAAAACGCTCCAGTTCTGCGGCGGTATCTGCCACAGGAGCGGTGGAAATCGCGGTATCTTTTTTCTTGTAGATCTTCAGCTTGCCAATGGCGATGCCATTGAGTACGCTTTTGCCGGTGCCTACCTGCATAGCACGTTCTCCTTCCACTTACAGCCGGGGCATACAGCGCCCGGCGTTTTGTCAAAAAAAGCCCCCGCAGTTTTCCCGCGAGGGCTCGGCTTTTACGTCGCGGCTCAGACGTTCTCGCTCAGGAACTTCTGGATGGCCTCTGCGGCTGCTTCTTCATCATCGCCTTCGACCTTGATGGTCACGGTCTCGCCCTGCTTGACGCCCATGCCCATCAGAGCCATCAGCTTGCGCATATCGCAGCTCTTGCCGTCCTTCTCGAGGGTAGCGGTGCTTGCAAAGCCCTTCACGGTCTTGACCAGCAGACCGGCGGGACGGGCATGGATGCCGCAGGCATCCTTAACAGTGTACTGAAATTCCTTCATAATCATTTTCTCCTTACTTGATCCCTCTGCCCGGACTGCACATTCAGCCCCGGAACATGGCTTTGCCAATGGGGATTGGTATACTACTATTATAAACCCGTCCCGGTATTTTTGCACCGTTTCATATTGCCGATTTTTACAAGAATTTTTTGTTATATTTGAACATACGGATGCTACAAAAATCCGTGTTTTGCCTAATTTTTGTCGAATCGTTTGTAAAAACTAGGCAGTTTGTGCAACTGCCGGACAAGAGCTTAAAAAAGGTCGTTTTTCCCCCGAATACCGCCCCTATTCCACGGGGTAGCCTTCTGCGTCCAGCGGCAGCTCGGTGTAGGGAGCTGCCTGCGGGGCGGCTTCGGGCGCTGCCTCCGGCTCGCCGGAGGTCTGCTGTGCGGTGCTGTCGGTCAGCTGCTCATCGTGCCGCTCGCCCCAGTCGCCGCTGTAATCCTCGCCGGAGGTCTGTTTTGCCAGCTCGTTCTGTGCGTCCTGCAGCCCCAGCACCGTGCCGGAGGGCTTTTCCAGCAGATACGCGCCCACGGCTTTCTTTTTGTACACCAGCAGCACCCCGTAGCGGCTGGTCTCGCCGTTGCTTGCCGCCGGGAGTAGCGCCGACCATTTTTCCACCGTTTTGCCCTTGTAGCGGGCAAGATCCATGCCGCTTTGCTGCACCACCCCGTTGAAAGCGGAGAAGCTGTCGTCCCACTTGCGGGGGATCTTGACCTTATCCGCCGTGATGGACGCGCCGTCCACTTCTAATCCGTAGCCGGTGAACCATGTCTGGATGTCCTGCGCACTCTCGATACGGTTCACCGGGGCAGCCACCGCCACCGTCCGGGTACTGATGAACCGCCCCAGCATGGCGCTGAACACCACCAGCGCGCAGCACGCCGCCCCTGCTCCCAGCTTTTTCAGGCTCGTCTTGCTCAGTGTTACCACAAACATATCCCCATGCCTCCCCGCCATTTGCGCTTGCATAACTCTGTCACCAGCTTATGCACAAAAACAGGGGAGTATGATAAAAACACCCCCGGTCAGGGCTTGCGCCGCTGACCGGGGGTGTTTAGTCTCTTTTATCCGATGTAGCTGATATTGGCGTCCAGCTCGCCGCTGTAACCGTTGATGCGGGCCTTCTCGGTGCCCTGCCACAGATCGCAGCCGATGGGGCTGGAAGAGACGCCGTAGTGGGCGTTCCAGATGGTGTAGCGGCTGCGCAGGGTGTTATAATCCACCCGCTTGCGGTACCATGTGGTGGAAGCGTACACGCCGGGCTTGTAGCCCAGCTCCTTTACCCGCTCGCAGAAGGCGATGGCGCATTTGGTACGGTCCTCAGCGCCCAGACCGTCGGCGCGGCCGGTGCCGCCCGGAGCGGTGGAAGCCTCGGTGTCATAGAAAATGGGGTAGTCCAGCATCCGGCCGTTCAGCGCCCAGTTGCAGCCCTCGGCCTCCTCCTGCGCTTCGGCCTCGTTTACGGCCTGCGTAAAGAAATACACGCCCACCTTCAGTCCCGCGTTGCGGGCATTGGTGAAGTGCTCTTCGAACATGGGGTCCTTGACCAGGTTTCCCGCAGCACCGTAGCCACGGTAGCCGATGCGGATGATGACGAAGCTCACGCCGGATTTTTTGATCTTGTTCCAGTCCAGCCCGGACTGATACTTGGACACGTCGATGCCAAAGGTCACGTTGTCCTGCTTTACGCCGTTGGCGTCAAAATAATACAGCTTGCCGTCAATGGAGCGCAGACCGGTGACCTTTTTGTTGGTGTCCTGCGCGTAGTAGTAGGTCTTGCCGTTCTCGGTGCGCCAGCCGGAGTACACCGGCTCTTCTTCCTTGTCTTTGGTGCCGAACAGCCAGTTGAACAGCCACCGGAAAAAGCCGTTTTCATCGGTCAGGTCGATGCACTGTGCTTCGGCATCCTCCAGCGCGCCGGAATCCAGTGCCTGCTGGATCTGCTCCGGGGTCAGCAGCACGCTGCCCTCCGGGGTGTGCTGGCTGGCGGTATCGTTCTGGGCGGTGCCGTCCGCTGCGGGAGCCTGCGGGTCCTGTGCAGCCAGTTCCGGGGTCTCCTCCAGCAACATGGCGGGGGAGTTCTCCTCTTCCAGGGCGGTATCCTCAGCGGGCTGTGCCGGTGTTTCCGGTGCTTTGGCGGTTTCTTCCGGTTCAGACGGGGCGGTTTCAGCGGTTTCCGGCTTTTCTGTCTGTTCCGGGGCAGGCGCAGTCTGCTGCGGCTGTGCGATGCTTTCCACTGCCGGTTCTGGGGCGGCGGTCACTGTGCTCTCCGCTGCTGGAGCAGGGTCGGCTGCTGCCGGGCTGCTTGCCTGCGGCGTCCCGGCGGTGATGTGGGGCACGACTGCACCCACGGTCAAAGTTTCCGGCTGTGCAGACAGCAGGGTCGCTGCCCCTGCGCCGCCCACAGCCAGAACCAGCGCCATGGTCAGCGCTGCAACGGCTGCCGCCGCTTTGCGGCGGGCTGTGCCGGATCGGTCAAATCGTTTTTTCATCTGTTGTCTCTGCCTCCGAATCTCCCGGTGGTGCAGCGCTGCGCTGTCCCGGGTCTTTGCCCCCTTGCCCGGGGCGGGCCTGCTTTTATTCCACGCCGCCCATGGATTCAGGATAAAAAGGACGGCGGATGATAACTTTACGCTTCCTCTAGTATACACCCGCACGCGGGGAGCAGTCAACGGCACAGCGGGCTTCTACACAAATTCTCCACCGGGGCAGTGTGTCGGAAAATGTTCCAAATGGAATACGTTCCGGCGGGGCAGAACATTGCACAAAGCCGAAATTTCACATTTTTTCCAGCAACCCCTTGCTGTCTTGACAGGTGTATGGTATGATACAGGGCATACGTTCGTAACTTTAACGATCTGTTTTGGATAGAAAGGCAAGTTTTATGTCGAAGCTGAAAGAATTTTTGGCGCGGAAGGATATCGTCATCTCTCCGCAGCGTTACCTCATTGACGCGCTGGGCGCAATGGCACAGGGTCTGTTCGCCAGCCTGCTGATCGGCACCATCATCAAGACGGTGGGTCAGCAGACCGGTCTTGCCCTGCTGGTGGATCTGGGCGGCTACGCCACTGCCATGAGCGGCCCCGCCATGGCCTGTGCCATCGGCTGGGCACTGCACTGCCCGCCGCTGGTGCTGTTCA
>OKSK01001064.1_pt1 | contig 14155 bp, 12 predicted proteins | sample 1606301 | NCBI WGS metagenome assembly OKSK01 (sample SAMEA3879557, study PRJEB24766) | human gut metagenome | biome: human-associated habitat; feature: feces | place: USA | collected 1985/1987
TGCTTCTTTTTTTCTTCTGAAATATTATATTCATCATATTTACTATTATGATTTCGAGATATATAATTATACTCATATGTCTTATTATCATTCTTGAATGATTCTATCTTAGTGACATAAAACTTATGTATTTCAATACCTTCTTTTTTAAAATCTTCAAAGCTTTTACCCTTATCAGTATATTCTTTTTTCTCATAATATGACATTTCATTCCAAATACGATTATTTAATGCATATTCTGTTTCAACTCTAACAGTAACAATATCACCATTCTCAGTTTTATCTAAAACATCATTACCATAATATGTGCCAAAATATTTATTCTTATCACCTCTTTTTACGAAAGATTTTTCAATATTATTTGCACTGCCACGAAATGTATGTAAGAATTTTTCTTTATAATCTTCGACTTCAGATAGAGATAAAACATTATCATCTACTAAGTGATATAGAGATGATAATGAAGAGAAACCACAAAATTGTTTTTTATCAATATCCACAAATGTTGGAACCGTTTTACTTGTAAGTTCATGCCTATATTCTTCTTTTCTATTATATTGACCATAACGGTAATTTGATGTACAGCCACCAACAAAACCATACCATGTCATTTTACCAATATAGACCAAATTACTTGAAATTTCTTTACTATTAGGCACTTTTCCTTTATAAGAAGCACCAATTTTTAAAGATTTCATGGTAATTTTTTCAGTACTATCAATTAATTGCTTTGACATTTTATAATCAACAGAATCGACAGGAAGCAATATCAAATCTTTACCTGACCAAGCATATACAAATTGCCCTTCCAATCCTTTGCCTTTACTTGATGTACATTCTTGAAGTATATATAAAAGATTTTCAATACTTATTTCAAACTCAAAATCTCTTGGGTCATATACTCTACAATATGTTTGTCTATGATTCCATCCGCTTGAATAACCACCAGCTTTTTTATTTAAAACAAAACCTTCAGTTGGAACATTATCTATTTCAAGTGGAGTAATTTTATTATCTCTCCACCCATTCCATGATGTTTCTTTGGCTAATTTTCCATTTTTATTAATGTAAGTGACATACGATAATTTACCTGTATAAGTGTCACTTCTTTCCCTAAACCCAATTTTAAGCTTATCAGGTATATTTAATTTATCATTTATTTCTGCCATAAAGTTTATTTTACTGTTTTAATAATCAGTTTATCTCTCTCGTCTTTAGTTTTTGTACCACCCCAAAAAGCTTCACCTGAAGAAATTATATAACTATCATTATATTCATCCTTAAAACATAAAGTGTTATCATAAATGAATAACCCATGAGGATATTCACTATAACACATTTCTGTATCAGGTTTAAATTTTAATTTAAGTCCATCAGCCCAACAATCTTCGGCTTTTAGTGCTTCAATTGCTTCTCTTATTTTATTATATGTAAGAATTATATCTAAATCACATGTACCAACAACTGTAAAATTAAAAGCTCTTTGAGTAAAAGAATCATACCCAAGAATTTTGTCCCATTTTTTCCGCCTATTATTCCATTCTCTAGTTGAAATTTCGTCAGGTTTATCACATTGATTTTGATAATGATAATCTTCAACTAACGGTTCAATTTTTTTAAAATATTCTTCTACATCATCAGCAAAGTAATATCCATAAACATATCCATTTTTTTCTGGAATTAAAGATATTGTAAAATTGAAATTGGGACTCAATAACGTTCTCATGTCAGATTTCAATTCATTAATCAATGCTCTGTATATCTCATACACATTACAGCCAATAAGATTATTAAAAACAATAAACATTTTTAATTCATCAACAGTTAAAAGTTCATTAGCTAATTTGACTGTTTCTTTTCTTATTGAAAGAAGTTGTTGTAATATATCAGCCATGTTACGAGACTTAAAACGAATCCCATAATATAATTTTGTGCTCATAATTTAATTAAAAAAGTCATAAGTTACTATTTGTTTATTCAATTTCTTAGCAGTAGTCATTTTAGATGATTTACTATCAACATCATCTGTGACTAAATAATCACAATCTTTAACTGATACTTCATCTACAACATATTCCTTACTTTCCATAAATTTCACGAACTCTCCTTTTGATGCGAAGTTGAATTTTTTAGGCGAACCAGTCAAACATAATTTTATTATGTTACCTTCTCTTTTTTTAACAAACTCAACAGGAAGTCCATGTGTTACAATATCTTCTAATAGATTATTAAAAGCTGTTAGTTTAGAATGGTCATCATCATCTTTATCCCATCCATGTACAACTTTTTTCTCCAATCCAGTAAATGAATAATCAACTCCTGATAACTTTTTGGCAATTTCTTTAACAGTTTTTCCACCAATAGACATACCATCAAAAGACATAAAGCTGATTACTTGCTCAATTGTTAATTTTTTAAGATTGTTCAATTGTTTGACAAAATTTTCAAGTATCTTACCCTCTTTCATTCCACAATCAATTAGATAATCCACAGAAACATCTCCATCATTATGGTTTGTTATATAGAATGAAGCAGGTTGTTTAACTTTATTAAACAATTCTTCCAAAAAAGCATCTCCAACTCCATCTAATTCAAGAACATTCATTGAATTAATGAATTTAAACATTTTTTTACCTTCACAATCATCATTAGGGCAATGTAAATGAGTGTTATTTACAATTTCTAATTGAGAACCACAATGAGGGCATATAGTAGGCATTTCAAAAGTTTCAATAGCAGGTACATCAACAGATGTAATTTGTGGAATAATATCACCTGATTTAACTAATGTTACAATTGCCCCAACACCAATTTTGTTATCAATAATATATTTGTAATTGTAACCACTTGTTTTTGAAACAATAGAACCATCTAATTCCACTGGTTTAAGTAAAACAACAGGAGTAAAATTACCTGTTTTACCCATTTTAATATCAAGTCCCTCAACAGGGGTTGAAGCATTTTCAGGCTTAAATTTGATAGCTAATGCCCACTTAGGATGATGTGCAGTCTCCCCAATATATCCACGCTGTAAAGAGTTAATTTTAGCTACCATACCATCCAAACGATATGGACTATCATTATGCTTGAAATCTTCGTATTCTTTAAAGATTCTTTCAAATCTCTCTTTAGTCATATCAAAGTATTCATAGTCTAAATATAAATCTTTGTAATGAGCAAATCCCCAATTTCTAATATCCTTAATATCCCAATATGATAATTTACCATTTGAAAGTACTTCATGCATCTCAACAGGTATCAAATGAATTTCTTTTATTTGTTCAGGAGTAGCATCATCATTATTCAACAATCCTGCCACATAATTTCTTTCATTTGAAAAACGTTTTGCATTTTCTTCGTCAGTCAATTCTGGTAAACGAGCATATTTTTCTGAAAATATTTTCTTCTCAACAACTGCTTCACATCTTACTTCAACAACATTATCAGTAATTGGAATAGTCATTGGTATTTGTGATTTATCAATTCTTGATAAATAATCTCTGCCAAGAATACCATCCCCTCTGGATAATGCTCTTACTAATGTTCCATTTTCGTAAACTAAGTTTACTGCATTTCCATCTAATTTTTGAGACCATTCAATGTGAACATCACCATTAATAGTATTCTTTATGTTATCATACCAGGCTTTAAATTGTTCCCAAGGAGCTTCGCCTGTTGATTTATCAGCTTGTATTTTTTCCAAAGAACCCATTTTTGATGGGTGAGGAAATTTAGCTTTTCTATCCCAAGAGCCAACTTTTTTAACAATTTCAGAACCATTGTCTTTCAACCATTGTTCAAGTTCATCAAATGCACTATCTTCCATAATAGGTTCTTCATTATAGTACATTTCTTTCGCTTTAAGATATAAAGCTTCTCTTTCTTCTAATTTAGTTATATCACTCATTACTATTTAAATTTGGTATTTCTACTTTGGTAATATCGGCTCTAATATTCAGAGCTTTTAACAATTGGAAGATTGAAATTTGATTTTCAACACCCTCAAATACAACTTTATCTTCAAACAATAATCTAACATTATTATTTGTTTCATCTATTTCTATATGGTAAATTGTATTATTAGTTTCTTCAACTGGTTTGTTTCTTTCTTCAATTATCATTAAACGATTGTTTTCCAATTCATTCAAATCAGTATCAGGTAAACGGACTACATTATGTTTAGGATTGCCATTTACATCTTTAACAATAATATATTTGTTTAATGCTTTTCCTTGCGATAAATCACTCCTAAACATCAGATAATCATTCACATCTATCTTTTCATAAAGATAGCTTCTACCACCTTTGAATACAATTTTCAAGTCTTTCAAATCATTATCTTTATCATAACACTCTGAATATAAGACGTTTGAGCTATCATACCAAGTATAATCTACATTATCTTTATATACATTTAAAATCGCACTCATATTTTATCTTTTTGTTCTTTGCAAATATACGACTTATTTTTTAAATTACCCACATAATGCAAGATTTTAGACGATTATCTTTACTTTTTAACCATTTTTATATATATTATAAGAAAAAATTAGAATATGAATCCAATAAACAAATCTTTCTCTGATGATTTGACTAATATTTTAAAATACATAGAAACCACATTAGTAAATGAGTTTCCCTCAAAAAACATAGTATCTGAATATTTCATTGTAGGAGTATTAGAAAATAAAAATTGCCTTGCTTATGCTGCATTAGAAGAATGTTTAATGACAGAAATTATTAAAAGTATTGTTGATGAATATAGTTACTATTTAAGCCAAAACCCAACCCCATTAAATCAATTTGACATACCAAGGTTTAGTGAAAATTTCAACGAATATATAATTCAGGCTAATGTTGAAAGAGTAAAACACAATCATGAAAAGGTCAATACATTACATATGATATTATCTATGTTATTTATTGATGGAAAAATAAAAGAAATGTTTGGTAAGGTTGGTTTAACATATGATATGTTTGAAAATTATATTATGAACAATAACCTCGTTGAAGAAGTTGAAACAAAACCAAAACAACTACCATCAAAGGTTAAAAGCATAAGTTCATCTCAAATATTGAAAGCGAGAAAAGCACAAAAAACCACATTAATTGATACATATTCACAAAATCTTAATGATTTAGCTTCAAAAGGAAAAATTGATAAAATTGTCGGAAGAGAAAAAGAAATTGGACAAATGTTTAATATTCTTGGTCGAAGAAATAAAAACAACTTAATATTGGTTGGAAATGGCGGTGTTGGTAAATGTCTTGGCAAGGGGACAAAAATATTAATGTATGATGGCACATTTAAAAAAGTTGAAAACATTAATATCGGGGATAAATTAATGGGTGTTGATTCTACACCTAGAACAGTATTAGATTTAGGACATGGATATGATAATATGTATAGGATAAAACAAACTAATGGAATTGATTATCGAGTAAATTCTGAACATATTTTATCATTAAAATGCACACAACAATATGGCAAAAATTGGTATAATAAGGGTGATATAGTCAATTTACCAATTAAAGATTATCTATCATTAAATAAAACAAAAAAATCTAAATTAATGGGATGGAAGCCATCTATTATTAAATTTAATCAACAAATAGATTTACCAATAGACGCATACTTTCTTGGTTTATGGCTTGGTGATGGTGATAAAGCATATTCTTCAATTACAAATGTTGATAATGAAATTATTGACTATATATATGACTTTGCAAAATCATATGGTTATAACGTAACAAAAAATGGTATAACTTATGATATTAATCATGGTAAAGGCTATTCTATATTAGATAAAGATACAAATATAGAATACCAATCAATAAAAGAATTTTGTAAATTAAATTTTATTCCAGAAAAATATTTTAATGAAGCTATGTGAAAAAACATACAACAAGATTGAAAATTAATATAGAGAAAATAAATGGAAAAGATAATAAAATTTTAAACGCTTTACGAGACCTTGATGTTATTAATAACAAACATATTCCATTTATATATAAAACATCTAGTGCTGAAAACAGACTAAAATTATTAGCAGGGCTAATAGATTCTGATGGTAATTTAACACATGATAAAAAAGGTTATGAAATTACACAAAAAATTGAAAATATAATAGATGATATTATTTATATTGCACATAGTTTAGGTATTAAGACTGGCAAAAAAAGAATTAAGACTATTAATGGTATATCATATTATAGAATACATTTATATGGCTCAATATTGAACCATCTACCATTAAAATTAAATAGAAAAAGAGTTACACCATCAACACCTAATAAAGATATTTTATGTAATGGTATAGAAGTGATTGAAGATGGATTTGATGAATATTTTGGATTTGAAATTGATGGTGATAAATTGTTTATATTAGAAGATTTTACTGTTACTCATAATACAGCTATTTGTCGTCATTTGGCTAATTTGATTGTTGAGAAAAAAGCTCCTGTTGCTTATCATAAGAAAAAAATTGTTCAAATGGATATTTCTGCTATGATTGCAGGTGCTAATTTTAGAGGAATGTTCGAAGAACGTTTAAAAGGCTTTTTAGAAGAAGTGAAAAATGATAAAAATTATATAATTTTTATTGATGACATTCATAATGCGTTAAGTGAGAAAAACCAAGCAGGAGATGTAAATGTGGCTTCAATGTTGAATAACATATTAATTGATGGCGATATTCAAGTAATTGGAACTACCAATTTTAAAGATTATAAAAACACTATTGAAAACAATAGTTCGTTATCAAGAAGATTTCAAAAAATAGTTATTGAGCCATCTTCTATTAATGAATCTATAACAATTCTTAATGGGTGTAAAGAATATTATGAAACATATCATAATGTAAAATATACTGATGAAGCTATTAAATCGTGTGTATTATTGGCAAATAGATACATTTCAGATAGAAATCTTCCTGATTCAGCAATTGACTTACTTGATGAATCCGCTTCAAGAGTGGTTTTAAAAATTAAAGATACACCTGAAATTACTGATATTAAAGAAGAACTAATAAGAATAAAAGGCGAAAAAAGACAAATTCTTAGTAATGAGACTTATGAAGGTATTTCTGCTTTAAATGCAAAAGAAAACACTTTAAAGATAAAGTTATCATTATTAGAAAAGAATAATCGTTATAATACAGAACAAAGAACAGTTTATGATAATGATGTCTGTGAACTAGTATCTGAAAAAACATCCATTCCAATTACTAAACTAAGTACAACTGAAAAATCATCATTAAAAAACATTAATAGTGTATTAAAAAGTAGTATAATTGGTCAGGATGATGCAATCGACAAAATATGTCAAGTTGTTAAAAGAAATAGAATTGGATTATCAAATAAAAATAAGCCAATTGTAATGTTCTTAGGAGGACCAACAGGTGTTGGAAAAACATTGATAGCTAAAAAATTATCTAAAGAAGTTTTTGGTGATGAAAAGTATTTGGTACGACTTGATATGTCTGAATATGCTGAAAAAAGCTCTATTACTAAATTGATTGGTTCTGCTCCTGGATATGTTGGTTATGATAATGGTGGACAATTAACTGAAATTATTAAAAATAAAAAATATTGTGTATTGTTATTAGATGAAATAGAAAAAGCGAACCAAGAAATTTACAATGTGTTCTTACAGTTGTTTGATGAAGGTTGTTTAACTGATAATACAGGTGCAAAGGTTGATTTTAAAAATGTTATAATTCTTTTGACATCCAATACAGGCGCAAAACAAGTGTCAGATTTTGGTGGCGGTTTGGGATTAGTTAGAAATGAACAGGTTAATACAAAAACAATTATTCAAAAAGAATTAAAAAAGAAATTCCCACCTGAATTTATTAATCGTATTGATGATATAATATATTTCAATAAACTAACAGATGATAATATTAAAGATATTATTCGTTTGGAATTACATAATCTTGATAATAGATTAGTTGAAGTTGGCTTTTCATTAGAAGAAGCATTTTATCAAGAAGAGTTTATTAATTTCTTATTTGATAAAATTAAAGACCAATCAGAATATGGAGCTAGACCCGTATTAAGAATTATTCAAGAAACGCTTGAAAATCCAATAACAGACTTAATGTTAGATATGGATGATGAAGAGATGAATAAAGATGGATTAACAATGTTAAAAATTGAAACATTCATGAAATAATAATTTAAAAACGAGAAATAGTTGGCATTTCTCGTTTTTTAGTTGTATATTTGCAGGGTTTTAAAACTAAAATAACACAAAGAGCCATTAAATAATATTTATATTTAATAGAAAACATGTAATAATGGGTAAAAAAATAATAATTTCTGAAAATATTGAGAACTTATTCATTCAATTAGCTTTGAATGAAGCGTTTTATCCAGAAGCAAATAAAGTGCTTATAATTAAAAACTATTTAGATAAAAACTTTATTAAATCCACTATTGATGATATAGATAACAATGGTTATCCAATCAAGACAAGAGTAGTTAGTATGAAAAATAGTAATGGAGATGCATTAAATACAATGACAACATCTCAGTTATTTTATTTGATACAAGATAAATTTAAAAATATTTATCACAACAAAGAACAAAGAGATAAGTTAATCAAACAAGTTATCAAAGATTGGTGTGATGGAAAAATAAGTCGAGAAGGTATGCTATCTGTAAATTCTTACTAATAATAAGGAAGTTTTGGCTGCTCTCCTGAAGAAAGCAGCCATTGTTATGTTTACACATGACATCTTCCACACTAAATATAAATTAATGCAAAAACTAAAACACATTTTATTAATTACTTTAATTGTTACTTGTTATTCTTTAAAAGGACAATGTATTGAAAAAAATTTCGATTGGAATAATGTAATATCAGCAATCGCTTATACAGAAAGTCGTTATGACCCTAATGCGGTATCAAAAACAGGAAATCATGTTGGATATTTACAAATATCAAAAATAATGATACGAGATTGCAATCGAATACTTGGTTATAACAAATATACTTATAAAGACAGATATAGTATTGAAAAATCCAAAGAAATTTTCCACTTAATACAAAAAACTTATAATCCGACAAATAATGTTGAAAAAGCTATAAGAATGTGGAATGGGGGTACTGGTTTTACAAAAGATGGTACTGAAGCGTATTATCAAAGAGTAAAAAGAAAATTAAATGCGTTAGAAAAGAGCAGGGATGAATAATCCTTGCTTTTTTTATTTATTTGCACCATTTTTTTGATATTTATAATAAACAGAAATCATGGAAAAAAACTTTTAATGAAATTGAACAAATTGCAGAAGAAAAAGGTATCTTATTGGATGGGTGTGGTACAGATGTAAGATATTATACTTTTGGTGTATTTGTTGATTTGTGTGATTTAGATTATAAGGAACCAGAAATTCCTGATGATATGTTTACTAATTAATAAATATTAAAAAATAATATACAATGAGTGAAACAACTGAAAAACTTGTCGGTATAAAACAAGTATTACTACCTGAGTTTAAAGCAGCCGAAAAAGCTGGCACAACCAAAGGTTATATGTGGTTTGTTAGAGATAACAATATTACGTTACATAACTATATCTATTTAGGCTCTCGTTTATATGGAGAAGCTGAAATTGAAGTTCCATTTGATAGTGTAATAACAAACATTTTATCAGACAATTCAATAGTTGTAACAAAAACTTCTTCAGAAGAAGGAACAACAGTCGAATTGAAAATTAATTTAGACCCTAATGGCGGATTAACTCTTACTGAGAATGGTTTGCAAGTAGATATGTCTAAATTTATTTCTCAATCTGAATTAGACAAAGTAAAAGATGATATTAAAACTGTTAATGACAATTTAGTAACTTCAATAAATACAATCAATCAAAATGTAGCTGATGGTTTCAACACTATTAATGGTGGTATTGAAAATGAAATTAAACCTGCAATAGCAGAAGCTAAGAAATTAGCTGTTGATGAAACTGAAAGAGCACTTACTGCTGAGACTAATTTACAAACTAACATCAATGTTGAAACTACTGAAAGAAAAATTGATGTAGCAAATTTACAAGGAAATATCAATATTGAGACTGAAAGGGCACTTGCTGCTGAAGCTGCATTAGCTGAAAAAGTAAAAGAAGTTGATGTTGATGAAATTAAAGCTGATATTAAAACAGTTAATGATAATTTAGTGACTGCTGTTAATACAATTAATCAAAATATGGCTGATGGCTTCAATACTATTAATGGTGGTATTGATAATGAAATAAGACCTGAATTAGCAAAAGCTGTTAAATATCAAGAATTTGATACTAATAGAAAAACTATTCAATTAGCCAACTTTGATACACTTTCAGGTATTATGACTGATGGTGAAGGTGTGAATTTAGTAATGGTATCTAAATGGGATAAAGCTGACTTTGGTTCTGCCAAACTTCCATTTAATATGAATGGTTCAGAAGAAAGACCAACATATAATGATACAAAAGAAGTGGCATTAATAGAAGATATTAATAGTGGAATAACAAATGAAGCTGACCGTGTTAATGCAATGATTGATGTTATCAATGAAAGTATTAAAACAGTTAATGATAATTTGGTAGATGCTGTTAATACTATCAATGGTGGTATTGATAATGAAATAAGACCTGCCATTGAAGATTTAAAAGAAAACAAAGTTTCTTATACTGAAGCTGAAAAAGAAGGTAAGAAATATAAAATTATTCAATTGGATAATTATGCTAATTTAGTTGGTGAAGGTGCTGATGAACTATCTGGTCAGACATTCAACATTGGTATGGTTTCTAAATGGAATAAAGTTGATTTAGGTAGTGCATCATTAGAAATCAATTTAAATGGTAAAGCTAATAGACCAACATATAATGATACAAAAGAAATTGCATTAATAGAAGATGTTAATGGAAAAATTTCTTCTGTTGAATTAGTTCAAGATGTTGATAATCAATTACATTATGAATTAATGGTTGATGGAGTTGTAAAAGGAGATATTAACATTCCTAAAGACCAATTCTTAAAAAATGTTGAATATGATGATACAACTAAAGAATTAGTATTTACATTTGATACAACTGATGGTGAAAAAGTAACAAAAGTTAATATTGGTGAATTAGTTGATACATACGAAGCAGGAAATGGTTTAGAATTAAATGGAAACATATTTTCAATAAAATTAGACCCATCATCTCAATCATATATACAAGTAACTTCAGATGGCATTAAAATTATCGCTATTGATGAAGCGATTTCAGAAATAAATGGAAAAATTACTGCTGAAGAAACACGTGCAAGTGGTGTTGAAGCTAAGTTAAGAACTGATGTTGATTATGAACATGAAAGAGCTTTAGAAGCTGAAGCAAATATTAACAATGCTTTAGAAACGAAAGTAACTTGGGATGAAAGTAAATCTAAAATTGTTTTACCTTCAGGTGGACAAATTGTTGGTACTAAATATGGCACAGATGGTAGTAATCCTGCTGATGGTGCAACTATTGCTCAATTAAGTCAATATGATATAATGGACTTTGGTTCTTCAAAATATCCATTAAACTTAAATGTACCAGCTGGTGTTAGAGTAACAGTTCAAGAACAAGGTCAATCAGGTGAAAATGCCAACAAAGTAGCTTATTTAAGTGATGTTGAAGTTAAAGTTGATAAAGTAGAAGGCAAAGGCTTGTCAGAAGAAGATTTTACGACTGCATTAAAAACTAAACTTGAAGGATTAAATAATTACAATGATACAGATATTAAAAATGATATAGCATCATTAGATACTGCATATAAAACGGCTGATACAGCATTAGAAGAGAAAATCACTGCTAATGAACAAGCAATTGCAACTAAAGTTGATAAAGTAGATGGTATGGGTCTTTCGCAAGAAAGCTTCACAACTGCATTAAAAACTAAACTTGAAGGTTTAAATAATTATGACGATACTGTTATTAAAACAAGTGTCAAAGAAAATAAAACTAATATTGCAGGTGTTAGAAGTGATTTGACCGCTGAAACAACTTTACAAGCCACAAATTATAATGATTTAAATACAAGATTAAATTCTGAAGTAACAAGAGCAACAGATAAAGAAAATGAAATAGAAACTAAAATTAATAACATATTAAGTACTGGTTTGACATTACCTAATAATGAATCTATTAGTGCTAGACCAACAGGTAGTACAACAAGCCCTGTAAATATTTTAACATTAACTTCTGGAAATGTAGTAGAAGTAGGTTCTAATATTGGTAATTTAAGTTTGAAAAGTAAAAGCTCACCTGTAATCTCTATCAACGATGGAGTTGCAAAAGAAATTGCTCTTAAAGAGCAAATTGATGCATTACAAACACTTATTGACGATTTAACTTCAAGAGTAGAAGCTTTAGAAGCTAAAAATCCTTAATTAAGATTATATAAATAATAAAGAGGGTAATCGAAGTTGATTCTTTTACCCTCTTTTCTATTATACGCCTTTTTATTTTTATGGGGACGGTCTTTTGCTACCCACCGTCCACCGTTTCTTTCTAGTTCTTCTTCTCTTGAAGCTTTTCTGTTAGCTTTAACATAATCTTCAATAGTCCCAATTTTAGTTTTTGCTTTCATATTAATAGTTTTATATCATATAAATAATTATATTTTTACTTTATAAAACTTTGAAAGATAATCGTCAAGCCTTAAATGATGACTAAATGCCCATTTATGAGAATAAAACCAATCAAAATCAGATGTTAATGTTTTACGTTTATCTTTTTTAAAGATTTTTTCCCACCATTTGAGACCTGTAATTTTTCCAATATACATCCATTTAACAAGTTCAATTTCATCTTTTTCACCACCAATAGCTTTCTCCAAAGAAAAATCTTCTTTGTCATCTGCAAAATAAGCAAAATGTGCACTAACATTTTGTCTGTTTTCTGTTGGACAAGAATTAACTTTTAATAATATAAGTTTTTCTTTATCACCAATAAAACCTGTTTCCTCTTTTAGTTCTCTAAGAACAGCATCTTCCAAAGTTTCATTAAAATCAAGATAACCACATGGAACGCAGAAATGACCAATATAATCTGCTGCACCTTTTCCACGCTTTTCAGTTAACACAAATAGTTTGCCATCAACTTCTTTAAACACATATCCAACTACTGCCATTGCACGAGAAATCCAATAAATTTTGTCATCAACTTTAACTGGAAAATTTTGGTTTTCTGACAATGTTTTTTCAATTCTTGTTCCTTCTTTCATGTTAATATTTATTAATTAATGTTTCTAATATTTCAAACCAATAGCATTTATTAGTTTTTTCATCTGTTATCAGAAATGGTATCATTCCGATAACAGTTATTACCATAATAATTGTGATAAACATCCATAAAACAATACTAATCGTTATCCCCAAGCTTCTCATTTTGTTTTTTAATCATCTCTTTTAATTCTTGTAATTCTTTCATTACATTATCATTATTATCAACAGCCAATTCATCTGTAAATGATGATGTAACAAAACTCATACCAAACATACCACCAATCAATACTATCAAACAAAATGCAATTTTACTAATTGTTCCTATTAGTGGTGATGTATTGTCAGCAATTGCATTAGGTATGTCATACCACCCTTCAATTGTAAACATTCTAAATACAGTATATATGGATTCAATTGGATTACCAAAATATTCAGGAGCGATTTTAGAATATAAGCTTGATAATATAATTGATATGATAAATATTAATATGAATATTCCAACAATTACACCAATACTAGCTCTAAATGCAATTTTAAGGTTCAATAATAGTCTTTCATAATTTGGTATTGCTCTGAATAATCTTGTACATTTAAAAATCCTAACAGTTCTTAATACCAAGAGATAATCCATTCTTTCCAAATAAGAGCCAAAAAACAATGGTAATAAACTAATAACAACCAATATAAAATCAAATGTATTTATATGTTTTTTGAAAAACCGTTTTCCATATATTTTTACTTTAATAGCAATTTCGATTCCAAATATTATTGTTAAAATCAAATCAATAGTAACCATTCTATCATGTAACCACAATGGAATACTACTGAATGCCAATAAAAATGTAACAAAACAGTTAATAACTATTAACCATGTTATATGATTATCATTCAGAAAAAACGAATATATACTTTTTATTA
>OKSK01001067.1_pt1 | contig 14136 bp, 10 predicted proteins | sample 1606301 | NCBI WGS metagenome assembly OKSK01 (sample SAMEA3879557, study PRJEB24766) | human gut metagenome | biome: human-associated habitat; feature: feces | place: USA | collected 1985/1987
ATTGAATTGTTTAAACGAAATCATCATTGGTTTGATTCATATCGCTTTAGTTTTTCTACTAATGGTCTTAATTATCATGAGGAAAAAGTACAGAGCTTTATTAAGAAAAATATAGATCATTTGAGTATCGGTATAACTATTGACGGGACAGAATTAAAACATGATCTTAACCGTATTTATAAGAACACCGGAAAAGGCTCATATAAGGATGTGGTACGAAATATTCCGCTGTGGTTAGAACAGTTTCCCGGTGACGGTACTAAAGTGACGATTAGTAGCCCGGATCTCCCGTATATAAAAGAAAGTGTCTTGCATTTGTATAATTTAGGTATTCATGAGGTCAATATTAATTGTGTATTCGAAGATGTATGGCAAGAGGGTGATGACTCTTTGTTTGAGGAGCAACTGATTCAACTGGCCGATTCGATTATTGATAATGGACTTTATGAGAAAAACGATTGCTCTTTTTTTTCCGAGCATTTGGGTAAGCCTTTGGACTGTAAATTGCAAAATCAGAATTGGTGTGGTGCCGGAATGATGTTGGCGGTAGATGCGGCCGGTAACTTTTATCCTTGTACACGTTTTGCCCAATATTCTCTCCGAAACAAAAAAGCATGGATTATAGGTAATGTGCATGATGGTCTTGATAAAAATAAATTGCGTCCTTTTTTAACTCTTGACCGATGTACACAAAGTACCCCGGAATGTATTGATTGCGAGGTGGCTGAGGGATGCGCTTGGTGTCAAGGTGAGAATTATGATGCGGCGGATACAAATACGATTTATCAACGTAGTACGGCTATTTGCAAAATGCATAAAGCGCGTGTTCGAGCCAATAATTACTATTGGAACAAACTTTACCGGAAACTGGAATCGGAGGATGAATGTGACAGGTCTGGAACGGGCAAGAATGAGTCAAACGATATAAATAGTTAATTTTATGCTTCAATATCTTGTAATTTTATTAGACGATACGAGCGTTTCTTATTGTCATTATGATAACCGGAAATCTGAACACAGATTAATTAGTCTGGAAAATTTAAAGGAAGGTATTCTTTTTGCTATGAAAGAAAACCTGATGCTTCAATTTGTGTATCCGCATTATGAATTACCGCAAGCCTATAAAGATGAGATAGAAACAATCGATCATAGCAAAATTGTTCCGGTAGAATACCGGGATGAGGCTGATGTGGTGGTTCTTGATGATTGGGAACAGTTGTCGGTATCAGGTTGTGATATTCAAAAAACTTATGTATTGAGAACAGGAAAGACCGGCTTCTTTAAAAATTATACAATTCTTAATGAAGTGTTGGATAAGGTTTTAAGGTTGAATGTTGTTCTGGTTGATATTGATACCTTTACCGAATCTGATTTCGATATCTATAAATCGGTTTTAGATGAATTGGCTTTAAAACTGAAAGGCATGTATCTGGAAGGAATGGCTCCGCAATTGAATTTATTGACCGACCGTATGATGCTGGACAAAATGAATAATTGTAATGCCGGAGTTGAAAATATTACATTGGCTCCTGATGGTAAATTCTATATTTGTCCTGCATTTTATTTGGCTGACGACGGGTATTCCATCGGCAGCTTGGTTGAAGTTTTGGATATAAAAAATCCAAAACTCTATAAACTATCTTACGCACCTCTGTGTCGCAATTGTGATGCATACCAATGTAAACGGTGTATTTGGATGAATTGGAAAACGACTTTAGAGGTAAATACACCCTCGCATGAGCAGTGTGTAGTAGCTCATCTGGAGCGTAATACCTCTCGCTCATTACTGCTTGATATTCGCCGGTACGGGACATTTCTTCCCGGACATGAGATAAAAGAGATTACATATTTGGATCCATTTGATGTGAGACAGGAGTTTTGATGTGTTATAAGGATACTCTTATGGAGTATGCTTTCCTCGGGAAAGTTGTTGTATGAGTAAATAAAAAAAATGAGTATTATGAAAAAACTGGTAGGAACTGTTACAAATGAAGAAAAGTGTGAAATCCAAACACTTTTTGAGCGGCGTAACGGATTGAATGAATTGGCCGGGATACTTACTGTAGATAATGAAGTGCTGTATGAAAAGTTAGTAAAAGATATAGGTGAAACCGGTATGAAATTTCAGAATTGGTGGGATCGTATGTCAAGTCAATATCAATGGGAAAGTACCGAAAATGGTAATTGGGAGATTGATTTTGATACAAATGAAATTTATTTAATATACGAATGATGATACAACCTTTAATGATTGGCACTACTGAATTAATTGTGATTGGGGGTGCTGTACTGCTTTTATTTGGTGGAAAGAAGATTCCGGAGCTGATGCGTAGCTTAGGACAGGGAGTGAAAAATTTCAAGGAAGGCATGCACGAAAAAAGTGAGCCGGAAGATGAATCGTTGTTGGAAAAAACGGAAGTTACAGACGAGTTGAAAAGGATAGATGAAGAATAAATCGGATGATATTCAGCTTTTGACATTCGGGGGGCATCTGGAGATGTTGAGAAAGATGCTCTTCCGTATTGTCTTGGTTATAGTCGTGTTCACGATATTGATTTTTTCTTTTAAAGAGTGGACTTTTCAACTTTTGTTAGCTCCGCGTGAATGGAATTTTGCTACTTATAGATGTATTGAAGAATTTGTCCGTTGGTGCGGATTTGATTTTCGGTTTGAACCTTATCAGATCGATCTGATAAGTACAGAATTGGCATCGCAGTTTATGATGCATATTTCATCATCGGTGTATTTGGCTTTGTTGGGGGCTTCACCCTATATATTATACGAGTTGTTTCGTTTTATAAGTCCGGCTTTATATGAAAACGAGAAAAAGTACTCTTTGATGATAGTTGTATCCATGTATGTCCTTTTTTCATTGGGAGTATTGATGAATTATTACATTGTATTTCCTGTTTCATTCCGATTTTTAGGAACTTATCAAGTGGATCCGTCCATTCGAAGTACGATAACCTTGGCATCTTATATCTCAACTTTTTCAACTCTGACATTTGTTATGGGACTGGTCTTTCAATTACCTGTAGTGGCATTTATATTGGCTAAGCTCGAATTGATTACTTCTACTTTTATGGTTCGATACAGAAGACATGCCTTTATCGGTGTTATGGTAACGGCTGCCATTATTACTCCGCCGGATTTGTTTACTTTGATATTGGTGACGGTTCCAATGTATTTGTTGTATGAACTATGCATTGTCATAATTAAGCGGATAGAATAAAAATTAAGTATTTATATTGCTTCTTAGGTGATTATTGTGCTATCTTTGTCTACAGGAACTTTTTAAACTCCAAAAGATTATGAGTAACAAGATTTATCCCATCGGTATACAGAATTTTGAGAAACTTCGTTTGGGAGGTTATTTTTATATTGATAAGACCGCACTCATCTATAAAATGGTCAAGACAGGTAGCTACTATTTTCTTAGCCGCCCCCGCCGTTTTGGGAAGAGTCTGCTCATTTCTACGCTTGAAGCGTATTTTCAGGGGAAAAAAGAACTTTTTGAGGGGCTGGCGATGGAGAAACTTGAAACGGAGTGGAGGCGGCATCCGATTCTTCATATGGACCTTAATATCGGAAAGTATGATACGCCGGATAGTCTTGACCGTATATTGAACAAGGCTTTGACGGATTGGGAAGCCATTTATGGTACAGGGGCGGCTGAAACGACTTTGGCGTTGCGCTTTGCCGGTATTATAAAGCGGGCTTATGAACAGACAGGTGAGCGAGTCGTTATTCTGGTCGATGAATATGACAAACCAATGCTTCAGGCTATCAATAACGAGGCCTTGCAAGCCCATTTCCGCGATACATTAAAACCTTTTTATGGCGTTTTGAAAACGATGGATGGCTGCATCCGGTTCGGTATGCTGACGGGGGTTACGAAGTTTGGCAAGGTGAGCGTTTTCAGTGACTTGAACAATCTGGATGATATCTCGATGTGGGATGAGTACGTAGGTCTTTGCGGTATTAGCGAACAGGAGTTGTATGATTATCTCACTCCGGAAATGCATGAATTTGCAGCTGCTCAGCAGATGGATTATGAAAAGTTTTGTTCAGAGTTGCGTGAGTGCTATGACGGCTATCATTTTGTGGAAGATTCCATCGGTATTTATAATCCTTTTAGTCTCTTGAATGCTTTCAAACGGAATAAATTCGGTAGTTATTGGTTTGAGACAGGGACACCTACTTATTTGGTTGAGTTGTTGAAGAAGCACCATTACAATTTAGAACGTATGACACACGAAGAGACCAGTGCCGATGTGCTGAACAGTATCGATTCTTCGTCTACCGATCCTATCCCGGTTATTTATCAAAGTGGTTATCTGACAATTAAGGGATACGATCCTGAATTTGCTATCTATCGTTTAGGGTTTCCTAATCGGGAGGTAGAAGAAGGTTTTGTTCGGTTTTTATTACCTTTTTATGCTAATTCCAATGTGGTGCAGTCCCCTTTTGAAATTCAGAAGTTTGTGAGTGAGATACGTTCCGGTGATTATAACGCATTTTTCCGTCGTCTTCAAAGTTTCTTTGCAGATACTCCTTATGAATTGATCCGTGATTTGGAGCTACATTATCAAAATGTCCTTTTTATCGTCTTTAAACTTGTTGGCTTTTATGTTCATGTCGAGTACCATACGGGACAGGGACGTATTGATCTTGTTTTACAGACGGATAAATTTATTTATGTCATGGAGTTCAAATTAGATGGCACGGCAGAGGCCGCATTGCAGCAAATCAATGAGCGGCAATATACCCGTCCTTTTGAATCCGATCCTCGTGAACTTCTCAGGATTGGTGTGAATTTTAGTTCGGAGACACGAAATATAGAGAAGTGGATTGTGGAATAATCTTTTTCCGGTTTAATTCTATGCCGGGGTAATAATTATCTTATCCCCCCGGCATCATCTTTCTTTGAATTATGTTATCTTTGCCCTCTATATATAGAAGAACGGGAATGTAATTTTATGGAAGAAGATTTCAATATACGTAATCAACAACTGACCAGTAAAGAACGGGATTTTGAAAATGCGCTCCGTCCGCTTAGTTTCGAGGATTTTAGCGGACAGGATAAAGTCGTGGAGAATCTCCGTATTTTTGTAAAGGCAGCCCGTCTCCGTGGAGAGGCACTTGATCATGTGCTGTTGCACGGTCCTCCCGGATTGGGAAAAACTACACTTTCAAATATTATTGCCAATGAACTTAGGGTAGGCTTTAAAGTCACCTCCGGTCCGGTGCTCGACAAACCCGGTGATCTTGCCGGTGTGCTCACCAGTCTTGAACCCAACGATGTTCTGTTTATCGATGAAATCCATCGTTTGTCTCCTGTGGTGGAAGAATACTTGTATTCTGCCATGGAGGATTATCGTATCGATATAATGATAGATAAGGGGCCGTCTGCACGAAGCATTCAGATTGATTTGAATCCGTTTACTTTGGTAGGTGCAACTACTCGTAGCGGCTTACTGACAGCACCGTTGCGTGCACGTTTCGGCATCAACCTGCATCTTGAATATTACGATGATGACGTGTTAAGTAATATTATCCGGCGTTCGGCTGCTATTTTGGATGTGCCTTGCTCGATACCCGCAGCAGGCGAGATAGCTTCACGCAGTCGCGGTACGCCTCGTATTGCCAATGCGCTGCTTCGTCGTGTCCGTGACTTCGCACAGGTGAAAGGCTCCGGTTCCATCGATACGGAGATCGCTACTTTTGCTCTCGAAGCATTGAATATTGACAAATATGGTTTGGATGAGATAGATAACAAGATACTCTGCACCATTATCGATAAGTTTAAAGGCGGCCCCGTGGGATTGACAACCATTGCTACCGCGTTAGGTGAAGATGCCGGAACCATTGAAGAGGTATATGAACCGTTTCTCATCAAAGAAGGGTTCTTGAAACGGACTCCCCGCGGGCGTGAAGTAACTGAGCTTGCTTATAAACATTTGGGACGGAGTATTTATAATAGTCAACAAACATTGTTTTGATTTACGATCAGACGATTTACGACTTACGATTGAAATTGTACCGTAAATTATTTCTGAATCGTCTGATAGTAAATCGTCTAATTGTGAATAAAATACATGGCCGGATTAAAATCATTGGCAAAAGACACCGCTATCTATGGTGTCAGTAGTATCGTAGGGCGTTTCCTCAATTATCTGCTGGTGCCTATTTATACTATTTCCATGCCTGCTTCTACGGGAGGATACGGTGTGATTACGAATATGTATGCAATTACGGCGTTACTGCTTGTTCTGCTTACGTGTGGTATGGAAACCGGTTTTTTCCGTTTTGCCAATAAGGGTGACGATGACCCTATAAGGGTTTATTCTACTACTTTGCTTACCGTCGGATCGATTTCTCTTTCATTCCTGGCAGTCTGTCTGTTGTTTTTGAAGCCGATAGCCGGTGTGATGGGGTATGAAGAGCATCCTTGGTATTTGGGGATGATGCTGATAGTAATAGCTATGGATGCCATTCAGGCCATTCCTTTTGCTTACCTGCGTTATAAGAACCGTCCTATTAAGTTTGCCGCTTTGAAGATGCTGTTTATCTTCGCCAGCATTGCATTGAATATTGTTTATTTCGTATTTATGAAAGGAACCGATGTCGGTGCGGCTTTTCTGATCAATCTGATTTGTACATCGTTGGTGATGGTCTGCCTGATATCTGAGTTGCGTGGTTTCCGCTATACGCTCGACCGTGATTTAGTGAAGCGGATGTTCCGTTATTCCTTTCCCATTCTGATATTGGGTATTGCAGGTATACTGAATCAGGTTGTCGATAAAATCATTTTCCCGTTTGTCTATCCCGATGAAGCAGAGGCGGCCGTACAGTTGGGAATATATGGTGCAACAAGTAAAATAGCCATGATCATGGCTATGTTTACACAGGCATTCCGCTTTGCTTATGAACCGTTTGTGTTTGGCAAAAGCAGAGAGAAAGACAACCGGCAGATGTATGCACAGGCTATGAAGTTCTTTATCATCTTCACGTTATTGGCATTTCTTGCAGTGATGTTTTATCTCGATATCCTTCGTTATGTCATCGGGCGTGACTATTGGGAAGGATTGAAGGTAGTTCCTATCGTTATGGCTGCTGAAATGTTTATGGGGGTATATTTCAATCTTTCCTTCTGGTATAAACTGACAGATGAAACAAAGTGGGGTGCTTATTTTTCTATAACGGCCTGTACGATTGTTGTTCTGATGAACGTTTTCCTTATTCCCGTTTATGGTTATGTGGCTTGTGCCTGGGCCGGTTTCACCGGATACGCAGTTGCCATGCTGCTGTCTTACTTTGTCGGGCAAAAGAAATATCCGATAAATTATGATTTGAAAAGTATCGGTGGATACGTACTTTTAGCATTGGTCATCTACGCTGTGGGAGAATGGATGCCTTTGGAGAATACAATACTCCGTTTGCTTTTCCGCACAGTGTTATTGGCTGTATTTATAGCATATATTATTAAACATGACTTACCATTGAAGCAAATCCCTGTTATTAATCGTTTTTTAAGGAGGTAAAATATGAAAACAGACAATCGGAACATTTTTGCCATAAAGAGCTTTCTCCGCGAGTATCTTGACTTACGAAAAGACAAAGATAATGAGTTGGAAACCATCGATTCCATCCGCAAGGGAGTCGAATTCAAAGGGGCCAATCTGTGGATTCTGATATTTGCCATTTTTATGGCATCATTGGGATTGAATGTGAACTCTACTGCCGTAATAATCGGTGCGATGTTGATCTCTCCGTTGATGGGGCCTATTATGGGAGTGGGGCTTTCCGTTGGAATGAATGATTTTGAACTGATGAAACGCTCTCTGAAGAGTTTTCTTATTACGACTGCATTCAGCGTAACCACCGCTACTGTTTATTTTCTTTTTACCCCTATTGCTGAGGCGCAATCGGAACTCTTGGCGCGTACATCTCCTACCATTTATGATGTTTTTATAGCTCTCTTCGGTGGATTGGCCGGTGTTGTGGCTCTCTCTACCAAGGAGAAAGGAAATGTGATACCGGGTGTTGCCATCGCCACTGCATTGATGCCGCCACTTTGTACGGCAGGATACGGATTGGCATCCGGCAATCTGATTTACTTTCTCGGTGCTTTTTATCTCTATTTCATAAATTCTGTCTTTATCAGTCTGGCTACCTTTCTCGGTGTGCGGGTAATGCATTTTCAGCGAAAAGAATTTGTAGATAAGAATCGGGAAAAAACGGTTCGCAAATACATTATCCTTATTGTCATTATTACCATGTGCCCGGCTGTTTATCTGACTTTTGGCATTATTAAGAGCACTTTTTATGAAACGGCTGCCAATCATTTCATCAATACGGAACTGAACTTTGAGAATACGCAGGTACTCGACAAGAAGGTGAGTTATGAACATCGCGAAATACGTGTCGTCCTTATCGGGCCGGAAGTTCCTGAGGCCTCGATAGAGCTGGCGCGTAGTAAGATGGAGCAATACAAGTTGGAAGAAACCAAGCTCATCGTATTACAGGGAATGAATAATGATGCGATGGACATTTCGTCTATACGGGCTATGGTAATGGAAGACTTCTACAAAAACAGTGAACAGCGCTTGCAAGAACAGCAAAAGAAGATCGCTGCTTTGGAGAAGAACTTGGAGAAATATAAATCTTATGATGAAATGAGCCGTACCATCATACCCGAATTGAAGGTATTATATCCTTCGGTGACGGCGGTTTCTATTTCTCATACTTTGGAGACTACGGTAGATTCGTTGAAAACGGATACGGTTGCACTTGCTGTGTTGAAGTTTGGCCACCATCCGAGCGAAAGTGAGAAGAAGAAAATCTCCGAATGGTTGCAAGCCCGTGTAGGAGCGAAGAAGTTACGTCTGATAACCGAATGATGCTTCTTTGATTTGAATTATAAAAAATGTCCACTTAATCCCCCAATTGAATGAAACTTAAACTATTTGCAATGATTGCTCTTTTCCTTTCATCGGCCGCCCATGCCGATGAAGGGATGTGGCTGTTAGGGAATTTGAATAAACAAACGCAGAAATCGATGAAAGAGCTTGGTTTGCAGATGCCCGCTAAGAAACTTTATAATCCTAAAAAAGCCTCTTTGAAAGATGCTGTAGTCAGTTTCGGGGGATTTTGTTCCGGTGTTGTCGTTTCGGAAGACGGATTGGTCTTTACCAATCATCACTGCGGTTTCAGTAGCGTACAACAACATTCTACGGTTGAACACGATTATTTGAAAGAAGGGTTTGTAGCCCGCACTCTTGAAGAAGAACTGCCTAATCCGGAACTGTATGTCCGTTTTTTACTGCGTACGGAAGATGTGACGAAACGCGTGCTCAAGGTAACCCGTGACTCCATGACCGAGCCGGAACGTATAGCGGCCGTCGATTCCATTACACGTTTGATAGCCGATGAGGTGAGCCTCAAAGACTCTACACTTGTGGGGGTGGTTGATGCTTATTATGGCGGAAATGAATTTTGGTTGTCGGTTTATCGCGATTTCAACGATGTGCGACTGGTATTTGCTCCTCCGTCTTCTATTGGAAAATTTGGTTGGGATACGGATAATTGGATGTGGCCACGCCATACCGGTGATTTCTCGGTTTTTCGTATTTATGCCGATAAGAAGAACGAACCGGCCGATTATTCACCCGATAATGTGCCTTATCACCCGTCGTATGTAGCTCCTGTCTCATTGGATGGATACAAGGAAGGTTCTTTCTGTATGACTTTGGGTTATCCGGGCAGTACGGAACGTTTTCTATCTTCTTTTGGCATTGAAGAGATGATGAACGGCATGAACCAGGCGATGATAGATGTGCGTGGTGTGAAACAGGCTATCTGGAAGCGCGAGATGGATCGCAGAGACGATATCCGCATTAAGTATGCTTCTAAGTATGATGAAAGTTCTAATTATTGGAAAAACAGCATAGGAACGAACAAGGCGATCCGTAAGCTGAAAGTACTTGAGAAGAAGCGGGAGTTGGAAGCTACATTGAGGCAATGGATTCAGAATACTCCTGCTGAGCGTGAAAAGCTGATGCATCTGCTCTCTTCGCTCGAATTGAACTATAAGAGCCGGCGGGAAGTGAATCGGGCGCTGGCTTATTTCGGTGAATCGTTCATTAACGGGCCGGAGTTGGTACAGTTGTCGCTCGAAATTCTTAATTTTGATTTTGAAGCAGAGGAGAAGCAGGTGGTTGCACGGTTGAAAAGTTTATTGGAAAAGTATGCCAATCTGGATATTGACATTGATAAGGAGGTGTTTACAGCACTTTTGAGAGAATATCGCGAAGAGGTGCCTGCCAAGTATCTGCCACCGATGTATCAGACTATCGATACACTTTATAATGGCAATGAGCAGGCTTATATCGACACTTTGTATGCCCGCTCGGAAATAACTTCTCCAAGAGGCCTGAAACGCTTTCTGGAACGTGATACAACGTTCAATATCATCGACGATCCTGCAATCTCGTTAGGTATCGACCTTATTGTGGCTTATTATGATATGAATCATGCGGTAGTGGAGGCTTCGGAAAAGATAGAGAGAGATGAGCGGTTATTCAATGCGGCTGTTCGCCGGATGTATGCCGATCGTAATTTTTATCCGGATGCCAATTCGACTATGCGGCTTAGCTTTGGAACAGTTTGCAGCTATTCTCCGTTCAATGGGGCGGTTTATAATTATTATACTACTCCGATGGGAATATTCGAAAAGATGCGTGATCATCAGGGAGATCCGGATTTTGAGGTCAGCCCGCGTTTATTGGAACTGTTCAGTGCCGGAGATTTTGGACGTTATGCGGATGAAAAGGGAGAAATGAAGGTATGTTTTATCTCTAATAACGATATTACGGGCGGAAATTCCGGTAGTGCGATGTTCAATGCAAAAGGTGAGTTGCTGGGGCTTGCTTTCGATGGAAATTGGGAAGCGATGAGCAGTGATATTGTTTTTGAACCGGATTTGCAACGTTGCATTGGTGTGGATGTGCGCTATATGCTTTTTATTATAGAGAAATATGGCGGGGCGGCCAATTTGATCAAGGAACTGAAAATCAATGGTTCCAAATAGAAGAGGGTGTCAAGGCTAAAATGAACAATTGATGAAGGGTATCAAGTTTCAGATTAAAAATTCATTTTCTTTAAAGTTGAGCTTTGGCACATTCTTCCTCTCTGGATGGCCGGTCAATATCTTGTAAATGCCGGGTGACTTTACCGTTTTAGTATTATTACCGTTACTGCGGTAATGATTAAGGCGATTCCCAAGCCGATGCTGCTTGTGAAAGGTTCTCCGAACATAAAGATGCCGACACATACGGCGGTGACTGGTTCCATGGCTCCTAAAACCGAAGTAAGGGTAGAACCGATGCATTTCACGGCTCTCACCAGTGCCAGATTGGAGATGACGGTTGGAATGATGGCGAGCATCATCAGATTCCCGGCTATGTGCCAATTACCGATAGGTTGGATATCTCCTGTGGCATTGATTCCTGCAAGAAGCAATAAAGTTCCGAATAGAAATACATAAAATGTGAGTCGTAATCCTTTCATTTGGCCGACTTTTAATTGGCTTACGGTTACCAGATAAAGTGCATATCCCAAAGCCGAAAGAAGGACAATAAGGATACCGGTGATCGTGATATTGCCCGAATCGTCACCTTGAGACAGGAAAAATACTCCGCTTACAGCGAGAATAATTGCCAGAAAACGCCAGATGGATTTCTTTTCACGGAAGAATAGCATCATTATCAAAGTGGTCAGTACCGGATACATGAAGTGAAGGGTGGTAGCGATGCCGCTCGCCATGAATTTATATCCCCAGAATAGGAATACGGCGGACATCAGATAAAGAAATGCCAACAATACGAGTGAAGGGATATCCCAGCGGTTGATACGGAAAGATTGTCCGTCGAGTAACAAGATAAGCCCCAGTGCCAGTGTGGCAAAAGCAAACCGGTATAATAAAATTGATTCGAACTGCATCCCTTGCCGCATCATCGGAATGGTGAATAGCGGAATGAGACCGAAAGATGCCGAAGACAGCAGTCCGTAGAGAAAACCGTTTAATTTATTCATACTTTAAGGAATAGGGTTCATTGTTTTGAAAAACGCCGCAAAGGTAATAAAATAACTTGAGTCCTACATAACTTTTATCCTATCGGCCGCCGTTCCTTATGGATGTTCCTTCCCGGAAGAGGAGAAGTTATGCCGTATGGTTCTTATTGCCGGGTTGAGCTTAAATAGAGTGCTGTTCCGAAAAAAAAGAGACTGAATCCCTGATTGGAAACAGTCTCACTTCCTTTGCTGAAAAGGATATTCTTATTTTTTCTTTGGTTTTCTGCGTGCCCAGCCTTCTTCACTGAAATCTGGTTCTTCATCTTTGAAGAATTGCTTCCAATCGTCTTTCTTTCCACGTGCATTTTTATAACCGCGTTCTTCACGGCTTGGCTTTTGCTTCTTGCTGTCGGTGGAAGCGGGTGCTTTGCTTGCTTTTTCTTTGCGCGGTTTAGCTGATGCCGATGTAGAATTATCTTTTTGAGTATCTTTACTTCTGCCGTTTCTACCTTTGACGCCACTTTTATCATTGCTTCTGTCGCTGTTTCTACGGCCTTCTCCGCCCTCTTCTCCGGCAATTTCGACCGAAACCCTGCGACCGTTCCAGTTTGCGCGATTTAAGGCTTTTATTACATTCTGAGTCTCTTTTTCTTCTACTTCAAAGAAAGAGAAGTTTTTCATCAGATCGATACGTCCTAACTCAATACGTCCACGGGTGTTACTGTTCAGCAGGCTGATCAGTTCACTGGGGAAGAAATTATCCATCTTGCCCAAATTGATGAACAGGCGGATGAATCCCGGTGCTGCCTTGCGGCTGCCACTTTCACGTCCTCCGCGAACTTCACGGCTTCCGCGTTCACTACGGCTGTCGGTAGCTGTTTGTATTTCTTCACGGTCACGATAGTACTCTAAGAAACGGTTGAACTCCATCGATACCATGCGTTTGATAACGTCTTCTTTGCTCAGCCATTCCAGTTTACGATAAATATCGGGCATAAAGTCGGCAATCTCCTCTTCATTGACCTTTACTTTTTCGATATCATCAATTACCTTGATGAGTTGTTTCTCACAGATCTGCTTCCCTGTGGGTACCTGCTCCATGATGAACTTTTTGCCGATGATACGCTCTATTTCGCGCATTTTGCCCTTCTCGCGCATATTGGCGATGGCAATGGAAATTCCGGTTTTTCCGGCACGTCCGGTACGTCCGCTACGGTGGGTATAACTTTCCGTATCGTCTGGCAGGCCGTAATTGATCACGTGTGTAAGGTCGTTTACGTCCAATCCGCGTGCGGCTACGTCTGTAGCTACAAGGATTTGGATATTCCGTTGGCGGAACTTCTGCATAACGGCGTCACGCTGCGCCTGTGAGAGTTCGCCATGCAGTGAGTCGGCATTATAACCTTCCTGCATCAGTTTGTCGGCAATTTCCTGTGTCTCTTTACGGGTACGGCAGAAAACGATGCCGTATATCTGCGGGCAATAGTCTGCCACGCGTTTCAGTACGGCATATTTGTCTTTCGCTTGCACCATATATGCAATATGCTTTACACTGTTGGTGCTTTCATTTTTGCGGCCGATAGTGATTTCTTTGGCGTCGCGGAGGTATTTTTTGGAAATACGGGCAATCTCCGGACTCATGGTCGCTGAGAAAAGGAGCGTATTGCGTTCTTGGGGAACATCTGCCAGAATAGCATTGATACTGTCTGTGAATCCCATATTCAACATTTCGTCCGCTTCGTCCATTACGACGTTGCTGATGGTAGACAGTGAAACGGTTTTACGTTCCATCAAGTCCAGCAAACGTCCCGGAGTGGCTACTATGATATGTACACCGCGTTTCAAACTGCGTATCTGGCTGTCTATCGACGATCCGCCATATACGGGCAGTACTTTCAGTCCGTCAATGTATTTGGAATAATCGTTCAAATCACCCGCTATTTGCAGGCAAAGCTCCCGTGTAGGGCAAAGGATAAGTGATTGGGGAACACGGTTTTTTACGTTAATCTGTTGTATCAGCGGCAAACCAAATGCGGCTGTCTTCCCTGTTCCCGTTTGGGC
>OKSK01001095.1_pt1 | contig 13885 bp, 13 predicted proteins | sample 1606301 | NCBI WGS metagenome assembly OKSK01 (sample SAMEA3879557, study PRJEB24766) | human gut metagenome | biome: human-associated habitat; feature: feces | place: USA | collected 1985/1987
TGCATAATGTGGTTACTCTTTGAGTTTTATCTGTCAACTGATATTGACAATATCATTTTGCTGAATGGCAACCTTATCTACCCAGTGACTCCAGTCCTTTGGAAGCTCCGGCACCTGTTCCATATCCTTATCCCATGGATCAGTTTCCCGCCGATGCCGCTGTTCAAGCTGTTCCTCACGCACATCCCGCTGAAACTGCCGGATTGCCTCTACCGCTTTTTTATCGCTTTCCAAATACTTCTGCACAGTTACTGCATCTTCCTCGCTGATCCAGTAGGTTTTGGCACACCAGTACAGCCGCTTCCAGTCCAGCCTGCCCAGCTTGGATTCGCACCATTTCTGCGTCAGGCTGTTAAAGGTGATAAATTGCCGTTTTTCTTTATCCAAGTACACTTCATAGGCTGGGCTATTCCCATCCAGACGAAGAGGCTCTGGCAAGAAGAATGCTACCTTCAATATCCCATCCTGCGTGATACATCTCAGATAGGTATAATACTCACAGACTTCCCGAACATATCCGTAATCCGTTTTTTCCTTTCTGGGCAGGTCTGAAGCCGCGATTTGCTTCATTTCATCCGTCGCTGTCAGCTTGGGAAGTGCCATCAGGGCTCTTTTTTTCATCTCAATTCACCATCCTCTTTGTCAAATCTACGCCATACCACACATCCGGCAGCAATATAACACCGTCAATCCGGCCCACCGCAACCTGTACGATGCTTTCCGAATCCGGCGCTTCCTTCGCAAAAGCAAGGATGTCTCCCAGTCTGCCGGTGGCAACGGGGTCTTTACCCCGTACCACCGCATAGCCACAGTTCGCCATTGCCCGGTTGGCTGCCACATGGGAGCTCCACACCCTGCGCGGATGATCTACCATGTAGGCCAAACCATGTAAAAACAGCTCCTCTTTGGTGAGCCGCTTAATCACAGTCAGCTCCGTACAGGCGATTTTGGAGTCATGCTCATCTTCATCGATGTCGCCGCCGGCGTTGACAATATAATATTCCGAATGCTCCAGGCTGGAATAATAACTAAGGCAGTCAAGCGGGTCTTCCGCGCAGTGAAATCCATTTTCCCTGCAATTTGCTTTTTCAGTCGTATTGAGCCCCATCACAAACTGATAGCCACGGCATATCAGCCCGGGGCGAAAGCCCTTATAAGCAATCATTCTGCATTTTTCCTCCTTTGCCGGCTCAGCCTGCCTTTGCCATCCCAAAATCCAGCAGCGACATCTGCCCATCCTGAGAAGGCTTTTTTTCCTCTTGCTTGGGTGCCGCCTTGGGTTCCGTCTTTTTCTTCTCTGCCGCCTTCTTGGGTTTGCTCTTTGCAGAGGACTTCCCAGTATACGGCTTGGGAACAAACTTTTCCTCATCCTCATGGTCTTCCTTGGCATCAGGGTCACGGAAATAATCTTCCGCCCACTGATAGCACATATCATCCGGCACATCGCAGCCATATGTCTGCTGTCCGGGACCAGGGTGGGTTCCGCTTGCTTTTAGTTCATCCTGCACATAATCCCATGCCTTTCGGTTGATGTACTGGAAACAGCGGATCATGTTCTTTTTCGGATGCATCGTCAGACGGGCAAACGCCGTATCTTCCATACAGAGCATCTGGATATGCTCGGACACACATTCCTTCATATTTCGCCGTGTCAGTTTTTCCACATCGGTACTCACCCTCTGGGTAGAGGCCGCGATTACTTCTTCATCACTCATCGCTTCCAGACGGGCGATCTGCTCCTGCTCCGCGGCTTTCTTCGCCTGCTGTTTGGCGTCAAATTCCGCTTTGCGCTGGGCTTCAGCCGCCTCATGCTCCGCACGCTTTTTTTCTTCATCTTCTGCGGCGGGCGGTTGTGCCGAATTCCCCTCCTCAGCAGACTTCTCTTCCCCATCAGGCGCTGCTTCATCCGCAGGTTCTTCCTCTGCATCAGCCAAAGCAGTCTCACCGGCACAAACCGAAGCCGCCGATACTGGGACAGTGTCTGTACCTACAGGCGGCACAGGCAAAGATTCCATCTCCTCCAGCTCAAAGGCTTCATCATCCTCAAAGGCTGCAGACGAATCGAACATACTGTTTTGCTGCTCCATTGCTATTTCTGAAAAAACACCCATTGTAAAATCTCCTTTCGCAAAAAAGGCATGGAACAGGCCGTTATGACCCTTTCCATGCCATTGTGTGTTGCTCACAGCACATATAAAAGCGTGCTGAAGCTGTCAAAACAGTAGCAGACCACGCCAGTATACTGCCTTGACCATTCCTTGATTTTGTCCTGCACCTCCTGCGCAGTCTTTTGATTGCTCATGTTCCAGGGTGGAGGTACCGTTACGGTAAAGTAGCCATTCTCCAGACAACTTCTGACATCTGCCGGAAGATTGGAACACTGCTCATACAGTGCTGTAATCTGGCTTTTCTTCTTTTCTGCAATACGCATCTGACCCCTATCCCTTCATTCCTGTTTTTGAGCAGGCTCCGGAAGTCTTTTACACAAGAATGGGGAGAAGCGTACCGGCGCAAAATCCCGGCAGTCATTCACATAGAAGTATGTGCGTTTGCCTTGGCAGTCCAGTTCCACCACATCAGATGGAGCCAACGGACGGCCTCTGTAATCTTCCGGCAAATGCTCATTAAAGTCCAGGAACAGACGCCCCAGCACTTCCATGTCATTCTGCCCCTTTGGGCAACAGACCTCTGCGCTCCATACCGTCTGATAGGCGGCGGCAGGCGGCTGTTCATATCCAGCCTTATGTAGCGCATCCAGTCGCTTGAATGCGAATGGTACTGTCTGTGTCTCACTTAGGCAAAGCTGGTAAATGCAAAACCTCTGGAAAACTCTCTGGCTGTCCAGAATATCCTTCAGCGCCCGATTGCCCTGAGCAAGAAATATCTGATACTCTTCCTTTGTAAGCCCCAGATACTCTGTCAGGTCCAAATCTTTCTCCGCTCTGGTGTGCCAAAGCTCGACGCAGCCATCTATATAGGTAAAGTCACACTTACCGCACAGATATTGCTGCTTAAAATTCATTCTCTGCACCTCCTTTTCCTTCTGTTCTTTCTCCCGAAGGGCAAGCTGCCAATCATCAAACCCTTTATAATTCGGATTCCAGGTCAGCTGACGACATGCCATTCCATTTTTCCGGGCCATCAGATAGATCTTAGATGCCCCATTAGAGGTCATTTGGTTACTGTACTTATCCATATCATGAGCCTCAATGATCTCCTCAGTGCCATTCTGTGCCAACAGTGCAAACAGCGTATCCAACTGGCTTGTGTTGTTTGCGCCGGCAATCGCCGCAAAAGTCCGGTTTGTCAGGCAGTGCGAGATGTCTGCTTTCAGCAGTCCCTCAATGACATAGACCACCCGAGCAGATGGATTGCCGATAAAATGTACCGGGCTCCCGGATGTGACACCCATATTTTTGGACGAGGACGAAAACCAGATGTATTTGGCTCCTGACTTATCCGGTGGATCATCTTTTTGCTTGAGCGGACTATCCAAAAGTATCTGCAGGCCATGTATCATACCGTCGTATCCCACAGCCGGAATCAAAATCCCTGCGTTTTTTCGGTAGAAGTTCATGGTCCAGCGCCCGCTGTCATCCAGATAAAAGCCGGGCACCCCCTCCACCTTGCATCCCTGTTTCATCAGCCGCTCGGTAATGGAGCGGCAAAGGAATGGGGGTGGAGTACTCTTGAACCCAATCCGGTCGATCTGTTCATCCGACAGTCCCCGTTTTGGGGAGTGCAGATGGTTGCGGTGGGCAGGCTGAAGAGGCAGCATAGCGAGCAGCAGCGAAAGCGTTTGATGAATTTCCTGTCCGCTGGCCCGTTCTGCTTGCTGCACTGTTTTTAGTTCGCCCCTCCTCTCATATCCCGCAAGGTCGGTCTGAGTCCCCGAAACCGGGGACCCAGTGCCAGCCTGCTGGTTTCCTGCCATCTCATATCCAGAGTTCGGCCGTTCCCTGTGAAAATCGTTGCACAGGGCTTCTCCTATTTCCCAATACGCATCGGATGTAGTCGTATTGTTTAGCCGCGCATAAAGCGCAAGCATACCGCCATGCTCATCACAATAATTGCACCGCCAGACATTTTTGACGAAATTCACATTCATCTTGCCGCGGCGGTCACCACAAAACGGGCAATCCACATATACACTGTTTGCCTGTCGGCGTCTGATTCGTAGATGTAGAAGTTCCACTACATCCATAATACCGAACGGAAAATCTCCTGGATATGAGTCCATCTGTTCTCCCTCCCTTCTTGGCCCCATAGATGGGGCTGCTTATCATCCGGCTTTCTGTGCGGCCATACCATCGAGCATGATCTGCGCCGCAGCACGAACGATATTGTTGGTGCTCTTGTTGCCTGGGGTGAGGTAGAATTTCAGACTCACCGGACGCTCCTTGGCAACAGTTGCCATGGTCTTTCCTTTGCTCAGACCGCTATCCACCACCACATTCTGCGCTTCTTCAAAGGTCATTACCTTCAAGATGTCTTCTACCGGAGTGCTCTCCGTATAAGAAGGCGCCACAGGCTGATCGGGTGCTTCCTGTTGGACAACGGGCGCCACAGGCAGTTCTTCCGGTTCATCCGATTGGAATACGGAGGCGGCCGGCTGCTCAGACGCATCATCCTGTTTTGGACTGCTATCCAATGTAACCTCGCGGCTCGGTACCGGCAGCTCCATATTGGGAGCATTCTCCTCTACCTTGCCGGCAGGCAGTGTATCCATATTCTCCTTCTCTTCTGCAACCATCTGTTGGACAACTGGCTGTACCGGAGAAACCGGGGGCTGTTCATTCTGAACCGGCTTTGCCGCAGGTTTCTGAATAGGCGCCGGACGAGCAGGAGCATTACGGCCCTCTACGGCGTTCTGAGGCGCTCTTTCCGGCCGGGCATGAACTTCCCCGCCAGATTGCCGCAGCGCCGCTCCAAGGGCTTCTACGGGCCTCTGCGCCGCATTTGGCATCGGTTGCTGGATAGGAGCCGTCCCGGAAAGCGGAATACTGCTTCCAAACACCTTGCCCGTACTGTCAACAGCAACATCGGCAAACTGCAGACCGAAACCGGCATCCGACAGCGCAGCACTCAATGCCTCATCCTGGGCAGCCTGCACATAATCGGTACCTTCTTCCGCACTGTGCTGCGAGATGTAACTGCTGATAGGCTCTGCATCACTGCGGTCCAGATAGACTCTGGCCTCCATAATCGCAAGCTGTTCCGTGATTCGCAGGGTAGTCAGTTTCATGCGGCCCTGTGGGTGACGCAGACGGAACCACAGTTTCTGATAAGGCAATTCCAACTGCAGCATTTCCTCATTGGTCTTTCTGGACACCTTATGGCGCAGAAATTTGAGCGGATCAAAGCCAGGTACCTTGTTCAGTTCTGCCACTGCCGGAATTGTTTTGTACATCATAGGCATCGGATTACTTTTTTCGTTCATGTTGGAAACTCCTTTCTGACATAAAAATAGGAGACGCCAAGTGCTATTTCTGCATCTGACCTCTCTTTTTTAACTTGCGTTCTTTAATTGTTCTTCCAACGCAGCCGGAATGGGGATACCGGCTTTCTTTGCGTAGGCTTTGAAATACATCTGAATACGCATACCCAGCAGCGTATTCCGCTTGCCGATCTCATTACGATGGATTGCCATAAACAATACCTGTTTCTGCCCAATCAGAACCACCCGCTTTTTGGCACGCGTGATTCCGGTGTAGAGCAGATTACGGTACATCATGATGGTGTGCGCTTTGAGCAGCGGCATAATAACGGTCTCATACTCAGAGCCCATAGCCTTGTGGATCGTAGTAGCATAAGCCAGATCCACATTGCTCAAATCATCTACGCCGTATTCCAGTGTTCTGCCAGCGCCAAAATCCATGCCGATTTTTTTACCCTGGTCAGTGTCCTTAATATACCGGATGAAGCCCAGATCTCCATTAGAGACCTTTTCTGTGTTCTTGGTCTGCATGATGCGGTCATTGACCCGGAATATCCTGGGGCCAAACTTGATTTCTTCCTCCGCAGAGCGGAATGGGTTGACCAATTCACGAATGGTTTCATTCAGCTGTTCCGACGATGCGGCGCCTTCTGAACGGAAAGGTGAAAGAATCTGCACATTCTCAATGCCACTCTCCTGTATCTCCAAACAATACCGTTCTGTAATCTTTTCAGCGGTGTCTTCCTGACTATCACCAGACACGAAAACAAAGTCCGGTCCATAAAACAGTTTGGTATTGCCCTCGTTGATAAATTTGGCGTTATAGGCAATCAGACTGTCCTTCGACTGACGGAAAATCTGATCCAGCACCGTTACCGGGACGATTTGGGTCTCGATGATCTCACGAAACACATTTCCGGCTCCTACGCTCGGAAGCTGATCTGGGTCGCCTACCAGTACGATTCTGGCATTTGCCTTCATGCGCTCAAAGAATTTCTCGGCAAGCCACATATCCACCATGGAAAACTCATCCACAATGATTAAATCGGCCGACAGTGGCTCTGACTTTCTGTTCCGGCTACCCTCATCCTCTTCACTGGTCAGTCCCAGACCACTGTGTAATGTTCGGGCATCCTCAAAGCCGGTACTCTCCGACATCCTGCGGCTTGCCCGACCGGTAGGCGCCATAAGAGCAATTTTGCCATCAGGGTGCAGCCGCCGGTAAACCTCAAGTATCGTCCGCAGCACTGTTGTTTTACCAGTACCAGGAGAACCCGTAATCACTGACAAGCCATGCCTAAATGCAGCATAGACCGCAGCCTCCTGCTGTGCAGACAGGCGCAGTCCCATTTCAACCTTGACCTGTTCCAGCACCGGCGCAATATGCTCTACTGGCATCTGGGTGACCAGACGCTGGGCGATCCGGCGCGCCGTTTCATCCTCTTGGGCAAACACTCTGGGAAGATAGATATTATCCTTCACGGAAACGATTGCTCCATTCAGGATCATTTCCTGCATCATATCCCTGACTTCCTGCTGATGCAGGCGAAGCTCCGGTACAGGTATCTTCTCATTGAGCAGCTTCAGCGCTGATTTCTCCAGTTCTTCAGAACTGATGTACAGATGGCCTCGTTTACTCTTGCCCTCATCCAGCGCACAAAAGACAGCCCCTTTGATACGCATGGGGTCATGGAGATCGCCCCCGCTCTTTTGTACGATTGCATCTACCCGCCGAAATCCAAAGCCGGAGATCTGGCAAAGCTCAAATGGGCTCTTTTCCAAAATCTCTACGCTGGTCGGGCCGAAATATTGATATATTTTCAATGCCGTCTTGGGAGTAATCTTAAACGGTGCCAGCAAGGTCATAATTCCTTGGAGCATACGGTTTTCTGCATAAGAAGCTTTGATGTCCTCCAATTTATTTTCCGTAATGCCCCGGATCTCCAACAACCGCTCCGGCTGGTGTTCCAGAATATCCAATGTGTCCACACCGAACCGCTCCACAATGTCTGCGGCAGTTTTGGGACCAATCCCTTTGATAAGCCCGGAGGCAAGGTAGCCCTCTACGCCGTTTTTTGTTCTGGGCACAATTTCACGCCACTGCTCCACCTGGAGCTGGACACCATACTTGCCTTTTGCCCATTCACCATCCAGTTCCAACTCTACCGCATCTGTCCGTGGAATCTCATACCCCACAGCTGTAAAGCGGATCAAATGGTCTTTGTACCGCCTGTTTGACCTGGCCTCAGCTGGCACACTCTGGTCTGCGGTTTTTACACTGATGATACAAAACTTATTGGCAGGATTATAAAAAATCGTCCCGTCGTAGGTACCAATACAATTCATCCTTTTTCACCTCACTAAGCGGCCTCCATAATCGAGGCTCTAACACTGAACCGTCTGGATTCGGATACTGTAACAAACTGCTCGTAAATATCCGGATGCTCCAGTTTCAACCGAAGCAGGTTATCCTTGTCGATGACGGACTTGCGAACAGGGGTATAGGTAACCGTATAGTTCACTCCCTCCTGCTCACAGACTGCAGTGCAGCTGGTACCCATTTCCGCAATCAACAGCGCCTTCAGACGCTGAATATCCTTGTCGATTTCTTTGGAGTACACCTCTGCATTTTTCTTTTCATCCAGAAGCCGCAAATACTGCATAAGTTTTGCAGTCATATCCAGGTCGAGTGCAACGGCCGGGGCATTTTTATCTGCCGGGCCAAAGTGTTTGCGTGCGCTCTCAATAATCAAGGCCCCACTTTCTGTATAGGGCGGCGGCACATGGCGCTGGACATGGTTTTCCCAGAAATACTGCTCCAAAAAGACCATCTCAGCCTCATACTCGAAATCACGCTTGACCTCCCGGATAATAACTTCCTCCTCGTTGTTACCATACAGGCAGCAAAAGAAACATCGGTCAAGATCCGTTACTGCCATATAATGACGCCCCTGAGATTCATAGTAGACTGGAACAGTCTCCTTCCCATTCATCCACCAGTTATCTCTGGCATTATAGTTTGTGGTCTTGATCTCAAGGATCGCTGTGGTGCCATCCGGCAGTTCCACAAAGTAGTCCACATCAGCCAGCATCCAAGGATACTGTGGGTGCTGGAACATCTTTTTGATTTGGTAGACCCGATATCCGGTTTTCCGCTCGAATATCTTTGCTACCAGAGGCTCCAGCAAATGCCCCATTTCCATGGCAACCCAGTTGCCCTCATCATCTTCCACTGACGCTATGTTCAGTTTGTCGTAGTACAGATCCCTGGCTGTCCGGAATGGAGAAGTGCCAAAGATTGCTGATACATCGCTGCCGCCGATTCCACGGCGCCGGTAATCCAGCCAGTCTTCTTCTGAAAGATCTGCCGTTTCTACCAGCACCAGCGGTTCATGCCGCTTTCGTTCAGCACTATTGCTGCCAGACATATCAAATCCCCCTTCGTGATCTTCGGGGCAAAATAACTGCCCTCGCCATTGGTGCAACATTTTGGGGCCGGAGCGAAGATACTGCCTGTCTCTTCATCTTCCAGTCCGTGGAGTGTGCCGGCTTGACCCGCCGACCATTCTGCTTTCTTTTCTGCTTCACATTCATGTACATGACCTGCCTTTCTCAGTTTTGATTTATCCTTAAAGCCCTTTCAGGCTTACAGGCAATAAAAAAGCGAGAATGACAGACGGCATAAAGCCTGGCGTCCATAGTTGCCTATGAACCGATGTCATTCTCGCAATGGTGGGTAAATCCCGTAAAATAAAAAAAGCCAGCAATATACCGGCCTGAAAAGGCGCAGTGATACTACTGACACAAGTACAAAATTAACAGCGTGTGCAATGCAGTCATTACTCCGCAACACAAGCCCTAAAGCCTATGTACCCTGACGGGCAACGCACAAAAATCAATTACATTGCAATTCTAACACAATATATAGTGCTTGTCAATTCAAACATTCTATATATTGATTTTGGATTTTCTTTAAATTTTCTTTCCTCTTTGCAGAAGTTCTTTCTTCCCCGCCTATTTATAGGATGTATCGGATCATTTGGTAATACCGGATGATCCCTACGCTCTTTTAGTACCTTGACAAGTTCATAACCTCTATGGGGAGTTATACAGGAATTCTGGACAGTGTGCGATGACCACAGAAGCGCGCCCATAATCGAAGTGTTGCACAGCAGCAGCCTGAAATACACGGCAGAACCGTTCTGGCGTAGGAAATGGCCCCATTAGAGTTCTTTTGTTATTTCAATACTTCCTGACCTCAAGACCGTTTTCATTGTTTTTGTTGAAAACCTTCTTCTACAAATCGTAAGGGATCATTGTAATCGAAAAAAGGAGGACGATTATGGAGAAAAGAAAACCGAATGACCTACCGCCGGAGCAGTGCTTGGCTGTTGATACCGATACCCTTTGCAAACTGTTGTGCTGTGGAAGGCACACTGCAGTACAGATTGGGGATCTTGCCAATGCACGCATTACCATGAACACCCGTGTCCTATGGAGTGTCCAGCGTATCAAAGAATATCTTTATGATATTTCCGGCTAAATAACCATGCCAGTAAGGCGCACTACACTTTTATAATCAGGAGGTACCAGTAATGGCAAAAGTGAGAAAAGACAACAAAGGACGAAATCTTCGGCCCGGAGAAACACAACGGGCAGATGGCAGCTATATGTATGTCTACAAATTAGGCACTAAAAAGAAATATCTCTACGACTCCGATCTCGCAAGTCTTCGTGTCAAAGAAAAGCAGATCAACAAAGATAAGGATGATGGCATCCGTACTCAGGAAGCCATGAAGCTTACCCTGAATGATATGTTCAAGGTCTACATGAATAACAACATCAAACTGAAGCCCTCTACCAGAGCAAATTATCTTTACCTGTGGGACTTCTATGTGAAAGAAGAGCCTTTCGCTAACATGCCTCTTCCACAAATCCACAGAAGTGATATTCTCGCGTTTTATACCAAACTGCTGAAACACGGCTTTGCTATCAACTCACTGGAGAGCATCAACACCATTGTTCACCCTACGCTTGAAATGGCCGTGGACGACGATTACATCCGCAAAAATCCCAGCAAGGGCATTTACCGCAAGCTCAAGACGGATGGTAGCGCTCCAAAGCCTAAACGGCGGATCGCACTCACTAAAACGCAACAGCAGAATTTCCTGCGTTTTATTGCCAAGTCCCCTACATACAGCCATTGGCTCCCCATCATGACTGTGCTCCTTGGAACAGGAATGCGTGTAGCAGAATGTACCGGCATTACCAAAAGCGATATTAACTTGAGCGAAAACACAATCTCCGTCAACCACAACTTAATCTACCGGGTCATTGACGGAAAAGCCGGATTTCACATTACCACTCCCAAAACTGAGAGCGGTACACGAATTATCCCTATCCTCTATCCAGAGGTGGCCGAGCAGCTTCGCCTCCAGATTGAAACCATCGACGCATTGTATCCAGACGATCAACTGGTGTTAGGAGGAGTTCACGGTTTTGTTTTCCGCAACAGAACCGGCTCATTCATGAGCGCCCACAATATCAATCGGGCGATTGAGAGAATCAGCGTAACTTACAACATGGAGGAAATGGATCAGGCTGAACTGGAAGACCGTGAACCGGATCTGCTCCCTCATTTTAGTGTTCACAACTTGCGGCACACCTTCTGTACCCGGCTCTGCGAAAGCACCAACGATGTTAAATTCATTCAGCAAGTCATGGGGCATGCCGATTTCTCTACTACAATGGACATCTACACCCATATCACACAAGAGAATATGCAGGAGAAGGCAAAAAACATTAGTGTGAACATGAAGCTGATGTAAAAAGAAAGGCGAATCTGCATTTTATAAGCAGATCCGCCTTTCATATTGCTTCATCCGGTTTCGTAGGGTCTCGCGCAAAAGTTGTAGAAAAGTTGTAGTAACGCGATTTTTTGTAGTAAATGACCTCTTTAGTACAGCTTTGCTCCTGCCGGAATACTGTCATCCAGCATCAAAAGATTTAAGCCTTCCCGTCCGTCATACTCGTACACTGCAGAAATCAGCATACCCTCGGAATCAATACCCATCATCTTTCTCGGCGGCAGGTTTGTGATTGCCACACAGGTCTTACCAACCAGCTCTTCCGGCTCGTAATACTCGTGAATACCGCTTAAAATGGTGCGTTTCCGGTCTGTTCCGTCATTCAGTGTGAATTTCAAGAGCTTCTTGGACTTCGGCACTGCCTCACAGGCTTCGATCTTAACCACTCTGAAATCAGACTTGCTGAATGTCTCAAAGTCTACATCATCTGCAAACAAAGGCTCGATTTTCACCTTGGAAAGATCAATCTGTACGCTTGGCGCGGACACAGTTGCATCCTCTGCAGAACCATTTACCGCTGCTTTTTCGGCTTTGTTTTCAGCCCGCTTTGGTTCCAGGGTCTTCATTGTCGGGAACAGAAGAACGTCTCTGATCGCCGGACTGTCAGTCAGCAGCATTACCAGACGGTCAATACCGTATCCGATACCACCTGTCGGCGGCATACCGATCTCCAGTGCATTCAGGAAGTCTTCATCTGTGTGGTTTGCTTCCTCATCTCCTGCGTCAGCAAGAGCATCCTGTGCTTTGAAACGCTCTCTCTGGTCAATCGGGTCATTGAGCTCGGAATATGCGTTACACATTTCCCATGTATTAATGAACAGCTCGAAACGCTCTACCTTATTCGGATCAGAAGGTTTCTTCTTAGTCAGCGGAGAAATCTCAATCGGATGATCCATAATAAAGGTCGGCTGGATCAGCTCTTTCTCACAATATTCCTCAAAGAACAGATTGATGATATCGCCCTTCTTATGGCGCTCTTCATATTCAATATGATGCTCAGCTGCAAGCTTCTTAGCAGCCTCATCATCTGCAACTTCATCAAAATCAATGCCTGCATATTTCTTGATTGCATCATTCATGGTCAGACGTTCAAAAGGTTTGCTGAGGTCGATCTCGATACCATTGTAGGAAATCTTCGCAGAACCACAAACCTTCTCTGCCAGATAACGGAACATAGACTCAGTCAGTTCCATCATGCCTTCATAATCTGTATATGCCTGATAGAGTTCCATAAGTGTAAACTCGGGATTGTGTCTTGTATCAACACCTTCGTTACGATATACTCGTCCAATTTCATAAACTCTCTCAAGACCACCAACAATAAGTCTTTTAAGGTACAGCTCCAATGAAATACGAAGCTTAACATCCTCATTAAGTGCATTGTAATGAGTCTCAAACGGGCGTGCTGCTGCTCCACCTGCATATTTTGATACTCAATGGCAGTATCTTGGGCTAGCCCGATGGCCTCCAAAGATTTCTGTGTAAATTTTTGTGCGTTCATTGTCATAACCTTCCCTTCTCTGCGGACAGCCTGAATTGATCTGTTCAAGCGGTTTTGCCTTTTTCAGCGGCGTTTTAAAAAAGCGGAGCAGCCAGGTCCTTCCCTTCGCAGCTCCGCTTGTTTTAGCCGATGTCAATGCGCCGGCTCTCGGGCTTTTTGGTGCCGCGCTTCGGCAGCGTCAGCCCCAAAATACCGTGGCGGTAAGAGGCGGTGATTGCATCCTCTTCGATGCCGGTGAGGTCGAAGCTGCGCTCATACGCGCCGGAGTGGCGTTCCCTGCGGATGAATGGGTGTTTCGTTTTTTCTTCCGCGTCGTTATGCACGGCGCGGATGGTTAGGCAGCCGTCCTCGATGTCGATAGAAATTTCTTCCTTGCAAAAGCCGGGCAGCTCCGCCTGCAAAAGAAAGCAATCTTCTTTTTCAACGATATCGGTGCGCATGGAGGCAATTTCTTTTTCCTCCCGGCGAAAATCTTTTTCCATCCGGTAAAAATCACGGTCAAACTCTTTAAGCATATTCCGCTCGCTGCGGGTCAGGGGAATTAATTCAAACATAGCCGATCGCTCCATTTCTTTCAGATTCTATCCGTATTTTAGGTTGCTTTGTTTATGTTCTGCTTCCATCCGGTTTTCCCCGGATCAATGATTTTAGCATACCCGGTATTTATGAAAAAAATAGATATCATTTATGACGGAAGTGTAAACATTAGCACTCGATTATAACGAGTGCTAAATTGGGCGCGTTTCATATTACCCGATGGAAAGACACAAAGAATACATATAGGGGAATTACAATATCCTCATCAGGAATAGAAGGAGGAGCAGACGATGCGCTACCGTTTGCTGGCCGCAGAGGATGAGCCACAGCTGAGAATGATGCTGTGGGATTACTTTACGGCGAAGGATTTTGATGTGACCACCTGCCGGGATGGGGAGGAGGCGCTGGCTAAGCTGGAGGAGCAGGCGTTTGATATCGTGTTTCTCGATATTATGATGCCAAAGCTCGACGGCCTGACCGTCTGCCGTGCATTGCGGCGGGAGAATCCCGTGCCAGTCATTTTCCTGACCGCGCGCAGCGGAG
>OKSK01001100.1_pt1 | contig 13852 bp, 5 predicted proteins | sample 1606301 | NCBI WGS metagenome assembly OKSK01 (sample SAMEA3879557, study PRJEB24766) | human gut metagenome | biome: human-associated habitat; feature: feces | place: USA | collected 1985/1987
CTCAAGTAAAAGCTGGTTCTCATCAGACTTCTGGGTGGAGAGCCGTAGATAAGTCTCATCCAAGCCCCGGAAATTCGAAGCGTCACGGATCAAGATTCCGTAATTATCTAAAAGGAATTGCTTTAAATCAGCGGCTGTACCCTTCTTCAAACGGACAAGGAAGAAAGTCGTAGAGGTCGGGATTACCTCCAAGCCATCCAATTTACTTAATTGGTAAATAAAATCCGCGGTCTCACGCTGCCATTTACGGATCGGCAACGTAAATTGCGCCGGATGGATCAAGATATATTTACTTGCCTCGATAGCGATAGCATTTACCGACCAAGGTATGATATACTTGTTCACTTTCTCCGCGATCTCCGGAGAAGCGACCAGATAACCGATACGCAAGCCGGGGATATTATAAGCCTTCGAGATAGACTGGACAAGGATTAAGTTCTTATGCGTTTTCACGTCACTCGGCTTTAGCATGTCTTCCGTCGTAAAAGCCACGTATGCCTGATCAATAATGAAGGTAGTCTGCGGATTCGCTGAGATCAAACGGAGAAGCTCCGTACGATGGATCAGCTTTCCATCCGGATTATTCGGATTACAAATCCAACAGAAATCCTGTCCCTCCAAGGATAACTCTGATAAATCGTCCGATGTCGGGAAGAAAGAGATCTCATGCTCATGCAAACGGCAAGCGTCCTCATATTCAGAGAAAGAAGGAATAGCGATCATGGATTTCGCACCTCGCCAAGCTTGCGCTAACAAATAAAAAGCGGTGATCGAACCATTCGTCACTACGATATTCTCCTCCTTGATCTCATACCGGCGGGCCAACAATCTTTTCAAGGTAGCGGCATCCGGCTCCGGATAACGAGTCAGCTTATCAAAATGCTCGATCAAATGTTCCTTCAGTTTATCTAAATTAGCTCCGTGCCACACATTCGAGCTAAAGTTTATCTTTACCTCGTTCTTTGCGTTATAAAAATCATCACCGTGTCCGTATAACATATACCTGCTTTTTAATTAATACCTTATCTGTTAAAACTGTCACAAAATTACGAATCTTTTTGGCTTTTCCTATCAATCGCCTTATAGATCGCATCCTGTATGCGAGTACGTATATCAAGCGATCCCAGTTTATTATTTGCCCGGCTAGGATTCACCCGGTTACTCAAAAATATATAAATAAGCTGGTTATCCGGATCTATCCAAAAACAAGTACCCGTAAATCCTGTATGTCCATAGACCGAGGCGGGAGCCAAAGCCCCACAAGGCGAGGCTTTCGGATTACCAATCATCGGCTTATCAAATCCTAGCCCTCTACGGCAAGTCGGGCTCTTGCTTTGTGTAAACAAACGGCTGGTTTCCAAAGAAAGATAGCGCTCGCCGCCATAAGTCCCTTGGTTTAGCATCAATTGGAGCACCTTCGCCAGATCATTCGCGTTCGAAAATCCGGCGTTTCCAGAAACACCCCCTTGAAAAGCGGCCGCCTCATCATGCACATATCCGCGAAGCAATTGACGGCGGACAAATCCATCTTGCTCCGTAGGTACAATTTGCAAGGTATCCATTCGCTTCAACGGATTATAAGTGGTATGCCAAGCCCCTAACCCGCTGTAGAAATCATCCCGAAGAAACTGGTCCATCGGAGATTTCATCAGATTTTCCACCATCATTTTCAGCATAATGAAATTCACGCAACTATATACGTACCTACCTCTCGTACCCAAACGGGATTTCTTGATATCTTGAAGGATCGTATCTTTAAAGGAATCACTCACATAGAAATTACGGGCTACCTCAGTCGTAAATCCGGGTTTCCGGATATCCGAAACTACATCTGGAAGATATTTAAAATCATTCCGGACATACGTTTTAGCGTCAAAACGAACCGGATGCGTAGCGTTCTTCGCCGAACTATATAAACTGCCTTTATAACTATCCTTATCAATGGCATCCAGATAGAAATTAATAGTTGGAGTCACTCCCGATTGATGGTACAGTAACTCTTTTATCGATAAATCCTTTTTATTAGACTCCTTCAACTCCGGTATAAAATCGGAGATCTTATTGTTCAAGGTGAATTTCTTCTCATCATACGCTTTCATGACCGCCAATAAAGTTCCCGCCGCCTTCGACGCCGAGGCCAAGTCATAGACCGATGACTCCGTGACCGGCTGCCTACTTTCGTAATCAAAATAACCGAACGATTTATTATAGATAATCACGCCGTCCTTCGCCACCAACACTTGGCATCCAGGATAAGCCTTCTCATCCAATCCCTCTTTAACGATCGACTCAATTACATCCAGACGGTCCGGATTCGCTCCCACCTCTTCCGGCTGGTGATACCCCAAACGAGTCTTTTCCGTAAAAATACCAGTACCCGCATAATACAATCCCGGAATCGAAACCGGAAGTTTCCCTTTCGCCGCAATACCACCGAATATCACTTGGGCCGCATATTCCTGCGCTAAGGGAGTGCCCTCGTAAGCCAACACGACCGCCTTCGCCTTCTCGATCGACTTCTTATATTCCTTACAAGCATATGGTAAGGTAAAGAAAGCATAGACCAACTCTTTCTTCGCGGCCAACTGCCTCAACGCTAAACTCTCGGGAATGCGAATCGTATGTACGCCACAAATGATCACGTCGTATTTTTGCAATTTATTATAAACCTGCTGGACTTGGGCAGCCGTAGAACGCCGTCCAATGCTAAAGCAAGCGATCGAATCATATTCACCCAGCATTTTCTGGAATTCATTACCAACCCCGTCTCCAATCGAGAGCGCCGCAATCTTTTTCTTATTCAACTGTTTAAGAGGTAAGATCGTATCCTCATTCTTCAAAACGGTAATAGCCTCCGAATTCAACTTCGCCGCCATCCATGCCGCATGCGGAGAGTTCAAACGTTTCGATAAGCCTTTTGTTTCGACCGGCTTATAGGCATTCAATCCAGCGATATATTTGTACCTTAATATTTTCAAGCACTTGGCCTCGATCGCTTCCAGATCCAATACCCCTTCCTCGATAGCCTCTTTCACGGCCGTAAAATCATTGATTGGAGCGGCCGGAGCGAGCAAGATATCATTCCCCGCAAGCAAAGCCTTCACCGAAGGATTATCCGTTTTCTTTGTGGAAGCCCCTTTCATCGCTAAAGCATCCGTAAAGCACAGACCTTGAAAACCGAGTTCTTTCTGTAATAGATCCGTCACTACCGCCTTAGAGAAAGAAGCCGGCTTATGACTTTTGTCCAATGCCGGAACATAAAGATGTCCCGTCATTATCCCGGCGAACCCATCATATATATAACGTTTAAAAGGAAGAAGTTCCACGCTATCCAAGCGGGCCCGGTTATGGCGCACGACGGGTAATGTCTCGTGCGAGTCCTCAGAAGTATCTCCATGTCCGGGGAAATGTTTGGAGACAGACAAGATGCCCGTACTTTCCAATCCTCTTGCGTAAGCAATACCTTTCTCCGACACAGCCTCCGGATTCTCGCCAAACGAACGCAGGCCGATCACGGGATTATCCACATTGCTATTCACGTCCATATCCGGAGCGAAATTTATATGAATTCCCATTTCCCGGCACTGCCGTCCCACCTCTTTTCCATATTCCTCGATCAAGGCATTGTCCTCGATAGCGCCTAGCATCATATTTTTCGGGAAACGGGTGGTTCCGCTTAATCGCATGGAAAGTCCCCACTCCCCATCCAAAGAGACCAACATCGGAATCCGGGAAGCCTTTTGCAAACGATTGGTCACCTCCGCCTGCGTCACCGGATCCCCTTTATGGAACAAGATACCCCCGATCTTGATCTCGTTCACGTAACGCATGAGCCGTTGCATATTCCGGTTATCGGATTTAGGGTTCGCTATAACCATAAACAACTGCCCGATCCGTTCATCATAACTCATAGCGTCAAACACGGAATCAACCCAATGATTCATCTTTTCCTGATCCACCGAACGATAAAGGTTCGGAACGGTTTGAGCTCCACCCGATAAAAGGGAAATACAACACAAAAGCAAGATACCAATCTGTCTCATCACAACATTATCATTATTACTCTCCAAAAATAAGAAAATATCGCAATAGTAACGTGAATTGTGATAGGGGTTTTTACTATCTTTCCTGTCTCGTAATAAAAAATGAAGTACTTCATGAAGCTAATACTACTCATAATCTTGATTATCTTCGGCTTTCAATCAAGCGCTTGGGGACAAGCGCCGACTCTCAGTATCGAGGCTAAACAAGAGCCGATCCAAGAAATCATGAAAAAAATAGAGCATCAAACAGGCATGACATTCTCCTACGATCCTTCTATTCTCAAAGGCATTTCCCGGATTACATTCAAATCTGATAACCAATCCATATCGGAATGCCTTACCCGGCTATTCCAAAAGCTCCCTCTGTCTTATCAGATAAACGGTACCCACATCATCTTGAAGAAACGCCCCCGCTCAGTAACCATCAGCGGATTCGTACGGGATAAAGCGACTACGGAGTATCTAATCGGGGCCTCCGTTTATGACTCCCGCACACAAAGGGGCACGGCTACCAATAACCACGGTTTCTTCAGCCTAACCTTACCGGTCGGGGTAGTCCGTCTGGAGACTTCCTACATCGGATACGGACGTTTCTCACATACATTCCAACCGCTCGAACGGGATACCGTGATGGAAATTCTGCTGGAAAGCGGTGAGGCATTGGCCGAAGTTGTCGTTACCGGTAGTAATGACACACAAAACCCGATACAAGCCTCTCAGATGGGAACGATTAAAATAACCCGGAAGATGATCAAAACCATCCCGACCTTATTCGGTGAGGCCGATGTGATCAAAGCCCTGCAAACCCAACCCGGCGTATCAGCCGGAACGGAAGGATTAGCCGGGATGTATGTCCGTGGGGGGAATGGAGACGAGAACCTGTATATGATAGACGGAATCCAACTGTATCAGGTCAATCATCTCGGAGGACTTTTCTCCGCTTTCAACGCCGAGGCTTTGAAAGATGTGGATTTTTATAAATCCGCTTTCCCCGCCCGCTATGGGGGAAGGCTTTCCAGCGTAGTGGATGTGCATACTAAAGATGGCAATATGAAAGAGTACCATGGTAGCGCCATGCTAGGATTGACCTCAGGTAACTTAAATTTCGAAGGGCCGATCATTAAAGACCGGACTTCGTTCAACGCCTCCTTCCGTCGCTCTTGGCTGGATGGCTTGTCCGCACCGGGTTTGGCGATCTACAATAAAATTCAGAAAAAGAATGGGGAGAAATTCAGCGCACGCTATGCTTTTACCGATCTGAACCTAAAAGTAAACCACCATATCAATGACCGGAGCCAAGCTTACGTTAATTTCTATTTCGGACAGGATTTCCTAAAAGGAGGAAGTTCCGAGTTCTCCGTAGGTGATGATATAACCCCTTTCGAGAACAAGGACTTTGGAAAGATGCGCTGGGGTAACATCGCATTATCTTCCGGCTGGTCGTATGTGTTTAACAACAAGATGTTCGGTACCGTCACCTTGGCTTATTCCCATTATCAATCCAAACTAAAACAAGAGACTTCACAATACTACGGAACCGAGGGTGACAAAGATTATTCTTCACGTTTTATCGAGACCTCAACCCGAAACGGTATCAATGATTTCGGAGTCCATGCGAACTTCGACTATATTCCTACCCCGGCACATCATATCCGTTATGGCACCGACTATCTTTACCATCGTTTCAGCCCGGAATATATCGAGGAAAAGACCTCCGAGAATTTGTCTCCGACCAAACGAACTACCGGAGACGAGCGCCTTTCAGCGAATGAGTTGGCTGTTTTCGCCGAAGATGACTGGGCGATATCTCCCATTGTCCGGGTTAACGCCGGATTACGCCTGAACATGTATAATATACAAAAGAAGACATATGTCTCCTTAGACCCTCGTTTATCCGTACGCTTCCTGCTCACGAGGGATCTAAGCCTTAAGGCCTCATACGCCCGGATGAATCAATACGTACATCAGATCAGCGAAAGTTATATGAGTCTCCCTACCGATATGTGGATGCCGGTCAGCAAGAAGCTGAAGCCATTGGAGAGTGATCAAGTATCCGTCGGCGCTTATTACAATTTACACAAAGACTATTCCTTCTCGGTGGAAGGTTATCATAAATGGATGAATCACCTACTGGATTATAAAGATGGTTACAACTTCTTACCCTCGTTCGTCGGTTGGGAGGAGAAACTGGCCGCCGGTAAGGGGTGGGCCTACGGAGCGGAGTTTATCGCCCGGAAAGAGACGGGGCGTATAACAGGATGGATCGGATACGGACTAATGTGGAGCGACCGGCAGTTCGACGAGATTAATAATGGCAAACGTTTCCCCGCGAAATACGATAACCGCCATAAGCTGAATATCGTCGCAAACTGGAAGATCAACGAGAAATTGGAACTGACCGGAAGCTGGACTTTCATGACCGGAAACCGGGTTACGGTGGCATTCGAGAATTACGAGGATTTGGGCCTCACTCCTGTCCCTCCGCTCTTACCGGAAGGAGGCTTGGACTATTTCACGGAGCGTAATAACGTACGTCTCCCCGCTTACCACCGCTTAGATCTGGGGATTAATATTTATCGACCTAAAAAGAACGGCCATCTCGGTATCTGGAATATCAGCGTATATAACGCTTATTGCCAGATGAACCCGATAACTATCCATAAGCGGTCTTGGATAAACTATAGCCATTATTTCGAGACGTTATCGCTCTTACCGATCATTCCGTCTATATCATATACTTATAAATTCTAAAGAACATGAAACCTATATTCTATTTATCAATCTTATTATCCAGCCTGCTCCTAACCTCCTGTTACAGGAAGTTTGACCTAGAGGAATATCGTACTACACCGAAAATGGTGATCAACTCTGCCTTCTCGCCGGATACGGTCGTAATGGCCAGCATATCCCGCACATGGTTTCACTCAGAGAGCAAGCCGGACGTAACGATTCGAAACGCCAAGGTGGAATTATACATAGACGGGATCTTCAAGGAGGAGATGCCTTGGAAAGAATATTCCTATTGGAAATCTTCTCGTTGGCTCGGAGAGGATCGAGGTGGATGGGTAACAGATACGCTTTATATATCGAATACGGTTCCACAGCCCGGACAAACCGTAAAGATAGTAGCTTCTACCCCGGAATATGGAACAGCCTCGGCGGAAGATAAGATTCCTTCCAAGACCGAAATCAAAGGTCTGCGCATAATTCCCCGTAAAGAAGCTACCGGCAACGGCGGTACCCTTGTCGATGGAGATGGGAATATCTCCTACATAGAAGAAAACGATGTACTTATCTATCAAATCACTTTCCAAGATACCCCGGGTAAATCAAATTACTATTCTCTACAGATATGGGGAGATGACGACCATCTTGGTGTCCTGTTGGACTTCTCCGTAGATCCCGTATTCACGCAACAACAAGGTATCTTGGATGAGGTTTTCGGCTCTTCGATGGTAAATTGGCGGGGACGGGTATTTTCCGACGAGCTGTTCGACGGGAAGGAATACACGTTGCAAGTAAAAGAACAACTTAGGTCCGATACTAAATATTATACCAAACGCCATATTCGTTTATATTCCCTGTCCGAACCCTATTACCAATATCTGCTATCTTTACAAAACATCGAGAATGAAGGTATCATGGGCGGACTTACGAATGTAGGTCTGGCCGAGCCTGTCCGGATCTACAGCAATGTGGAAGGAGGAACGGGAATCGCTGGTGGATGTCAATGGTTTGAATCCTTGGTAGACATAAAAGATTTGATCAAATAGCGAGCAAAAAAGCATATATCTATTGCGAATCAAATATTTATTTCGTTACTTTGCACCCGCTTTACGTAATCTCTGTCGGGAAATGTAGCCCGTTAAATTGCGTTTCATTATAAATTACAATTAAAAAGCTATAAACAATGGATTTAATTAAGATTGCAGAAGAAGCGTTCGCTACGAAGAAGGAACTTCCTTCATTCAAGAGTGGTGACACGATCACGGTAGCTTACCGTATCAAAGAGGGTAACAAAGAGCGTATCCAGCAGTATCGCGGTGTTGTTATCCGTATCTCCGGTCACGGCGACAAAAAACGTTTCACAGTTCGTAAGATGTCTGAGAACGTAGGTGTAGAGAGAATTTTCCCGATCGAATCTCCGTTTATCGAAAGCATCACGGTTAACAAAGTCGGTAAAGTACGTCGTGCTAAATTGTACTACTTGCGTGCCCTTACCGGTAAGAAAGCAAGAATCAAAGAAAAGAGAGTGTAATCTCTCCGATTCTATTGCCATACAAAAAGCCATCCAGCGGAATGCCGGATGGCTTTTTGTTTATCGTTTCTTACAATGCCTATCGTAAGCATCTAACAATGCCCATTCAAAGGAGCTTACGATGGGCATTATAAGAACCTTAGAATGGGCATTGAAAGAATCATATATCCAAATTGCGCCACGGACTACCGTCCGGAGGATAATTTACAGACGATACGAGTACCATCCGTTGCCTCGATAACGAGAAGTAAGGGGCTACGTATGGATAAGCGATAGATATCACCTTGTTCCATTTGGCCGTTAGTACCTAATAAGTCCCCCTCGAACGAATAAACCATCAATCTACGAATCGCTTGGCGAGCAGTCACGCAGAGTTGGTTCCCGGAGAAAGCGATCGTGACTAGTTCCTCCCTAGCGATCGTCTCATTGGCTACCGTACCTTTGGTATACACCGCACGAATAGCGGGCAAGGCCGCACGTAGGATATTGACATCAAAATCATAATTCAACGCTTTCGACAATAACTGATCTAGCAAGTACCATCCCATAAAGGTATGGTCTACGATCGGTTCAGCCTTCAAGTTAATGACATCACCTCGATAGCGAGTCACTTCCGCCCAACCGTTCTCTCCACCCTCTACTTCCAAGTCAACGGGTAATTCCCGGAATTTAGCCTCTAGCTTACCCATATCTTTACCGATCAAGATCTCATGGCTCATCTCCGCCTCCGGGATAAACACGCCATCCAAATACCAACCTTCAAAAGCATAACCCGGTTTCGGCATCGCGATGATCTCGACCGTTTGGCCGGGAATGGCTTCGCCTATCACTTCCACCTCGCCGCCTTTCTCCGTAGATGAAGGATCATCCGGATTCGGCCCGGGTACGATCTCCACCTCATCCACCGGAGCCTCTCTCTTCTTGAAACGAGCCTCGATCGTAGTGGTTCGCTTACTAATAGTCAACGTATAAGAGATGTCGGTAGACAGGCACATACCCGCCTCATCATACCAGCCGATAAAGTCATAGTCTTTCGTAGGCGAGGCGATCACGGTCACCTCATCCCCTAACTCATAGATACCGTTTCCGCTTTGCGATACACAGCCGGCCTCCGGATCGGAAGTGTTTACGTAAAGGCAATACCCGATCTCCGGCTCGATAGGACTTTGCGGCTTCCAGTCGTACACGGCCCGCAGGTACACATGCTTGCCCGGCATGGTGAAGCGATAGGTTGTCTCTTCCGATACATTCTTCCCATCGCTCTCCCAATGGTCGAACACATAATCGGGATAAGCATGGGCGATAAGTGTCACCTCTTTGCCATTCTCATAAATACCTTGGCCACTCTGTTCTACCCATCCGGCCATGGAAGGAGCGACGGTCGTAATCAGATTATAATAACCATCTCCCGGCTCCGATGGATTCTCCTTCGGGTTAAAACGTAGCTTGGCAATCAAGCGAGCGTTTTTCTCCGTAAGGGTGAAGGTATATTCCGAGAGGCCGGACAATTCTTCTCCATCAGCGGACTGCCAAGCCACAAACTCATAATCCGTATGCGGATAGGCCCGTACCGTTACTTCCGTACCCGTATCATAAATGCCGGAAGGATTCGTTTGCTCCAAATAAGCGGATCCGTGGGGATCCGTGGAGAGTAAGAGCGTTAGTTTCCCCGGCTCCGGTGGAGGAGTCGGATTGAACTCATCCTGCGCATAGACTTGCCCGATGGATCCTCCGAGGAAGATCCAAAGAGACAAAGCCATCGTAATATATCGAAACAATCGTTTTCTCATAGCGATTACCATTTAATGGAACGAGTCTGACGCTCGCCCGCCTTGGTTGTCCATGTCATATAATAAATACCAGACTGAGGTAGGGCGATATGCACCTCGCCATCCGTCACCTTACCAGCGAAGTGGGTACGACCCACCGCATCGCATACGTTCAAAGTTTCCACATCACGCAAGCCGGACACGATCAACAAGCCTTCTCGCACGTTCCAGCGAATCGACGCATCGATTGCCTCAACAGAAGTCACCACATCGCTTCTCAGCTCAAAGCGGTCAGAGAGGGTTCCAGCCTCGGCCTCGAAGGTATAAGCCTCTTGGTTCAGGTCGCATACGGCACCCGTCTGCTTATCCACTAACTGAATACCTTTGCCAATCTTCTCTTTCAATGAGATCGTATAGCTTCCCTTAGCAGGCAGGACACATCCAAGGCGTACCACGCCATCCGCTACCGGACGCTCGTTGATAGCCAATCGATTCCCTTGCGTATCCAAGCTATAGAAAGAGGCGGCCTCCGCATTCGGACTGCCGAACTTGGCAGCATCAAGACCGATCTCATACTCCAGCGAGGCAGCCTCGTTGAATACCACACGGGTACGGTCGCTTGCCTTCTCGCCTGCCAACAGCAGGTTGACAACTTGACGGTTATCCACACTACGTAACGCTGAAGCTGCTTGCGTTTCCCTCGGCAGGGCAGCCACACGGCCCTCCGGATTGAATACTAAGTTGGAAGTCTTCTTTTGTACGAAGAAGGCCGTAAGCGGTGCCAAGTAGGCTTCCTTATCATCCCCCGTATAATACTCGTAGTTATTCAAATCGGGAGACCAAACCGTCACCGTAGCGTCCAATCCATCAGCGAACAATCGCTCCACGCTATAATAGGCGGGATACGGATTCCCCACGAAGTTCCAATTGGCATTCATGGCATTATCCGAGGCGTAGGTATTCAACGGAATCGCCACGCTCGCCCGATTAAGGAGGGCTTTCATATCACCGGTCTGGGTAGTAAATCCATCGGGTAACCCATCGTTACTGTTGAACTGGATGATATATCCCGTATTCGCCTTCAAGGTCTCCGAATCGGAAAGCTGTCTCCACGACTCGCCCACTCCCTTGTCCGCACGAGACTTGCTATCGTATTCCCGTACCACGAAACGAGTGTCGCTGCTCGTCAGCTTGATTTCAGACATCTTCAAGTTATAAGGGAAAGATATGAAATGCCAATAATTACTCCAAGCATCCCAATTGCAGGTAATCGATTCTGTCTGTATATCGGAATCAACCAGCAAGGAAGCATCCCGATAGTAAGCAAAGTTTTTCGGTTTCCAAACTTCGTTGCCTTCAACGGCCAAGCTACCATTATATAAAAGGACAGCAGAGCCGTCTACCTTATTCTCATCATTTATTAGATTTCCTTCTCCACGAAAAGCCATAACCTCACTGTAGAAACGAGCTTCCAAAAAACGATCGGCCTCACCCATCACAAAAGTAAACTCCGGATCGATAGAGATCTTCTTGTTATTCTCGTACCAGCCATCGAAACCGCCGGCCTCATAAACATCACCACCATAGGCAATCGCCTTTAGCGTCACAATCTCGCCGGTCTCGTAAGCACCGGCACCTTCTACCCGGCCATTGCCTTTGTAAGAAGTCGTAACCAGATATCCGAACTCTTCGATATTCTTGAAAGCAGACCAATATTTGTCAGCTTTGTAAGTCTCATTCAAGCCTTTCGGGACATAGACCTTGCAGGTAGTCTTATCTACGGATTCGAAAGCATTCTCACTCAAGTAAACCATATCGGGGGACTTCAACTTGATGGAAGAAACCTTGGCAGAAGCGAAAGCGGAATGACCAATAGATCGTAATGTCCCGGGGAATGATAACGCACCAGTGATCGGACATTCACCGAACGCATTGTCACTTATATTATACAAGGACGCATTCGAGAAGTCCACAGAAGTGACACCTGTATTAGAAAAAGCAAAACTACCGATAGTCTCTAATCCATCCGGAAGTTTCAGTGAAATAGGCACGCATGAACTGGAAGAGAAAGCATTGTTACTGATTTCTATCAAATGAGACAATGAAGATAAATCGATCTTTTGCAAGCAGGAACAACCTGAGAACGAAGAATTTCCGATCCGTTCTACAGACTCGGGTATATTCACTTTCTTTAATGCTGGTAAAGATCTAAAAGCAGCCCACCCTATCTCCTTTATCGTATTAGGAAGAACCACCTCCTCCAAATACGATAACGTAATTATATTCCCATTACGATCTTGATAAAACGCCCCACCCGGTAAGATATTATCTTCCATTACCGTGCTACTCAAATCAACCTTTTGTAATAACTCCATTTGCTTAATGATCTCGAAGTCACTTGCGTTCATCGGGCCGTTGATATTCAATTCCAATATGGTAGCCACCGGGATATTTTGCTCTGCCAATTTCGTTCCAAGCGTACCTGCCGCCTCCAAGACCACGGCTACCGGATCCGCATCAATCTCCACGATCTTGCTCTCGCTCCAAACCGAGGCTTTGCGATAGGCTTCCGCTGAGCCTTTCGGAACATACACAAAGGCATTCTTCAAACCAATCGATTGGGAAAGGCCGATCGGAGTAGCCGACTGCATGATTACTTTCGCACCATTTCTAGAGAATGATTCGTGATCGTACTCTGAATTACCTCTAAAAGCATTTCCCTTAATCGTCTGTACAGATTCCGGGATGGTTAATTCTTTTAATGACTCATTGGAAGGAAACGAACCCTCTCCCAAAGTCTTTACCGTAGAGGGAATCGCATAAGCCAACTCCTTCTTTCCTGCCGGATAAAACAACAAGCTCGCCTTATCTACCACGAACAATACTCCATCAATAGAGGTATAGAAACCATTATCGATTACGACTTCTTCCAAAGCTGGGCAGTTGTCAAAAGCTCCTATATTCAGCGTATTCAAGGAGGCACAATTACTAAAATCTACCTTTTTTAGATTTCGACAAGAACTAAACGTTCCCGAAGATACAACTGTGAGCTGTGTACTTTTACTAAAATCGATACTGGTTATAGCATCATTGCCATAAAACGCACTCTCTCCTATTTGCTGGATACTTGAAGCAAAAACAATGTCACCAGCCAAAGCACAACCTCTAAAAGCACTTTCGCCTATTCCTTTCAATTCAAGCAGTTTAGAAAAATCAAAATTAGATAATTTACTACAGTTCATAAACGCTCCACCGGAAATCCAAGTCAAGGCCGTGCAGCCCTCCATATTGATAGATGTCAAGTTTTCACAAAATCCAAAACCATCTATATTTTCTAATGCCGAACAGCAGGATAAATCCACTGTCTTTAAAGAAGAACAAGAATAAAATGCCTCACCATCTATCCTCATCAATTTATTACATCCCGACAAATCCAACATCTGCAAATTGCAACAATTAGAAAAAGCAGATCTTAATATCAGCTCCAACACTGTACAGGCCGACAAATCCAACATTTTCAATCCAGAGCACTCCTGAAAAGCATTATTCCATATCATTATCAATTGCGTAGCCTGCGAGAAATCCACCTCCGTCAGATTGTTGCAACCTTTAAAAGCCTTGTCATTTATCTGTTGAAGCACCTCCGGGAATATCACCATCTGAAGTGTCAGCTTATTTTGAAATGCCTCTTCCTGAATACTTTGAAGCTCTACATGTTCTTTTCCATTCCAATACTTAGTCTTCGGCAGTTCCGTCACCCCACTCATATCCAACACTTGAAG
>OKSK01001101.1_pt1 | contig 13839 bp, 5 predicted proteins | sample 1606301 | NCBI WGS metagenome assembly OKSK01 (sample SAMEA3879557, study PRJEB24766) | human gut metagenome | biome: human-associated habitat; feature: feces | place: USA | collected 1985/1987
TACTGTATGGAAGAGCCCATGGATGGGATTCTTCCATTTCTCCCAGTTCAAAACGTGCTTTTAGCAATCGTTTTACGGAAATGTCTATCTGTTCTTCACTGATGATTCCGGCTTTGACGGCATCTGTCAATTTCCGGTAATTGCTGCCGCATTCCAAGTCTGTTCCACTTAAGACGGCATCAGCCGATGCGTGGGCGGCATCCGGATGGGTATTGTGTTTTTTGGCTCCCCAAAAGTCGGAGATAGCGCCACAATCAGAAACCACAATTCCGTTGAATCCCCATTCGTTCCGTAGAATTTGTGTCAACAGGCGGTTACTTCCACAGCAGGGATCACCTTCAAAACGATTATAGGCACACATCACCTCCTTCACATCCGCTTCTTGTACTAAGGTTTTGAATGCCGGTAGATAGGTTTCCCATAAATCTCTCGGAGCAATGTTCTCGGCATTGAAGCTGTGACGGTTCCATTCCGGACCGGAATGGACGGCAAAATGTTTGGCGCAAGCATGTAATTTATCGTAACGTGCGCTGTCCGGTCCTTGCAATCCTTTGACTACTGCCACTCCCATGCGGCTGGTCAGATAAGGATCTTCACCATATGTCTCCTGTCCGCGTCCCCATCGTGGATCACGGAAAATGTTGACATTGGGGGTCCACATGGTCAGTCCCTGATAACGCTTGTATTGTCCTTGATCATTGAATGCACGGTTTTTTGCTCTGGCTTCGTCAGATACGGCGGTAAATACTTTCTGAACAAGAGAATCGTTGAAGGAGGCGGCCATACCGATCGTTTGAGGGAAGACCGTGGCCAGTCCGGCACGTGCTACTCCGTGCAGAGCCTCGTTCCACCATTCATAAGGCCGGATACCCAATCGGGGGATACCCGGTGAATTGTTTTGCATGAGCGATATCTTTTCTTCCACAGTCAGACGTTGCAGAAGATCAGTTGCTCTTTGTTCCGGGGTCAGATCCGGATTTTGATAGGGTAATTGGGCCGAAAGGGTAGTTCCCAGTCCGACACCTAACATTAATACGGTTACCTTTTTACATAAAATATGCACAAACGTGTGTTTCATGATTGATTCTTTAATTATGTACGTTATGAATTCAGTTTGCAATAGTACGTACTTTTTGCCGGATATCGGGGGAATATCCGGTAGAAAAAGGGGAAATGCGTTACTATTGCTTCTGTTTGTCTTTATATTCTGTTGGTGTCACTCCCATTTGTTTCTTGAAGCATTTGCTGAAATACTTCGGGTCATTGAAGCCGGTCATATAGGCTACTTGGGATATGTTGAACCTGCCACTGTCGATCAATTGCACTGCGCGTTTGATACGGATATCGCGTATGAAATCTACAGGGGTCAGGCCTACTATTGATTTTAGTTTCCGATAGAATACCGTACGGCTCAGTAGCAGTTTATTGGCAAAGTCGTCTATGGTAAGTTCCGAATTGTCCATTTGTTCCTCCATATATTCCATGACTTGTTGCATAAACTCTTCGTCAAAGGGTGTGATTTGCGGTTGTGACGGTGTCAGCTCCTGTTGCCGGTCGGGGAGTTGCTTTCCTTTTGCCAGATTGGCCAGATAAATCTCCTGCAACATTTGGCGTTGTTGAAGTAGTGAGGTGATCCGGGTTTTCAGGTAAGTGGCACTGAATGGTTTGGTAATGTAGTCGTCGATACCTTGTTCCAGTCCGGCAATGCGATCGTCCAACGATGACTTTGCCGATAACAGAATAATGGGTATATGACAGATATTACGGTTCTCTTTAATGTTTTTCACCATGTCGAGCCCATCCATGACAGGCATCATAACGTCACTGATTATTAAATCGGGTACTTCCTGCAAGGCTTGTTCCAATCCGTCCTGTCCGTTGCCGGCTTCGATTACGATGTATTTATCAGTCAGTATATTATGTAGGAATGTACGTAATTCAGGATTATCTTCCACAATAAGGATGGTGAGGGCGTCCTTATTGTCCGATTGTTGGTTGCTGGTTGGGGAGCTTGCTACCGGTTTCATGTCGAATGTATTCTGATCTGTTGCAATTGCAGCCTGATAACTGTCGGCCAGGATAAATTCCACTTGCGGGTCTTGTTCTAAAATATCACGTCTGGTGGGAAATTGTACGCTGAAACAGCTGCCATTACCGGGCTGGCTGGATACTTCTATTATTCCGTGGTGTAGTTCTACCAACTCCCTGACTAATGATAAACCGATTCCTGACGATGGTTGTAATATGTTATACCTGGCCAGTGTCTCGAATCTTTGGAAAAGAGATTTCTGCTTACCGGGCTCGATTCCTATACCTTCGTCTATCACGGATATGGTTACGTTTTCCGTATCGGTAGTGATGCGTACGGTAACTGCTTTCCCCGAAGGGGTGTACTTGAATGCATTGGAGAGCAGATTGAAAAATATTTTCTCAAATTTATCACGATCTATCCATATATATAGCTCTTTGCAATCGGTATCTACTTTGAAGTCAATCTGTTTTTCTTCGGCAACCAATTGGAAGCTGTCTGTTATTTTACGCAGCAGGGCGATAATATCGCTCTCTTCTACCAGTAATTTCATTTTTTTATTCTGTATCTTCCGGAAGTCCAATATCTGGTTTACCAACCGTAGCATGCGTTCTGTGTTTTTATGCACTAAAGTCAGATGTTCGCGCGCTTTGGACGAAAGAGGTTCATTTTCCAGTATTTCTGTTACCGGACTGGCTATCAGTGTAAGTGGTGTTCGCAGTTCATGAGAAATATCGGTAAAGAAACGAAGCTTGATATTTGATAATTGTTGCTCAAGGTCTACCTGATGTCTTAAGCGGTAGATATAGAATAGGATATATACGATGGTACAGGTAAACAGGATAAATAGGACGACATAAAGTCCCCATGCCCAAGCCGTTTCCCAGAAAGTAGGCGATACTTTTACTATTAAAGTACGTGTGTTGTCTACCCATACTCCGTCACTGTTGGTTGAGCGAACTTGAAGCCGGTATTCTCCGGCCGGTAGGTTAATGTAGCTGGCAGAACGGTTATTGTCTGCATCGTTCCATTCATGTTCCAAGCCCTCCAAACGATAAGCGTATTGTATTTCTTCCGGTGCTACATAGTCGAGGGCTGCAAATTGGAAGGTGATATTTCTTTGGGAAGGATTTAACACCAGTTCTTGCAGATCGTCAATCCCCGTAGGAGACGGGCTACCCTGTATCTTTAAACCGGTGAAGACGATAGGGGGGACATAGTCGCTTTTTTTCATATCGGAGGGACTGATTTCAATGAATCCTTTGTCTGTCCCGAATACTAATTGCTGTTTTGCATTTAAGGAGGGAGCTGCTTCGGAGAAGTTGAATTCTTGTTGTAGGAAATTACTTCCATAATTCTCAAACGTTTCCAGTTGCGGGTTGAAGCGGGATAACGTGTTTTCCGACACGATCCATAGGTTCTTTTCCGTGTCTTCGATAGTGGACAGTACAAGATCCGAGGCTAATCCGTCTCTGATGGTATAAGTCTTGAATTCTATGTCGCTATTGAGAAGATTCCGGGAGAGTACCTTGCTGACTCCTCCGGTGAATGTCGATATATATATCGTTTTTCGGCTGTCTGTATAGATGTTGATGACATCATTGCTGCCCAGACTGGATGCTATACCCGGGTTGCGTATATTTTGATGGAATTTGATTTCTTCCGGTTGTTCAAAGTTGTTGGAGAATGTCAACAGTCCTTCTGTTGTGCCTGCAATGATCACTCCTCCGGATACTTCGGTAATGCATCTGACTTTCATGAAATGGCTGGTCGGAAAGTTTTTTAATTCATTGTTGCTGTGTATGAACCGGATTTTACCATCTGTAGATTTAGTCAACAGATTAATTCCTCCGCCAAAACATCCGATCCAAATCCGGTTATGGCTATCCTGGCAGATGGAATAGACACTGTTATTGCTTAAACTGTATTTATTTTCCGGTTGGTTGGTAAATTGCTGTATGGAGAAATGAGTTTCGTCTTTTTTTTCCAGTCGGAATAAACCTTTCTCTTTACCTCCCATCCAGATAATTCCATCTTTGTCTTCCATGAAGCAGTAAATGTTATCCGGGAATATCACCATATCTTTGCTTATGGTTCCTTGTTGGTTCAAGTATCCCTGTAATTGTCCATCGGGGGCATATATACGGATTGTTCCTTTTTTAGAGGCTACCCAAAGGCGTTTTTGCTTATCTCGCCATAATCCACGTACTTCCAAACCGTAGTCTATAGGAGTATGCTTGTAAGAGTAAGGAAAGAAAGACACCTTTTCTACTCCTCGTATACCAGTAAACCATAGATTTTTTTGTCTGTCCGTATAGTAGAAACGAACATTTGGGGTAAACATGGAGTTAGGATTAGTAGGATCTGTATAAAATGGTTTTAAGTGTTTTTCAGCACGATCATAATAACAGAAATTTCCTTTATGAGGAATCATCCAGAGTACACCTGCTTTATCCTCAAAGATAATATTACGGTTGGGGCGTCCATAGTTTATAATTTCTTTTGAAGGAGTTGCAAGATGTTGCTTTTCACCGGTATTTAAGTTGAGACGTACGATTCCCGGGGTGTTAGAGAATATCCATAATTCACCTTGCTTGTCTTTATAGATAGAATATGCGGTGTTTGAGGTCTGAGTAACTGTTCGTATATCGATCTGTTTGAAACTTTTTTGTTCGACATTGAAGATAACAATTCCTTTGTCTGTGGCAAGAGCTAAATCGTTATTTCCAATATTATGTATTCCGTTGATTACCTGTATATCGTAAGGAATTTCTGCAAATCTTATCTTTTCTGTTTGCATGTCATAAATCGCCAGTTTGCCGGAAGTCGAAGCAAGGAATATCTTCCCTTTCATCTCTTTAATATGATAGAAAGGAAAGTCGCTGTCAGCTTTCTTTTGGCCGATTACCGTTACTCCCTTATCAGTCAATATCCATTCATCTCCTTCAGAATCCTGATAAACACTGAAGATCTGATCTCCTTTTAAAGTCTGGTTGAAAGAATTGTAGAGAGTGATTCCTTTTCTTTCTTTACAAAGTTTTTCGTCTATCCTGAAATTGTATCCTTTGTCGCAGGCCACCCACACGACTCCTTTGGGTAGCACATAAGTTTGGTCTACAATATTGATATGCCGGGTTTCTTCTTCAATGGGGTTTAGAATATCGATAAACTTTTCTTCTTTCGTGTCGAATAAGAAGATATGGCCATCGTAGGTCTGGCACCAGATATCTCCGGATCGGCTTTCTGCAATGAAGGTGATCCGATTGTTGCTCAACATGCAACCGTCTCCAGGAAAAGCCTTGTAGTTTTTGAATGTATATCCGTCAAATTTGTCCAGACCATTCCAGGTGCTGAACCAGATAAATCCTTTTTTATCTTGTAATATAGTAGTGACTACTCCTTGAGCCAGCCCATTGTTCACCGTAAAATGTTCTATCTGGCAAAGCGGCTGCGCGATAGTTGTAAAAACGGCTATAAGCAGAACGATGACGAGAAAGATTTTTTTCATAGTATCTTGTTTTGTGATTTCGTATCACAAAAATAAGGAAAACACCCTATATAAAATAACAGTATCCTCTTAATAACTTAAAAATACCCTCTTTTGCCCAGTTTTTCCACTGAATCTTCCTCTATGAAGCACGGAAATTCCTCATGTGGAGTAATAAAAGAATGTACTTTTGCCCTTGTAATCAATAAATATTTGTATGTCGATGAAACATTTATTTCTTTGCATGGCATTGTGGTGTTTAACTACTGCCGTGACCCATGCCCGTACTTTTGATATGAAACGGTTGGGAGCCGATCTTACAGGCATAAAACCTTGTACCGATTTAATAAACAGAGCGATTGATGAGGCTTTCGCCGAAGGGGGAGGGACGATTTATTTTCCGGCGGGTACTTATCTGACTGCTACCATACGTATGAAAAGTAATATTACTTTGGATATAGAGTCCGGTGCCACTCTTCGTTTTTCGGATCGCTTTGAAGATTATCTTCCTTTTGTGAAGATTCGCTGGGAGGGAACGGTAATGAATACATTGTCGCCATTAATTTATGCCGACAATGCCGATAACCTGACGATAACCGGAAGAGGTACTCTGGATGGAAACGGGTTCAAATGGTGGGCTTGGGAAGTCGATACCCGTCGGTTGATAAAGGAGAACGGAGGAAAACTGCCTTCTCTGAACAAGCTTCAGCAAATGTGGGTGGACGCTAATAAGGATTTGGAAATCTCTGATTACTACAAACCTTCTTTGGAGCGCCGTATGTTCCGTCCGCCTTTCATTCAGTTCTTTGAATGCAGTAACATCGTAATAGAAAATGTGAAGATTATCAATTCTCCTTTTTGGACCATTAATCCTGCATTCTGTGACAACATAACGGTTCATGGCGTAACGATCAATAACCCTTCAAAGAACCCCAAAGGTCCTAACACAGATGGTATTAACCCGACTTCTTGTAGCAATGTGCGTATCTCTGATTGCTTTATCAGCGTAGGAGATGATTGTATTACCATAAAATCGGGACGTGATGCTGATGGACGTAAATATGGGAAACCTTGTCAGAATCTGACAATCACTAATTGTATCATGCTTTCCGGGCACGGTGGAGTTGTGATTGGTAGTGAGATGTCCGGCGGGGTGAAGAGAGTGGCTATATCCAATTGCGTTTTTGATGGGACAGATGCTGGTATTCGTTTGAAAGCCTCCCGTGGTCGTGGTGGAGTAGTAGAAGATATCCGGGTGGATAATATCGTGATGAAAAATATCGGCCGGAATGCATTTATCTTTGATTTGTTTTATGATAAGCTTTCCAAACCGGAACCGGTGAGCGAACGCACTCCCGTATTCCGTAATATTCATTTGAGTAATATTACAGGTTCGGATGTGAAGCAGATCGGTTATATAAAAGGTATTGAGGAGATGCCGATAAACGAGCTTTCATTCTCAAATATAAATATGGAGGCGGAAAAAGGGTTTAATGTTGAAACAGCAACGAATATCCGTTTCTTCAATGTGGACTTTGCCGTATCCGAAGGGCCGTCGCTCACTTTCAGAGAAAGTAGCGGAATTACATTGGAGGGAGTCCGTTCGAAGAAACCTATTCCCGGACAGGCTGTGATTGAAGTGGATAAAGCGGAGAATGTTCAGATAAATAATTGTTTTCAGATACAATCGGTGAAAGATTTCTTCAGGGTGACGGGGAAATAAGTAATATCGTAATGTGTAAATGTGCCAATTGGCTGCGTAGGGATAAACGTATACCATTGGCACATTCTTTTTTCATTTCTAAGTTATTGTATTGGCATATTGCCGCATTGACACAGTATCCTCTCCATATATCCGTTATTTCCGTTGCGTGTATCGTATTGATGTGCCAGTCCTTCGGCCTGTTTATAGAAATAATCGCGCAGTTCTGCAACCTGATAGGTACCTTCTGCATTATAAAGAGGAAATTCCTCCGGACGTGATTCATATTTCAGTGCTTCCGCCATATCACATCCAAAGCGGTATTTTTTATACTTACTCGTTCTTAAGCTCCAGGGAACACAGCATTCTACATATTCCCAGCCTCGTTGTGGGTTTGTCATGAAGTAGTATGTGATGAAATTGCCCAGATAGGGTAATAGGTATTCATCCTTTTCACGGCCTGCCAAGGCTTCTTCGGCACGTGCGCACATATCGGCTGCTATTTCTGCTTTTCCCGCTTTTTGCGCATAGTAGGATAGTTTGAGGAAAGCTCTTAAGTTAGCTTCGTAGCAGGTTACTTGTCTGCTGATAAGTGGTTGGGCACGGTGATAGGCTTCATCAAATTTTCCGGTTTCCAAATAGATGTCTAACAGGAAGTTCAGTTCGCAGGCTTCGCACATCATGTCATCCAACTTTTCATTTTGCATCTTGTCGGCATATTCTTTGGCTTTATCGTATTGTCGCATTCTCGTATTTTGTACAGACAATAAGTGATAATAAGAACGTGCGGAATATCCGTTGCGTAGAATACGGGTTTTGAAGTCTTCGGCAATGGCATCTACCTGTACTTTAGGGATTTCCGGAAGATCGAAAGCACAACCCCATATCCATTTGTATTTCCAAAGAATGTCATCTTCCTGAATAAGGTCTTTATTGTTTTCATAATCATCCAGTATACGTGAGAATACGGTGATTTCTTCTTGATCTTCGGAGAGTTGATTTAGTTCGTAAATGAGATCTAAACGCATTTCTACCGCCCATTGTACGTCATCATTTTCATCCGCTATGCGTATGGCTTCTCTGAGTAAAGAGGACTTTTCACGTGGTGAAAGGTTGCCATTCTCTACTTGCAACAGTCTTTTTTGTATTTCAAGTGTGTACTTCATGGGATTACATTAATTTAAGAAGTTGATAAATTCGTTCATTTTGGTAGTCATCAGCTCGCTGAGTGAATGGTTGAAGAGAGTCATTTCCTCACTGTTGACCGGATAACGTCCTTGCAACAAGGCTTGTACATATAGTATATATACGATATGCTGGAAAAGTTTGTTATCTGCTTTTATTTTCAGTAGCGTCTGTACCATTTCATTGTCGGCATTGAATGTCAGTGTAGGTGGTGTCTGCTTTTGAGGGTTGATTGTTCCCAGTACGGCTGCCAACGGGTTATTGGCAGCTTTGGTATTGGTTTCTTTCTCTTCAGCGACGAAGATTACCGGAGTATCTGCCGGAGTGAAATGTTTAAGTTTGCAGATACATCCGAAACGTTTCAATAATTCGCCGGCTTTCTTTTCGAAATCCTTATGTTCTTCGTTGGCTTCTACTTCTGCAAATTGTTCGAGCAAGCGGGCCGGAGAAACTTCTTCCAGTGTCAGTCCGGGAAAGAGGCGGGCAGACTTCTTTAATAGTGTTTCATCAAATGTATATGCGGCATTGACGACCAGCCAACCTTGTGCTCCGGCAATACGGCGTACTTGTCGGAAATCTTCAAGATTACGGGTGTAACGGATTACATGATCAGTTGCGCGGATATTTCCGAAGTTTCTCATCCCTTTGCTGGTTTCAAATGGCAGATAATCCATGAAAAGCCGGAGTAACTCATTGTCTTCCGCAGCAATGGCTTTGATATGGAAATAGTGTACATCGAGAATTTTATTGAATATTTTCCGATTGTTACCGACCAGTCCTTTTAAATACTCTTTTATGGCAGTTCCGATCTCTTTTCGGGCATCTTTCAACAGATCATTGCTTACGAAAGATTCGCGGGAAGCAGTGGACTGCAAACCGTCGGCATTGACCAGGCATCTGATAAAAAAGGCCCAGGAAGGTAGAAGATTACAGTCATCTTCACTCAGCAACATACGTTTCAAATAAATTTTATGAGAATTACGTGTTGAGAATTGAGTGCGGAACGGAAGTATGTAAAGTACTCCGTTTACCTTACCGTTTTCTGTATGGATATGGAAGGCGTCTAAAGCGGAAGATTGAAATACTTTGGCTCCGTGTTCGAGTAACTCTTTACGGGATGCTTTCGGATTCAGCCAAACGGGAGAGGGGGTATTAACCAATTCTTCTTCTTGCCGATGCAGATAGATGGGATAGGGCAGTATTTCTCCATAGTTGCGCAGTATCTTTTTGAATGTTTCGTATTCAAAAAGGTGGGCCCATTCTTTTTTCGGAACCAGAATGACACGTGAACCTATCGGCCATTCTTCATTGGGAAGAGTTGTCTGATAAGTACCATCCACTTTACCACACCAGCGAACCGCTTGCTTATCCATTGCCGAGCGACTTTCTACTGTGATTTCATTGGTTACTACAAAACATGATAGTAAACCGATGCCGAAACGGCCGATGTAGTCGTCCGCATCGGGAGTGTCACGTTTGGAACTTTCACCGATGACCGTAAGAAAACGGTATACTTCCTCTTCTTTCAGACCGATGCCGTTATCTTGAAAAACCAGCGAACCATCTTCATTGAGGTATACGTCGATTCGTCCGGCATAATTTTCGTCGATATTTCGTAGTGCGGTGATGGCGTCCACACAATTTTGAAGTAGTTCGCGTACAAACGTGTTGGGGTTGCTGTAAATGTGTTCCGATAGCAGGGCAATCATCCCCTTTAGATTGACCTGGAACAGATTGTTATTTTCGTTCTCCATTGTGAGATGTGTGAATCTTATCGTTTTCGTCTTCCTGTAATTTTCAACGCTTTCTCGTTGCCGTTTTCTGCTGCTTTCTCGAACCATTCCATGGCTATTTCATCGTTTTCTTCTACACCATTACCGCTTAGGTAGGCATTACCGAGTTCGAATTGTGCTTTGTCACTATTCATTTCTGCGGCTTTCAACAGCCATTGCAATCCGGTTTCCGCATCGGGTGTGCAACCCTCTCCGTACATTAACATTTTTCCTAAGTAGTAGTAAGCGTGAACACTTTCCTGACCGGCCGCATCGTTGAACCAACGAAATGCTTCTTGTAGGTTTTGTTTGACACCTACACCGTTATAGTAGCAGAGCCCCGTGCGATACATGCTCATTGTGTTGCCATTATTTGCGGCGAGGGTATAATATTTGAATGCTTCCGTCTCATTTTCTTCCACTCCGATACCCATTTCGTAACAAATGCCTATTCCTTCACTGTAGAATTCTTGTTCTGCTGCTTGTCTGAAATAGACGAATGCTTTTTCGGATTCGTTGAGTTTGTCGTAATCGTACAGATAGTATTCTCCCAACCGGAGCATAGCCATAGGACTGTTATTGGCAACTGCCTTTTCATACCATTCCACTGCTTGCTTGTTGTCTTCCATGCATGGGCCATATCCGTAGAAATAATAGTCTCCCATTTTGAATTGGGCATATGCATAGTTTGTTTCGGCTGCTCGGGTCATATATTCTACGGCCTTGTGTGGATTTTCTTCTACTCCGTATCCGTTTTCATAAGCCAATCCCAATTCTGTAATACAACGTGGTTCATTATTCTCTTCTCCTTTGTGATACCATTCGAGTGCTTTGTCGGGGTCTTCCTCTACTCCGACAGCGTTTTTGTAGCAACGGCCAACTGCAAACATCGCATCTGTATCTCCCGCCTCGGCAGCTTTTAGATACCATGCAAATCCCTCTTCGGGTTTGGCTTCGCCCAAGATACCTTCACTTAAATAAAAACCTGTGCGATACATGCCATAAGGATATTCCTGTTCTGCGGCTTTGCTGAACAGTTCGAAGGCCTGTTCGTAATTCCGTTCGTTTTCTTGAAGAAAGCCCAACTCCACCATTGCATAGGCAGAACCCTGTGCAGCAGCTTTCTCGTAATATTCTTTAGACTTGGCTTCGTCTGTCACTCCGGCATATCCATTAGCCAGATAGAGGGCTGCACGGCAATAACCGTCATTATTTCCTAATGCGGCTGCTTTCTCATAGTATTCCAATGCCTTTACATAATCCGGATTTTCAGATAAGCAACCGCGTTCATACATCCATCCGATGCGGTATATAGCGCTTCCGGAACCCAGTTCGGCAGCTTTCTGTAACAACTCATGGGCGCGTCCGATATTTTCTTCTACCAACTCTCCATTGAAGTAGACCATTGCCAGGCTTTCGACTCCTTGTACGTAATTATCTTCTACACAACGTTCAAGACAGTATAAACCACGTTCCACATTTTGATATTCATCATTGTACAGATAGATTAAAGCAAGTTCGTAAGCACTGTATGATTCACAATAAAGCATTCCTTTTTCCAGCCATTCAATTGCTTTGGGGATATTGGTCCAGGGGTCGTCTTGATAATAATATCCCAAGAAGTTGGCAGCCGACCATACTCCGGATTTCCAGGCGCTTTCCCATAGTTTGAATGCTTCTTCCGGCTTTTTTCCTAATTCCGGATTCCGCATATACAGGGTGCCTAAGCTTTTCTGGACGTAGAAGTTCGGAACAATAGCCAGTGCTTTTTTGTAATATTCCGCCTGCTCTGCAGTTTTTGTTTCATCGTTGTCGAGTTCATCGCCTATGACAGCGTATATGTGGGCACGCATTCTGTCTTTTTCGGAGAGTACTTCCAATAATTCCTGACGAAGTTGTCGTGCCTGCCCTTCATTACCGGCGTAATTCTCGATACATGCCTGATAGAATTTTTTCCAGCGCAAACCTTCCGGAGTTGTAAGTTTGGCAAAGATACGTTTACCTTCTTCCTGATCCGGCTGACAATAATACCCCATGTATTTCCAGAAAGCAACAGTGGCTTGGGCATGTTCGTCTCCCATCCCGGCTGCTTTTTCATAGTATGGCAATAATTTTCCAGTATCACGTAGTCCATAACGTGCTTCAGCGTATTGGGAACCTTTTTGTGTCCATCCCGCACCGTCAAATTCTCCTACCCGGTCACAGGTTTCCTGTACTTTTTCCCACCAGAAAGCATATTCTTCTTCATTAAGGTCTACCTCTACATTGCAATCGTAGGCTTCAAATATCAGGCGGAAGAAATCGGCTGTTTCCTTTTGGCTCTCTTTGCGATCTAATGCATATTTGCACACGGCTAAAGCTTCCCACCAATTGTCTGGGTTCATTAATAGCTCATGGGTATATTTGCCAAACCATTCGGTTGCAGATTTTCCGGATGTTTCAATTCTGTCGAGTATTTTTTCAAATCGTTCTTTAATGGCTTCCATATAAACTGATTTTTTATGATTTTGTCGCAATGTACGAATATTGCCGGATTGTAACAAAAAAGACTATGAAGAAAATAAATAAAAAAATCCCCTGACTATAACTAATCAGAGGATTTTTACTTACGCTTTTCTAATATTATTCTGCACTCATATACCAACGTGGGTCACCGGCACTATTCTTGCCATCAAAGGATGAATCTTTAATAGTAAAGTTACCGTTTTCCGGATCCGTAAATAAGTTTTCGGAAGTGTTGTTATACTCATACGTGGGTTTGAAAGCATTGCTGCCGAATACAAAGTCTGCTGTGAAATATACTCCCGAAATGGTCGGGGTAGAATTGGCTCTGACTCCTCTTGATGTAGAAGTCCATACACCTTCAGCTAAGACAGCCGTATTGGCTTTTGCAAAAATCAAGTTAGTGAGCTTTATTGTTGGAGCTATATTCTGGCAATCCAAGAAATAACGTGAAGCACCTATTACATTATAGAAAGTACAATTTTCAATTTCAATATTCGTTGTGTTAGAACTACGGAAGTCCATAACGTTATGTAACGCAGTATTGACAGTTGTATTACTCATAATAAAATTAGCTATCGAGTATGCAGCATTATTCCAATAGAAACAGGCATAATTATCAGATCCCTGATTGGTTATAACACAATTGTCTATGATCAGATTATCAATGCTAATAGAAGCATTATCTTTTAAACGTATGATAGAACGGCTATAATCATCGAATGTACAATCGGTGAAAGAAAGTGTTTCCAAGCTGGATGTGTTTCCTTCGTTAATCAAATAAGTGCTTCCTGTATTTATGAAAGCAACGTTTTCGAATGATATATAATTATGATTTCCGTCTATTTCAATCGTTTTATTCGATTTAATAGTTGGCTTTTCTCCACCGGATGCACCAAAGAATGTAACAGATAATCCATCAGGAATTACTATCGCTGCCATTTCACCGGTGGTTTCATCAAGTGTTTCCCAAACGAGCTCCATTCCGGCTTCCATAATGTAGGTTACACTACCTGCAGATGCTAATGCATTTATATCTTCTTGAGTAAGCGCGTCACCTTGGTAGAGATACTTCTTCACATTGGCGCTTGGAGTGGGATTAGTTGTAGAAACTATGCGGGTGCCACGAGGGTGGGTACCGTTATAAATAGTGAACTGATAG
>OKSK01001112.1_pt1 | contig 13719 bp, 10 predicted proteins | sample 1606301 | NCBI WGS metagenome assembly OKSK01 (sample SAMEA3879557, study PRJEB24766) | human gut metagenome | biome: human-associated habitat; feature: feces | place: USA | collected 1985/1987
TTTCATTTCTTCCCGTTGTCATCGGGTAATAAATCAGTTTCATCTGATTCAGCGTAATCGGCTCTGCAATTGCCAAATCATACTTATTTCTCAGCGTTTCCAAAATAATATCTTTTTCCGCAAGAGATACCGGTTCCTTTTCCCGAATAGCATAGTGATTAACTGCTTGAAGATATTGAATTCCGCCCTCCGTTATAACAGCCTGTATTTTAGATGACGGAATATAAAGATCATCCTGCCGGTTAATTTCATTGCATAATACAGGAACCCCATTCAGATAACCCTGAAAAAACAACAGGAAACAATCATCTGCTTTTGACCACTCATATTTCTGAATCTTCTGAGGCTTTAGCAATTCTCCATTCTCGATTGCCTGTTCCATTAATTCCTGCTGTTTTTCCATCTGTTCATACGAAAAACTGTATTTACTGGTCAATTCAACTTTTTCCCAGTCTCCAATCCATCTAACAAACTCTTTTCCTTCCTCTATCAGCTTTTCTTCGTCTTCCAATGAAATTTCCTGCTCATTGTCTCTGACCAAAATCCCTTCACCATAGGCTGATGTAATATATTCAACAGGCAAATTATAATAAACTTTTTTTCCTTCTTCCGTTTCCACTCCTAATATATTGCTGACAGACACCGTTCCATTTTGATTTTTTAATTGTTCGCCAAGTATTCCCTCATACGAATAACAAACGTCCGGCTCTCCTGTGTCTCCTTTTCTTGTTTCCAATCCACTTTCCGGAATTTTCCCAAGTATTTTATTGAACACACTTTCTCCTTGAAATCCATCCACTTCTATCACACATTTTTCAAACTCATTCCATTTTTTGTCCGGCATGTCAACAATCGCATCAATTTTGGCCTGACTGCCAAGCTGAAAACGGATGTGCTCACCATTGCTTAATTCCTGATCATTTTCAGGTGTCACATTTGTTTCCGTTTCATCATTGCTGATAGAACTATTCCGTTCTTCTCCATTTTCCTGTTTTTCTACCTGCTGCAAATTTTCTGACTCATTTCCCATATTCTGACAACCTGTAAAGAACAGTAATATTACCATAATTCCCAATACTTTCTTTCCCATATATCCCCTCTTTTCAAAATTTCGTTCTTTCTCTTCTGTTACTCGAAGCATAGCGAAATTTTTCTCCATCGTCAACGGATCTGGGATATCATGCTCTATCTGGGATAATCAGTACAGATAGCAAAAAATAAAACTTTGTTCTTTGAAATCCGCATTCTTTTTGCTTCCTTCATACAAATAAAGTCTTTTTTATTACGTTTTATCTTATTTTATCGGAAATACTGCCTCTGCGCAAAACAAATCTCCTGTCTCATAATACTTTAACGCGCCACCTACCTTTTGCATCGTCCGTTTTACACTTTTGTGCCCAATCCCGTGGCTGCTTGTATCTTTCTTCGTCGTATTCAAACTTGAATTTTCATTTAAAACAGATTTTTCTATTTTGTTTTGAATCTCCAACCGAAGATATCCCATTTTTTCCTCTACAAAAATTATAATTTCTTTCTTCTCTGTAACTTTCCGCTCTGCTTCAATCGCATTATCCATGAGATTTCCAAACACAGAGCAAAATTCCAAATCATCAATTCCTTCCATTTTGCTCAGAATCGTACACTTCACATCTACTTTTTCACTTCTCGCAAGAGTAATTTTTGTATTAATCATAGAATCCACATAACTGTTTCCTGTCTGAATTAGTGTCTGCACATCTTCAATTTTCTGATTAATTTTTTCCCATACCTTTACCATTTCCGACTGCGGCATGGTCTCCATTGCCTCTTGCAGAGGTAAAAGATAATTTTTCAAATCATGTTTAAATTCTCGTAATTCTTCATTACTTCTCTTAATAATTTCCATACTTTCCTTTGAATATTTCTCTTTTTCTTTCATCAGTTCATATTCTAGCTTTGTTTGATTATCCTTGCTCATTTGCTGTACTATAAAGTACATAATCAGGCACATCAGCCAGATACAGCATACGCACAGCAAAATCCATTTCTGTTCCTGCATCTGCACACTTGGCAGATCTCTTACTACCAAAATAATAGTATTTCCCGCAATAATTGAGAAAACAAGGTTGCATCCCATGACAATCCATTGCCAGCTTATCAGATTCTCTCGTTCAAACAAAAGACTATTTAGTAATTTACCAACAAAAAAATAAGAAATTTTTGATAATAGCATGATCGCAATTCTTACTGTATCCTGATCTTGAATAAACGATGCAACACTTTCTTGAAGGATAAAACTGCCGCCGAAAAGGATCGCTGTGTTTACCATCATCAATACTGCTCTCGCAACTACCGCTGCAGTAACCTTTCTCAGAACACTTCCCTGTGTACCCACCATCAAATAGACAAAAAGCCAAATCAATGTGATCCACATTTCCCACCTGTCATATAACGCAGGATACTTTTCCAACGCAGGAAAGATTAGCCCAAATAGCACTGCAATTCCCCACAAAATTTTACCTTTTTTCCCTTTGGGTTTCTGCTGCATAAAATCCATGCAGAATTCCAACAAAAGTATGTTTTCCCAAACAGAAATTGCAAGTTCAAAAACCTTCCAAAATGTTGCACTCATTCCATCACCACTCCCATAATTTTCATTCGAACCTGATTCAGATAATTTCTGCTGACAGGAATGCTTTTCCCGTTCAATAGCAGAAGTTCTTTTTCGCGCAACCGATATACATAGTTCATGTTAACCAAATATCCTTTATGTGTCCTTACAAATTTATGCGCTTCTAGTTTTTTCTCCGCTTCTGACATTTTCATTCTTACACGAATCGCCTCATCCCTCGTATCTTTTTCCCGATAGAAAAGCAGATAGTTCTTCTCGCTCTCCACAAACCAGATATCACGCAATGCAAGTTTTACACTCTGACGCCCTGTCTGCAGTTCTATTTGGGGAACTTTCTTTCCTGCCTTTTTCTGCAGTTCCAGCAACTGCGGCTCCAGTTCCTCATCCAGATGTGCCTTGCGGATAAAAAAGAATGGATGATACACCAATGACTGAAACACCAGATCATCCTTATTCGATACAAACACAATACAACATTCTCTGTTCCACTTTTTCAGATACGATGCAACCTCAAATCCATTCACTTCCGGCATATCGATATCAATAAAAAAAACAGAAATCTCATCAAGATTTTTGATTCCTTCCAGCATCTCCTTCGCAGATACGTAGCACTCCATTTTCACTGCAATCTTATGTTTCTGACATAAACCTCGAATTCTGATTTCCAGTTTATTTAAAAACACTTTATCATCATCACATAAAATTAAATTCATTATTTTCCCCCGTGCTTCTTATCGAAGATTCTACTTCTCAATAGCATACCAAATTTTTTCTTTTCTCTCAAGTAACCTGGGATAACATGAATGATCTGGGACAAACATCAGATCATTCTGCTCTGAGAGCTTTTTTGCCTGACGGGAAAATGTAACGAGATTTTCCCTCGAAAAAAAACAACACCTGAACCGTTTTGCCAACTCAGGTGTTGTTACAATAAATTTATATCGCCCGCAAAGGCTGTTACGCAACTATATCCTCAAACTGCGAATTGTAAAGGTTTGCATAGAACCCATTCTTCGCAAGCAGTTCTTCATGGTTGCCCTGCTCGATGATATCTCCGTCCTTCATGACAAGAATCAGATCCGCATCACGAATCGTGGACAGCCGATGGGCAATGACAAAGCTTGTTCTACCCTTCATCAGGTTATCCATTGCTTTCTGAATCTCGATCTCTGTTCTGGTATCAACGGATGAGGTCGCCTCATCGAGAATCAGGATCTTATTGTCTGCAAGAATTGCTCTTGCGATCGTCAGAAGCTGTTTCTGTCCCTGGGATACATTGCTTGCATCCTCATTCAGCTCCATCTGGTAGCCGCCCGGCAGGGTCTGAATGAAATGGTGTGCCCGCGCAGCCTTCGCCGCTGCAATAACCTCCTCATCCGTGGCATCGAGCCGGCCGTAGCGGATATTTTCCATGATACTGCCCTTGAACAGCCACGTATCCTGCAGCACCATACCAAAGGCATCGCGAAGCTCTCTGCGGTTGAAATCCCTGATATTGTGGTCATCCAGAAGAATGGCTCCGCTGTTTACATCATAATAACGCATCAGCAGCTTAACCATTGTCGTTTTTCCTGCTCCAGTCGGGCCGACAATGGCAATTTTCTGACCCGGTTTTACCTTCGCACAGAAATCATGGATGATGATCTGATCCGGATTGTATCCGAACTGTACATGGTCAAAGGTTACTGCTCCTGTTACCGTCTCAATGTCCGCCGGATTTTCCGTGGTCTGATCCTCTTCCTCTTCGTTCAGGAATTCAAAGACACGCTCGGATGCCGCCGACATCGACTGTACCATGTTGATAACCTGCGCAATCTGCTGGATCGGCTGGGTAAAGTTTTTCACATACTGGATAAATGCCTGGATATCACCGATCGTGATCACGTTTTTGATCGCCAGAAGTCCGCCGGTCAATGCCACGCAGGCGTAGCCTAAATTTCCGACAAACATCATAATCGGCTGCATCATACCGGATAAAAACTGGGATTTCCATGCGGAATCGTAAAGAATATTGTTGGTTTTTTCAAACTCTTCGATCGTATCCCTCTCGCGGTTGAATGCCTTGATGACGAGATGGCCGCCGTAAACCTCCTCAACCTGACCATTGATGTGGCCTAAATATTCCTGCTGGGCACGGAAGAATTTCTGTGATTTCTTTGTCACGAGTCCGATGAGTCCCATTGAAATCGGCAGGATCACAAGCGCGATCAGCGTCATCAATAGGGAGATACTCAGCATCATGATCATAACACCGATGAGCGTTGCCACCGAGGTGATGATCGTCGTGATACTCTGGTTCAGTCCCTGGCCAAGCGTATCGACATCGTTTGTGATGCGTGAGAGTACTTCACCGTACGTGCGGCTCTCAAAATATTTCATCGGCATACGGTTGATCTTCTCCGAAATCTCTTTTCGAAGCTGATAGCACACCTTCTGCGTCACGCCCGTCATGATCCATCCCTGGATGAAGCTGAACAGGGCGCTCATCAGATACAGGCCAAGTACAAACAGCAGAATCGTTCCGATTCTTGCAAAATCAATGCTTCCGGTGCCCCGGATCTTTTCCATCAGTCCCTCGGACAGTGCGGTCGTAGCTTTTCCGAGAATCTTTGGTCCGGCAACGTTGAACACCGTTGAGCATGCGGCACAGATCATAACGATAAAAATCGCAACTTTATATTTTCCGATGTACTGGGCGAGCTGTTTGATCGATTTTTTCAGATCTTTCGGCTTCTCGCCCGGCTGCATGCCGCGGCCCATCCGTCCCATCGGTCCTCTTTTGCGCGGCTGCTGGTTCATTTCATTACTCATGGTCAGCCACCTCACTTTCCTTCAGTCCAAGCTCTTTCTCTGACAGCTGGGATTTCGCAATCTCCTGGTAAACCTCGCAGCTTCTCAGCAGTTCCTCATGCGTACCTTTTCCGACTACTTTTCCGTCATCGAGCACCAGAATCTGCTCCGCATGGAGAATCGTGCTGATCCGCTGTGCCACGATGATCACGGTGCTGTCTTTGACATTCTCCGCCAGTGCTTTTCGAAGCGCCGCATCCGTTTTCAGGTCAAGTGCAGAAAAACTGTCGTCGAAAATAAAGATTTTCGGGTCTTTTGCAATCGCACGCGCAATCGCCAGACGCTGTTTCTGTCCGCCGGATACGTTCGTTCCGCCCTGTGCAATCGCGGTTTCGTATTTGTCATCTTTTGCCTCGATAAACTCGGTTGCCTGCGCAATTGCGGCTGCCTTTTCGATCTCCGCATCCGTCGCATCGTCTTTTCCGAAGCGCAGGTTGGATGCGATCGTTCCCGAAAACAGCACACCTTTCTGCGGCACGAAACCGATCTCATCGCGCAGATCCTTCATCGTAATGTTTCGAATATCTTTTCCATCGAGCGTAATCTTTCCGCCCGTCACATCATAGAGACGTGGGATCAGGTTGACCAGCGTCGATTTACCGCAGCCGGTGCTTCCGATGATCGCTGTCGTCTTGCCAGGCTCGGCAACGAAGTCGATGTCATGCAGCACATCCTCCTCGGCGCCCGGATAACGGAAGTTGACGTGATCGAAGCGGACAACTCCGTTGTGAACCTCCAGCTGCTCCGGATTTTTGACATCCTGAATGGAGGATTCTGTCTGAATGACTTCATCGATACGGCCGGCGGCAACAGCGGCACGCGGCAGCATGATTGACATCATTGTCAGCATCAGGAAAGACATGACGATCATCATGGCGTAGGTAATAAATGCAGTCATTGCACCGACCTGCATCGTGCCGGCATCGATTTTATGTGCACCGACCCATACGATTCCGACGGTCAGCACGTTCATAATCATCATCATACCAGGCATCATAAAGGTCATGACGCGGTTGGTGAACAGGGTTGTTTTGGTCAGTTCCTTATTCGCACCGTCGAAGCGCTCTTCCTCTTTGTCCTCTCTTCCGAACGCACGGATGACAGAGAGTCCGGTCAGGATTTCACGCGATACGAGGTTGATGTTGTCGACCAGTTTCTGCATCAGCTTGAATTTCGGCATCGCAAGGGAGACAAGCAGCATCACGTAGCCGAGAATGACGATGATCGCAAGAACAATGATCCATTCCATACCGGCTCCCGTTTTCATGACTTTCAGCACACCGCCGATGCCAAGGATCGGTGCGTAGGCAACCATTCGTAGTACCATGACGGAGACCATCTGGATCTGCTGGATATCGTTCGTGCTTCGGGTAATCAGCGATGCGGTGGAGAACTGATCCATCTCCACATTGGAGAATCCGACAACCCGTTTGAATACTTTTTCGCGCAGATCGCGGCCGATTCCGGCGCCGACGCGGGAGGCAAACAGTCCGACGAGAACAGTTACCACACCCATCAGGAGTGCCATGCCGACCATCTTGAGGCCTGCGGTCAGAAGATACGTTTTCTGAATCTGGTCTAGATCGAGGCCCGCCGCTTTGTCTGCGGAAACTGCATACGCAATGCCCATCGATTTTACCAGGGAGCTTCCCATCGTATCAAGCGTTTTTTCCATGCTGTCGCGCATCGAGAGCACGGTGTCTTTATCCATCTGTCCGCTCTCGAGCATCGCTGCAAAGATTGGACGGACATCCACACAGGTGACTTTGACTTTGTTTCCATCGTCATCCTCTTTTTCCTGTTGGAAGCTCTTCAGCTCCACATGCATCATCTCGCCGATCTGCTCAATCGTCATGTTTTCAAACACCGACGCATCCTGACCGGTCTGCTGTGCCATGAGTTGTTTAAAGGTATCCTCCTCCATCGCACCCATCTGGTAATTCATCAGCAGTGCAACGGTCAGTGTATCGTCTGCTTCATCAAGTTCTTTTTCAGAAGCTTTGTTCCGTTCATAATAGCCGTCCTTTTTCGTATAGAGGCTTTCCCATAAATCCACCTCATCATCCGTCATGATAAACTCGGCCGTCTGAAATTCTTCCTCTGTGATTCGTTTCGGTGTAACGTGCTCAACACCACTGTTCTGAATGCCCACATCAATAATATCGGATGTGTACGACGGGAGCGACAGGTCGCACCACGCCTGGACAAACAAAAGCATAAGAATCACGAGAATCGATTTCCAGTACGGGATCATGTTCTTGAAAATCTTACTCATTTTTTCCCCTTTCTGTCTTTTTTTGTGTACCAGCTTGCCGGCACACTAATTCTGTCGTTTTCGGGTGTCAATTTCTTTTTCTGCGATCTCATAGATACGATCCAGATAAGCAACCAGCTGATCTATATCCTCTTCCTTTAACTGTGACATCACAGAGCAGCCAAAGTCCTGCATTCTGTCCCGTACCTCTTCCCCCTTTTTCCAGCCCTTCTCTGTCAGACTGATATACGTATTTCTGCGGTCTTTTTTGTCAACGCTCCGCTCTACATATCCTTTTTCCTCCAGTCCGCGCAGTGTGCGCGACACAGCCGGCGGAAGTGTTTTGGTCTTCGCCGCCAGCTCTGAGCTTGTAATTTTTCCGTTTTCTCCCATTTGCAAAATCGCACCCATAACGGAAAATTCGGAACTGCTGAGTCCCGGAATCAGGTCTGATACGTTCAGTTTTTTAAACTGGTGCACCGCACGAAACAGTTTTTCAAATGCATCTTTCATGTTTTCCCCCTCCTTTTGCCGCAAATGCTTAACAGTGTTATTTATTTACGCGCGTTAAATAATAACACCGGCAAATTTCTATGTCAAGAAATCTGCCGGTGTTTATGTTTTTTTTAGAATTTACGCCACTCAAATAGAATTTGACAAACGCTGCCATTTTGTTTAGATTAGAAGCAAATACGAAAGGACATCTTCATTCCCATGCCAGGTTTTATTTTACATCTCACCGCAGCCCAAATGCTGTTAAAGCACCTCCCGTCCCACCCGGATTTTCCATATCCGATTTCATCGGTAAATGATTTTCTGATCGGAAATCTTCTGCCGGATGCGACGCAGCAGAAAGAATCCTCCCATTTCCGCGATCCGCTTTACCGCGAAAAAATGATGGTATTCCCGGATCTTACACGGTTTACAGCGAAATACCGTTCACTTCTGCCAGATTCGAGCGCACTGGGATATTATTTTCATCTTTATATTGACCGGAAATTTTTTAAGGATTTCATTCCTCAGATTGTGGAATTTTATAATGCGGATGGGGAAATTACAGATATGAGAGATGAGATTGCAACGGTTTATATCAAAAAATCGCGGACATCCATTCCTTTTTCCAGATATCTCACGGAGGAGTATTATTACGGGGACTATACACGAATGAATACATATCTTGTCAACCGCTATTGCATCCCGCTCGATCTCAATCCTAACGTCACGAACCCTGGAATCACAGAAATTCAGTATGAGAACGTCCAACAGGTACTTGACCTCCTCCATCACTTCCTCTCCGTCCCGCCGGAAGCTGCGCAGGATCTGAAGGTCTTTCCGCTTGAAGAACTGCTTGCGGCACTGGAGCAATATGTAGAAGAGTTTTTGGCTGTGCCGAATAAGTATATTCCATAATTTTCCATTTAAAAAGGAGCAGAACCCACACCAGATTCCGCTCCTTTTTCAGAATGTAATTTTTTCGTTTCCTCTTACACTACATCTTGAACGATCCATTCTCTGTCATCCGTATCCATTTGTTTTTTTCTTCGATATTCCGTTGGTGTCCTCCCATAATATTTCTTAAATGTCTTGCAAAAATAATCCATATTTTCAAATCCCGTCTCGCCGGAAATTACAGTTATCTTTTTCTCCGTCGTGGCCAGAAGCTTTGCAGCCTCCTGCAGACGATACTTCACCAGATAATGCACCGGCGTATCGTGAAGATATCTTCGGAACAGATTCAATGCCGTACTCTTGCTCACCATAGCCTGCCCGGCAATATCCTCCAAGGTAAGATTCTGTCGGAAATTTTGATGAATATACTGCATCATCAGCTGTGTTCTTCCCTGTGAGGATGCCGTGTTTTCTCTTTTTTTCTGCAGCACTTCCGAATCCATGTGCAAATAAAGCAAGTGCCACAATTCCTGCGTCAGAAATAAAGTAACCAGTTCCCGGTCTTTGTCTGATTCCTGCGCTTTGAGAATTTTCTGCATGAGCTCCAGTGCTTCTGCCTGCCATTTTATTTCCCTGCAAAAGACAATGCAGTCCACCTTACACGCCTGTATCGGTGCAATGTATTTTTTGTAAATCAGGCTGTCTGCCGGAGCGAGAAATGTCGGTTTCAGAACGAAATTTGGCACAATCGCATGGCCTTCAGAAAAATAGCGATGCAAAATCTTTGAGTTAATAAAAATGCCCGTTCCCTCTCCCAGTGAAAACTGCTTTTCGCCAACCCAGAAGGTTGCTGTTCCCTCCTGTACAAAAACAAACTCAAACTCCACATGCCAGTGCCATTCTACACAATGAAAATCAAACAACGCAAGATCGTCGTAATACAATTGAAACGGATACTCACTGTTTCCATGCTGTATCGTTTCCATCATGCTTTCATCCGTTTGGATCTTGTTATAAAATGTATTAAATTCCATCTTTCCCCGCCTCCGTTTTTCAGGCACGCCCCTCTCTATTTTACGATATTATACAATAAACAGACGATATATTCCAGTGAAAGCGACACTGTTTTACGTTATTATACAAAAAGAATCGTTGTCGCTCCATGGAACACGGTGAACGGCAACGAAACGAACACTACGGCCGCAGCAGTTCTGCCATTTTAAAAAACGGAGTATATCACTATGAAAAAGAACTACCACAAAACCTTAATTGCCTGTTATCTTGGATTTATCACGCAGGCAATTTCTGCAAATTTTGCACCTTTACTATTTCTTACCTTTCACAGAACTTACCATATTTCTCTTGGAAAAATTGCGTTTATCTCGACAATATTCTTTTTCACACAACTTCTTGTCGATTTGTTCTGTGCCAGATATGTCGATAAAATCGGTTATCGCAGGTGTGTCGTTGCTTCTGAGATTCTTTCCGCCTGCGGCCTGATTGGACTTGCCTTTCTGCCCAATATTCTGCCAAATGCCTATGCAGGAATTTTGCTCAGTGCCATGATCTATGCCGCCGGAAGCGGACTGATTGAGGTTCTTGTCAGCCCAATCGTAGAAGCTTGTCCGTTTGACAATAAGGACAGCGTTATGAGTCTGCTTCATTCCTTTTACTGCTGGGGGTCTGTAGGCGTCATCTTACTCTCCACTGCTTTTTTGGCAGTTTTTGGTATGGAACGCTGGCCGATCCTCGCATGTATCTGGGCTGTACTTCCACTGTACAATACGTTTAATTTTCTTTCCTGCCCGATTGAATCACTGACTGGAAGCGAAGAAGGACTTACCATTCGTCAGCTGTGCCGTCTTCCCATTTTCTGGATTTCCCTTGTCCTTATGGTCTGCGCCGGAGCAAGCGAGATTTCGATGGCGCAATGGGCTTCCGCTTATGCCGAGTCTGCATTAGGTCTCTCAAAAAGCATTGGAGACATTGCAGGACCGTGCCTGTTTGCTGTGATGATGGGCATCAGCAGAACCTTCTATGGTAAATACGGGGAAAAAATTGACTTAACAAAATTTATGATCGCATCCGGTACACTTTGCCTGATCTGTTATCTGGCTGCAGCTCTCGCACCATATCCTCTTTTAAATCTTATAGGCTGCGTTGTGTGTGGTTTCTCCGTAGGAATTATGTGGCCGGGAACCATCAGTATTTCATCCTCTAAAATTCCACTCGGCGGAACTGCACTGTTCGCACTTCTCGCCATGGCCGGAGATATGGGTGGTTCCATTGGCCCATTTGTTATTGGATTTGTCACACAAAACACCGGCGACGATCTGAAGGCAGGTATGCTGGCCGGCTGCATTTTCCCTGCTGTACTGATTTTATCTGTTTTTCTGCTCCGACAAAGGAACGCAGAGCAAAAATAAGCACAAAAGAGATACCGTAACGTGTCTCAGACACAGGAGCCGGACAGTCCGACTCCTTTTTTTCATGTCTCTGCAATATTTCTCACAACTCCCGAAAACAGAATCGATCCGTCCTGCCCCGTGACAAGAAACAGGAATGGACGATCCAGTACGAAGTCGATTTCGTCGTCCGGTATTTCTGCTGCGGTTTCTGAAATGCCGAGTTCTGTATACGCTGCTCCGGTTACTCCGTTTTCGTCGATTTCTAGCGTGGCGGCATGATCTGCTTTGCTCAGGTATAAATTCTCTTTGTCCCCTGTTAATGGACTGAAATCTGCCAGATCCGTATCCAGCGCATCCGTTACACCTAGTGCGCGCACCGTTTCGATCAGGTCTGTTTTTTCCGATACTTTAAATTTAGGAACAGACAGGTTCACCATAGGGGAATACCAGTTATCACTGCTTTCATCCCGCCGTATAACCTTCATCAGATCCGGCGATGATACCAGTTCATTGACATCGGTATTTTCATCCGGAAGCAGGAAATACATGGAGCCGCTGTCCTGAAGGCTAAGGCTGACTGCACGGAAATGTTCGCCCTGGTAGACATCCATCCATTCCGTTTTTTTCATCATGTCCACAGTGGTATCTCCCGCAGCTCCGTGGAAGGTTTCCTTCTCTGTATCTACTTCCCAGAAATTTTCCCTCCACATCGCCTTATAATAGATGGTTGATACCAGTTCAAATACCGTTTCCGGGGCAATCGCCATGTCTTTTGTATATTCCTTCAAAAGTCCGCCGGTATTATCATCCGTCCACGTCCGCAGGGCCTGATTCATCTCTTCCGATCCGGGAGTCCCACGGAAGGTCGATGCATAATACTGTTCCGCCAGCCGCTGCAGCGTTGTGTCATTGTATGTTTCCTCACCATCCAGCCACAGCGAATTTGCCAACACACTTTTCAGCGCGGGCGTGTCTGCATAATTGCTTTTCCAGAGCGAAGAAATATTTTTCCGTAAGGTGTCCATATCCTGCGCACCAAGCATATCCAGAATCTGCTGCCGCGTATTTCCATCCGAAGTTTCCGCCAGCATCGCAAACGCGATATACAGATTGATCGGCGAGCAGACGGTATTTTCATTATCGGAAACCAGCATCTGTTCCATCAGTTTCTGATAATACGCATCCATTCCCGACTGCAGTTCCGCTGATTTTGTCGTCAGTTCCCTGTAGGAATTCCACCAGTCCCAGTGCGCATCACTTTCCATAAATTCCTGTGCATCCATCGTCTGCGCCACAGATGCCGGATAAGCTGCCATAACCGTCTTTAGCCCCGACGGGTAACGGACTGCCGAACTCTCCTGTCCATTTCTCCATGTCGTAACCCCCAGCACCGCCGATGATCACCGCGCAGGCTGCCGCGGCCGTCCATTTTTTCCATGCAGCCCCTTGGGAACGCTGATAGTCCCGCGCCTTTTTCACCATAGCAGGATCCAGGTCACTCAGTGTTTCAAACAGTTCTTCTTTCTTCATACTTCGAACCCCCTTTCCGTCAAGTGTGTATGCAGTTTCCCACGGATCCGGTTCAGCGTAACTGAAACATAGTTTTCGCTTCTGCCCAGACGCCCCGCGATTTCGCTGATACTGTCCACATACCAGTACCGCAGGACAAACATGCATCGTTTCTCCTCCGGCAGCTTCTGCAGAAACTGATTGATCTCCGCGATCAGTTCTTTCATCTCCCACTGCCGCTCAATATTATCTTTCCCCGAAACGCATTCTTCCAACTCGTCCAACACCGCATCAACCTGACTTCCTCCGCGTTTTCCGCGATGCATTTTTCTATACAGATCAAACGAAAGATTTCTTGTTATCTTTCCAAGAAATGTCGATAACAGAGACGGCCGGTGCGGCGGCATGGCATTCCACGCATGAAGCCAGGTGTCATTGACGCATTCTTCTGCATCCGCCGGATTCTGCAGAATATTCTGTGCAATAGATGTACAGTATGCACCATATTTCATCGAGGATTCGCTGATCGCAGCTTCATCTCTGTCCCAATACAGCAGGACAATTCTTTCATCTTCCATATGGAACTTCCCCCTTTCATCTATCATCACGCTGTTCTGCAGAAAATCTTACACTTTTCGAAAAAAAATTCAGGTTCGAAAAAGGGCGCAGCCGAAGCCACGCCCTTCTATTCTTTTTTG
>OKSK01001147.1_pt1 | contig 13451 bp, 10 predicted proteins | sample 1606301 | NCBI WGS metagenome assembly OKSK01 (sample SAMEA3879557, study PRJEB24766) | human gut metagenome | biome: human-associated habitat; feature: feces | place: USA | collected 1985/1987
CTGTCAAGGCATCCGTGTTTTACCTCTACAGCGATCGGAATATCATATTCGCATCCGACCAGCAGTCCACGTCCTCTTGCCTCTTTCACATGCGGGAGTTTTGCAAGTTCCTGTTTCATGTATTCTCCCATTTCTTTTGCATTTTCACTTAAGTTATTATCAAGAATTTCTGTTACAGATGCAAGACCTGCTGCACATGTTACACAGTGTCCGCCATATGTAGAACCATGTGTTCCTGCCGTAAATTCTTTTGCTACTTTCTCTGTTGCACAGCATGCTGCTAATGGCATTCCGCCTCCGACTGCTTTTGCCATGGACACTGCATCTGGTTTCACGCCATATCCCATGTATGCCATCGGTGCTCCGGTACGTCCCCATCCTGTCTGAACCTCATCAAACAGGAGTAACATATCTTTTTCATCACATAATTTACGAAGTCCTTCAATGAATTCCTGTGTTGCAGGATGCACACCACCTTCACCCTGTACAGGCTCAATCATGATTGCGATCGTATTCTCTGTTACCTTAGATTTGAAATCTTCAAGGTTATTATATTCTGCATAATCGAATCCCGGAAGCATTGGTTTGAATCCCATCTGGATGGCATTGTCCGGCTGTCCTGTTGCAGACATTGCTCCGTATGTTCTTCCGTGGAAACCATGTTTTGCTGTAATGATGTGATATCTTTCCGGTCCAAAGTTATCCACACCGTATTTTCTTGCCATCTTGATCATGCACTCATTGGCTTCTGTTCCGGAGTTCTGATAAAAGATCTTATCCATTCCAATCGTATCACAGATCTTCTTAGCCAGTAATGCCTGTGGAATTGTGTATGGGTAGTTAAATGTATGCATGATATCATCTAACTGATCCTTGATTGCTGCAATGACTTTTGGATTTCTGTTACCACAGCTGTTAACGGCAACTCCACCGTAGAAATCGAGATATGCATTTCCCTCTTCATCATACAGATACATGCCCTCTGCTCTCTCTGCAATGAAATCATATCTTTCATAAGTCTCCACCATATACTTATTGACCATGTCCTTCAACTCTTGTGCTGTAAGTCCCGTATCCTTTAATCTCATAATAAAACTCCTCACTTTCATTCATTTTCGAATTTGTTGAATTATGATCTCGTTCGTTTTCCTATCCTTTTATCACTCTGTCATTAGAACGAAAAAAGGCACCACACCCAAACGGGTATGGCGCCTTTGCCTTTCAACGATTCACAGTATATACCTGTGTTTTTGAAACGTCAATATGTTTTTTGAAAATTTTTTTATTCTTTTTTTCTTTTACTTTTTCTACACTTCTATTCTATGTTCCTAAACCCAAAATATTCCGTTTTCAAATCACTTTTTCACTCTTTTCAAAGACTCTGATCATAAGCAACCAACAGATCCGTCATTTTCCCGTAACTTTTGACACCCTGCTTTTGTCCATTTGCTTTCAGATACGTGTCATTCACCATATTCGCCACTTCTGCCACGCTCCCATCATATTCTGACCAAAACTGATCGTCTGCCCGCAAATCCGGTTCTGCCGCTTTGCTCAGACCTTCTCTTACTTCCTGCCACACTTTTGGATCTGCCCTGTATAGAGCATTCATGGCGTACTCCCACGCAGACAGCGTTCCACTGTACTGAAATTCTGTCATGTCTGACTCCCTGCATGCCAGAAATGAAATAAAATTGGCTTCTTCCTCCTGCATAAATCCTCGTAAGTGAGACAATTCATGACACATGGTAAACGGAAAATCATATGACGGCATATCCTGATTATAATTTGCCTCGATCGTAAATGGCGCATAAATTCCCATCAGTTTCTGATATGACAGGATTTCTGAAACCAGCACCGGCTTGGGATTCGGATAATATCCCTGAAGCGCAGGATACTGCCTGCCAAGTGCCTGCATGGACCGGACTGCTTCTTGTCGTATCTCCTCCGGCAGCTGCAGCTCTCCGTTTTCAGTTCTCTCTACCTGTGTACTCAGACGATTGACCTCTTCTGTCAGCCATTGACAGGTTGCTTGCAAGTCTTTCACCGAATACGTCTGTATTTTGAGCCCGGATTTTTCCGAAAAAGATTCTCTATGATAATTGATGCCGCAGTTGATCACAAATACAAACAGCATAATACAGCCGCCCAAAAACAATCCCGCAAGCCATTGCCAAATTGCTTTTGTTCCTGCCTTCCTGGACTCGAAAGCTGCATAGATTCCGGTTCCTATCATCAGAAAAATCACAACATAAAGACTCAGCTCCACAAACGAAAACGGAACTATCCCAAACAGCCGCCCGATCACAGACACCAGGCCTTTGTAAATATGAGTAGAATACCATTCCGAAAATGACAGACTGATTCTTGCAATCAGCGTCAAAATACCACTGACCGCCAGAAATAAAAGTCCGCTCCATATATACTTTACTGTTTTGGTTCTTTCTCTTTTGCCGCGCATCTTTTTCCTCTTTCGTAATTCTTTCTACTTCTGGCCGCTCAAATCCTCCGGGTACCTCTTCATGATATGAAAATACATCACAAGCAGCAGCCCGCCTGCCAGCACCCATGCCGCAGGACTTGCCAGACATACTCCCACATAACTTTTATAGTGTGCCGCCCCGATGGCAACTACACCTCTTCCGATCAGTTCTGCCACCCCGGCCATCATTGGAAGAATTCCAAATCCCATGCCCTGGATTCCATTTCGATACACATTCACCACAGTAAGCGGAATAAAGAACAGTCCGACACATTTCAGATAAATATCCACATATCCCATGATCTGCCCCAGATTTTCTGACAGAAATAATGGCGTCAGATATTTGCCTGCAAACATCACAAAGATCCCCGTCACAACGGCATATGCAAAGCCCATCCATGTCGCGCTTTTAAATCCCTGTCGAATCCTGAGAATCTTTCCTGCCCCCATATTCTGGGCACAATAAGTTGCCATCGTCGTTCCCAGCGCCACATACGCCTGTGTTACCAGCTGCTCGATCTTGCTGGCCGCCGTAAATCCTGCAATCGCCACGGAACCCAGGATATTCAGAGAAGACTGCATCATCATTGCGCCGATCGCCGTGATGGAATATTGAAACGCCATCGGAAATCCAATTCCAAACTGGATCTTCACCAATGTTCCATCCAATTTCCAGTCTTCTTTTGTAAGTCTTAAAATCGGAACCTTTCTGATGATATAAACCAGACATAACGCTCCTGAGATGCCCTGTGCGATCACAGTTGCATAAGCCGCGCCTGCCGCTCCCATATGGAACACAATAATAAATACCAGATCCAGAATAATATTCAAAACCGCAGCCAGGATCAGAAAATAAAGCGGTGTCTTGCTGTTTCCCAGTGCACGCAGGATACTGGCCAGAAGATTATACAGTACCTGTGCAAAAATTCCGGCACAGATCACCATGATATATGCATAAGCATCGTCAAAAATATTATCCGGCGTATTCATAAAGTACAAGAGCCATCTCATTCCCACCATGCTGATCACAGTCATGATCGCTGACACAATAAGTGACAGGATTGCCGCGGAACCTACTGTTTTTCTGACGGCTCTCATATCTCCGGCTCCGAATTTCTGCGCGGTCGGCACTGTAAATCCGGCTGCCATCCCCTGCAGAAATCCAATGATCAAAAACATGATCGTTCCTGTAGAACCAACTGCAGCCAGCGCATCTGCTCCCACAAATTTCCCAACGATGATGGTATCTGCCATATTGTATAATTGCTGAAAAACATTTCCTATAAAAAGAGGAATCGTAAAATTCAGTATCATCTTCGTTGGATTCCCAACGGTCATATCCTTTTCCATACACTCCACCCCTTCAGATTACTACATTTTGTGCTATTATACGACATCAGCCAATGAAAAACAATTCCTTTATCCCTAAATAAAACCATTAAAAAACTCCGTAAGTCTCTCTCGACCCCGGAGCATTATTTGCCAACTGTATATTCCATTATTTATCTTTCCACTCCAACATGCGATACGCATTTACATCACCATTCATAGAGAGAAGTCCTGCTATGATCGTTTCTCTGTTTTCCTGAAAATATTTTTTCACTCTGTCCATCCATGTTTTCTTACTCTGCTTCTTCTCGACATATGCTCTGTCTTTCAATACTACTGTATTGTTCATATTCCTCACCTAATCCTTTTTTATCTCTTTTTCTCTTTACAAGTATATTATATGGTGTATTTTCCAAAGATACTAGAGCCTTTTTAACTTATTTTAAGTCGATATTGACTTTTTCAAAGAGCACTTCTGCCGATTCTTCAAAAAAATATGGGAATTTCGTTTCTTCAATACGTCAATGAAATCCGAATTTCCCATATTTATTACGATTTACTGCATACACACCTTCTGAAGTTCGCAAGCATTTACTTTAATACGCTTTTTACAGCGTCTTTCCATCCATTGTACTTTCGCACTCTTATTTCTTCACACATCTTCGGCGCATATTCCTGACGTTTCAGACGCGTAAACACTTCATCTCCATACAGCCCCAGTCCTCTTCCGGCTGCATAAGCAGCTCCAATCCCGGAGAGCTCTTCTGCATCCGGCACAAGCACCTTTCGATTCAGGATATCGCTCTGGAACTGCATCAGATACTGATTTCTGGTCGGACCACCGTCCACTCGCAGCTCCTGAATCTCGGTTTTTGCATCCTGACTCATCGCATTTACCACATCTGCAATCTGGTATGCGATACATTCTACTCCTGCGCACACCATTTCCGCCTTTCTTGTCGTTCTTGTAATGCCGATTAAAGCGCCCTTCGCTTCACTGTTCCAGTACGGAGCTCCAAGTCCTGTAAATGCCGGAACAAAATACAGACTGTCGTCTGCTTCTGCCTTTCTGCAGAGTTCTTCCGTCTCTGCCGGCGACTGAATCAGTTCCATATCATCCTTGAGCCATGTAATGACTGCTCCCGTGTAGTTGATATTTCCTTCCAGCACATAGTTGATTTTCCCCTGCATTCCCCATGCAAGAGAAGTTACTACACCGTGCGTGCTCAGCACCGGTGTCTCCCCGATATTCATCATAATAGATGATCCGGTTCCATACGTGGACTTGATCATTCCTTTTTCCAGACACCCCTGCCCAAACAATGCTCCATGGGAATCTCCCAGTACACTGTGGATCGGAACTGGTTTTTCAAAAAATCCATCCAGATCTGTCTCTCCGAAACAGCTGTCCGAATCACATACTTCTGCCAGATCCTGTGCATCCAGTCCAAATAACTGACAGATTTCTTCATCCCATCTCTGCTCAAAAATATCAAACAACTGGGTGCGGGATGCGTTGGAGTAATCCGTTTTATAAGACGTTCCATGTGTCATCCGGTATACAAGCCAGGTATCGATTGTTCCGAAACACAGCGCATGTTTCTTTGCCAGTGCTTCTGCACCTTCTACATTTTCTTTCAGCCATGCCAGTTTCGAAGCCGGAAAATACGGCGAAAGCGCAAGCCCTGTCTTTTTCCGGATCATCTCTGCCGCCCCTGTTTTCTCCACACGGCGGCAGATTTCAGCGGCCCTTGCACATTGCCAGACAACAGCGTGCGCGATTGCTTTTCCGGTCTCTTTTTCCCAGACAAGAGAAGTTTCTCTCTGATTGCTGATTCCGATTCCTTTGACGCTCTCCTTTGAAATCCCGGACGCCTCTACCAGATTTTTCACCACCTGTACGGCATTCTGGTAAATTTCTTCCGGATCATGAGAAACCCATCCTTTTTCATTGATCATCTGCTTATGCGGGAGATCTTTTCTCTGAAGCAGCATGCCGTCCTGATCAAAAAGCAGCGCTTTTGTTCCCTGCGTACTCTGATCAATACTGATAATATAGCTCTCTGCCATGTCCTCTCTCCTGTCCCCTATTTCAGGATTTCTTTTGCCTTGTTCGCAATACCTTCTGCATTCAGGCCGTAATAATCAAATACTTCTTTTGAAGTTCCTGTGATAACCGGTGCATCCGGAAGAGACATATTTACTACTTTTTTCGGGCATTCTCTTCCTGTTACCTGTGCCACCATAGAACCAAGTCCTCCAAACGGTGCATGCTCCTCTACTGTAAGGACTGCTTTTGCATTTCCTGCCATGCGCACGATTGCTTCCTCATCCAGTGGTTTGATGCAGTACATATCCAGAACGGACGCTGAAATTCCTTCTGCTTTTAAAAGCCTGGCTGCATCTTTGGCTGGTTTTACCATTTCTCCGCAGGCGATGATCGCTACGTCGTTTCCATTTGTATTTCCTTCTGTCACAACTGTCGCATGATCCATTTCAAATGGTACATTATCTTCCTCGTAAGTCGGATCTACTGCATTTCTTCCCACACGGATGTACGCCGGTTTTTCATCTTTTAACAACGCTTTTGTCAGTTCTCTCGTTTGCAGATGATCACTTGGAATATAAACGCGCATATTCGGAATCGCACTCATTGCCGCAATATCCTGCGCGGAATGATGACTCATCCCCAGAGCACCGTAGCTGACCCCGCCACTGATTCCGATCAGTTTTACATTCGTGTTGGAATATGCAACATCCACTTTACACTGCTCATAGCTTCTTGTAGAAAGGAAGCATGCCGGTGAAACCGCATAAGATTTCTTTCCACATTTTGCAAGTCCGGCTGCAATACTGACCAGATTCTGTTCTGCAATTCCGGTTTCCACGAATTGTTCCGGATACGTATCTGCAAATGGTGTAAAAGATCCACTTCCTCTGGAATCACTGCAGAGCGCAACAATATCTTTATCTTCTTTTGCAGCTTCCATCAATACTTCACAGATTATCTGTTTATTTGCTGTTTTTCCCATTATGACAACGCCTCCTCTGCAGTTTTTAAGTCTTTCATAATGATATCATACTCTTCCTGTGTCGGAACTTTATGATGCCAGTTTGCTTTATTTTCCATAATAGAAGAACCTTTTCCTTTCACCGTATTGGCGATCAGTACCGTTGGTTTCCCCTTCACACGCTTTGCCTCTTCGAATGCAGCGTGCAGTTCATCGATATCATTTCCGTCTTTTACATCGATCACATGCCACCCAAAGCTTCTGAAACGTTCATGCAAATCATCGTGTCCCATCACATCTTCTGTGTTTCCGGAAATCTGAAGACGATTACGGTCTACCACTGCGCACAGATTATCCAACTGATACTGATGTGCTGCCATGGCGCCTTCCCAGACAGACCCTTCCGCCAGCTCTCCATCTCCCATGACTACATACACGCGGCGGTCTTTGTGATCCATTTTGGCTGCCTTTGCCATTCCTACGCAGACCGGAAGTCCATGTCCCAGAGAACCGGAATTCATCTCGATACCCGGCAGTTTATTATTCGGATGGCCAATATATTTAGAACCAAATTTGCTGAAATTTTTCAGGACATCTTCTTTATCCAGAAATCCTTTTTCCGAAAGCACTGCATAGTATGCCTCCATAGAATGACCCTTACTGAGTACAAACAGATCTCTGTCCGGATCTTCTGGATTTTTTGCGTCAATGTTCATCTGATCAAAATACAGCTCTACCAGAACTTCCATCACGCTCATGTCACCGCCGATATGCCCTGCCTTTCCGGCACAGATAATGTCTATGGTGTCTCTTCTAAGCTGATAAGCCAATGCTTTTAAATTCATATCTTACCTTCCTTTCTCTCACTCACCGCGCAGATATGCTTTTACGTCTTCCTCGATCGGATCATAGAGATCCGGTTTCACGCCGATATATTTACATGCCTCATACAGTACCGGAACTACATTTTTGTGAATACCGACACAGTGGTGAATATACGGTCCTTCTACAATCTTGGCTTCCAGACGTTTGATGTTTTCCACTTCTACCCAGAGATATGTTCCCATTCCTTTCGGTCCGTCCACACCTTTTGCGTTTCCAAGAAGAAGTGAATATTCTCCATTGTCTCCATCGAAGCGGCACAGTGTCACTTCTCCGTGTTTTGCTTCTGCAGTCAGACTTCCCGGATGCTCGAATGCCAGCGGATACGTCAGTTCCGGTTTTTCCTGTGCAACCGACATCGGCCATGGCCCGCAGTGCTGCAGCAGTTCTCCGTTTTCAATGTCAGGATGACGGATCGTCCAGTCTGCGAAAAATCCTCTCTTTTCATCCATTCCCGCAGCTTCTGCCAGAAGTGCGGTCACTGCTCCGTGAATATCGGTTTCACAGACTACCGGAATGCCCTGTTCATTGAGAATCGCATTTGCTGCACATGGCATAATTCCGATTTCTGTCTGAAGCGCATTCCAACACTGGATCGCAGCTGCCTGACATCCATATTTCTCTACCAGACTCTTCATTGCCAGAGCCAGAGCTGCTACCATTTCTACTTTCTCTTCTTTGATCTTGATAACCATGGTATCCTTGATGTAAGCGATCATCTGCTCCATTTTTTCTTTGTCTTCACGAACTGTTTTTACTTCTTCTGTCAGCTCTGTCATCGGAACCGGCGCCAGCTGAATATTAAATTTTTCGAGCAATTCTCCTTCATTGCACATTGTCGTCCAGAAGTCAAACGGACGTGTTGAAATCTGAAGAATCCGGATATTTTTAAATGTTTTTACGACATTACATACTGCAAGAAAATCTTTGACTCCACGTTCAAAGACCGGATCGTTTAATCTGCAGTTTGTCAGATATGTAAATGGAATCTGAAATCTTCTGAGCACCTTTCCTGTTGCAAACAGTCCGCACTGTGTGTCGCGCAGTCTCACACCGTTTGGCTCCGGTCTCTCATCCAATGGCCCCCACAGAAGAACCGGAACATCCAGTTTCTTTGCCAGTCTTGCACAGACGTATTCTGTACCGAAATTACAGTGTGGGAGCATCAGACCATCCACACCTTCCTTTTTGAATTTTTCTACGATTTTATCGACATCTTTGTCATCATACAGAAGTCCTTCTTCGTTGATGTCTGTGATGTCCACAAAGTCCACACCCAACTCTTTTAGTCTCTGTGCTGTCAGCCCTCTGTACTTAACCGCATCCGGTGCGCTGAAAATACTTCTTCTTGTGGGTGCAAATCCCAGCTTGATTTTTTTCATGATTCAGTCTCCTTTCACATACCCTTTGTATTTGTGTATTTTGCTTTTTCTTTCAAGGATTTTCTTGTTGTTTTCTAACTTCAGTATAGCTTCGCAGAAACTCAATTTCATCCAATAATTAAGTATTTTTCACTTAATTATTAACTTAATTATTGTTTTTTCTTTGTATCTGGTTCATAATAAATTCAGAACACAAAACAACAATTCGAAAGGATCATATATGGGAATTACAGCAAAGGAACTTGCAAGAAAATTAAATCTTTCTGCCGCCGCTGTCTCCATGGCGCTCAATCACAAACCCGGAGTCAGTACGGCAACACGGCAGCTCGTCCTGGATGCTGCCGAAAAATATGGATATGATTTTTCCCGGATCGCGGAAAAGCATACCACTTCCGGGGCGATTTATTTTGTCATTTATAAAAAACATGGAACCGTTGTGGCAGACACTCCGTTTTTCTCCCAGGTTTCCGAGGGAATTTCACAGGGATGCAAAAAGAATGACTATCGTCTGAAGATCAGTTATATTTATGAAGATGAAGATACGATCACAAAACAGATCGAAGAAATCCAATATTCGGACTGCGCAGGAATTATCCTGCTCGGAACAGAAATGGAAGCCGGAGATTTAAAACCGTTTTTAAATCTTCCGATCCCTGTTGTCCTTCTGGACGCCTATTTTGAAACTGTTCCCTGCAACTGCGTTCTGATCAACAATGTACAGGGGGCGTATCTTGCAGCCAGACATCTGATCCGAACCTGCAAAACACAGCCCGGATATCTTCGCTCTGCCTATCCGATCAGCAATTTCGCCGAGCGTTCTTCCGGGTTTTACAAGGCGATCCGCGCCTCCGGCATGTCCTCTTCCCGTTCCATTGTCCACAGCCTGACGCCTTCCATGGAGGGCGCATATGCCGATATGCTGGAGATCATCAAAAATGAAGAAGAACTGGCTTCCTGCTATTTTGCAGACAACGATCTGATCGCCGTAGGAGCCATAAAGGCTCTCAAAGAAAACGGATACCGGATTCCCCAGGATATCGGAATCGTCGGATTTGACAATCTTCCCCTGGGCAGTGTGATCGAACCGGCACTGACAACCATACATGTCCCAAAGCAGTATATGGGCGAAGCTGCTGCACAAAAACTCATTGATCTTTTAAACACCCCCGGGCAGCCTCCCACAAAGACGGAGGTATCTACAATGCTAGTGAAGAGGGGGACGGTGTAAACCGTCCCCCTCGCTACGTAGAATCACGTGGAAACATAGATTAAAAACATCAGGCATCCTGCAGGATGCTCAGATCCATCTGATAAATGTAATCTTCTGGTAATCTCTGTTTTTTCAGCATCCCCACAAGATAAATCGGACAATACAGCACCTTATCCTTTTTTTGAATATTTTCATTGCAAAATACAATTGCTTCTGAAATTTCATACTGTGGGTTTTTCAACACATTATCCAGTGCTCTATGCCTCATATAATCTTTACCAGATTTTACTTCAATTGGAAGAATCTCCCCCTGATATTCCATTACAAAATCCAATTCCCCTTGTTTCTTATTATTAAAATAGTACAGATCAAATCCATGTGCCCGCAATTCTTGTGCAACAGCATTTTCATAGACAGAGCCAAAATTGATATCTTTCTCTTTATTTAAAATCTTAATCTGAATACCATCTGCGTACATCGCAGCCAACAATCCCACATCAGACAAAAACAACTTAAACATATTCGTCGCCTTTGACAACAGCAATGGAATTTGAGGCTCCTGCGCGCAGAATACAGGCAAAGCAACTCCTGCTTCTTTTAACCAAATAAAGCTGTGTTCATATCTTGAAAATTTAAAATGCTCATTTAAATCCTTCAAAATAAACCTTTTGTTTTTACTGTTTAGTTCACTTGGTATCAATTGAAAAATATCTTCAAGATATAATTTCTCATTTGGATCATATTTGGCAATATCTTTTTTATAGAGCTGAATGATACCCGTTTGAATTTGCAAAACTTCATTCAGATTATTCGTTTGCAAATACCGTTGAACCGCCGCTGGCATCCCTCCGACAATCAAATACAACCGAAACAAATCCATCATTTTCTCATGGATCAAAGAATCTATTGACTGCTTTTGTTCAAAACACTCCTCCAGCTTATCCAAAACTTTATCCGACACTCGATTTGCTTTACAAAACTCAAAAAAATCCAATGGAAACATCTCATAAATCGTCATATATCCCACTGGAACAGAACGGATATCCTTTAGCTCAACTCCCAATAAAGAACCACTCAAAATATAACGATAACTTCCCTCATCCACTAAAAATTTAATAGCTGTTACAATTTCCTTACACTCCTGTACCTCATCAAAAAAGATAAGCGTTTTCCCTTTGATCAGCGGAATATCCATTAAAGCCGAAATACGAAGTAAAATGTCTTCGCTGTTTCTTGCGTTCTCAAATAACGTAATCGCTTGTGGCATTTCCAGAAAATTAATCTCGATCACAGATTCAAAATGCTTTCTTGCAAACTGACGAATACAATAGGTCTTTCCAACCTGTCTGGCACCCGTAATCATAAGTGCTGACTTCGGCTCTGTTTTGAAAAATTTTTCAATTTTCTTTTCCATCGTTCTATCTAACATATCATTCCCCCTGCAAATGCACATTTTTCAAGAGTTCTATTTATAGTATGCCACTTTTTGTCCGATTATACAATGAAACCCCCAATCATTTTGTCTGTTTTTCCAAAATGTTTTATTCGATTTTGTCCGTTTTTCCAATATTGATATCTTTGTACCATGTCTGTAATTACTTACAAGCAACACGAAAAACAACTTTCTTCTTATTCTACATCCTGATGATACACATGATTCTGGTAATTTTTTGGCGTCTCTCCGGTATACTTTTTAAAAATATCGGTAAAATAGCGATAATTGTTATACCCTACCATTTCACTTACTTTGTATACTTTGTACCCCTTTTTGAGCAGATTCTTCGCTTTATCGATCCGCAGACTGGTCAGGAATTTTACATAGGACATTCCAACTTCACTTTTAAACAGCACACTCAAATATGCGGTATTCATCTTTACCATGTCTGCAAGTTCATTCAGCCCGATATCCTCATTATAATGGGCTTCAATATAAGTCAGCAGCTCCAGAATGGTTCCATGTCCACTTTTTGTCTTGTCTGCTTCAAGATACTTTTCAAGATCCAAAATAATGCTTTTTGCATACTGAAACACATCATCTTTCGATTTTCTGCTTTCCATCTCGTGAAACGATATCAAATTTTCTCTGTCGATTCCTTTTTTGCTTTCCAGCAAAATATCACACAGCACACTCAGATATTTATAAACTTCCCGTTTCAGATCCAAAAGCTGCGGATACAGCAGATTTAATTTTTCGAGTGCCTTGTTCGCATATCCGGAAAATGCCCCTGCATCTTTTTCCACCAGACTTTTGATGCTGTTTTCCGTAATTGCGTTCAGTTCTTTCGTCAGTTGTCTGCTCATCGCGAGCAAATACTGTTCCTCCTTCGTCTGGAAGCATTCTTTTTCTACTGCATTAAGTACATCATTCAGCTTGTCAATGCTGATCGGCTTATCAATATATCCTTTGACCCCCAGTCTCAGAGCTCTTCTTGCATATTCAAACTCTGTATATCCGCTGATCACAACAAATACCGTATCCTCACAAAATTCTTTCGCTGCTTCAATCATCGAAAGTCCGTCCATACCGGGAATACGAATATCCGTGATGACCAGATCGGGCTTTGTTTCCCGAATCACTTCCAGCCCATGGATTCCATCATAAGCGCATCCCACCACTTCATACTCCAGTTTTTTTCTGGCGATCATCGCCTTGATACCTTCCACTACGATATATTCATCATCAATTACGACTAATCGATACATGATTTCCCCATTCCTTTCGCCTTTTCAGGTATTGTAATCCTGACAGTTGTTCCTTTTCCACGTTCGCTTTCAAACGTCACGCCATATTCCGCTCCATAGTTCAACTGAATCCTCTCTTTTACATTTCTGATTCCATACCCGGATTCTACTTTCGATAAATCTTCAATCCCAACTCCGTCATCCTGGATCTCAAAGATCATATTTTCTCCTTCTTTTTACCATACCCATACCATTTCTCTTCCAGATAGCGCCGTGGACATTTGCCTGATACGGTAATAAAGCCTTTTTTGTCGAGTTCATTGTTGAGGCGCCTAATAATTTTATAGGCTTATCCTGTGGATACGCCGAGTGTCTCGGCTAATTCACTTGCTGTTACATAGTTTTTTGTTGTACTCATTTCTTTGTTTTCTCCTTCGTCTTGATAAATATTTTATTATCCTGTAAAATATAGA